>Ga0182004_10005287_pt1 | contig 10512 bp, 3 predicted proteins | sample Sormic07211540_1_FD_120479 | JGI IMG/M metagenome (GOLD analysis project Ga0182004, IMG submission 120479) | Endophyte microbial communities from Sorghum bicolor roots, Mead, Nebraska, USA - 072115-40_1 MetaG | ecosystem: Host-associated > Plants > Roots > Unclassified | place: USA: Nebraska...
GCACAAGAAGTGCTGGACAGCGGATAGGAGGTGGCGCCATGGGCTTCAAGAGGACAACCTCTGCATCTTTTGTGATCAGTCGCCTGAGACTTTAGATCATATTGTTTTGGGCTGTGTATTCAGCCGCCAGGTTTGGTCCTCTTGCCTAAGAAGGTTCCACCTGCACCACATAATCACTAATCACAGTACAAGAACAAGACGTTATGGCGTGGTGGACCGATTCAAGGAAAAGGCTTCCTAAGCAAATCTGTCGAGGCTTCGACTCTCTTTTCTTCGTTGTCGGTTGGAATCTCTGGAAGGAACGCAATGCGAGAACCTTTAAAAGATCGTCTCGACAGCCGGCTGTTCTTCTCGACAGCCGGCTGTTCTTCTGCAAGCTATCCTTGACGAAGCAGCACTCTGGGTGGCTGCCGGTTTCAGGGCGCTCGGGGCGTGGCTGCCGGTTTCAGGGCGCTCGGGGCGTTGCTGGCCTCGGGCAAGTAGTTCAGTAGTCTTTTCTTTGTCTCTTGCTGTGTAACTTGCTTTGGTCTGGCTTTGTTCTGTGACGGTAATCTGTGGTTTACTGTCTTGGGCTTTTGTTGTAAAAACTCTTAACCCTCGCTTAATGAAATACATGCAGCGCATGTTCTCGAAAAAAAATGCCATAGTTTGCACTGAATAGCATACAATACCACTTAAATACATCAAGATGAAAATTGAGCATAACTAGTAATTTTCTCTACGAGCAGTAATATCTCATGTTATCTACATGTCATCAAACTTTCTGGCAGTAACATCTCATATTATCTACATATCAACTTAGACTAATGGTGAAGTATACAAGTAAACAATGTTTTCAGAAAACTACATTTGCCATGCCTTAGTAGAGCCTTCCAGAGCATCCAGAAGAACCACACTGACAAACTTTGAATTTTATTCTTCCATTCACATCTTCAACATGATCTATTTCATAGTTATAGTCATAAGTCAGCTCCTGCAGTGGTGGAATTGTCTCCGCAGCAAAGAACATAATATGGGGAATCCTTAAATCATCATGGTCCCAAAGAACATTTTGTGCGTAAAGATTAGGTGAACAGCTGTGGTTGATGAATCTTCCAATATTTCCACACTCAGCAGAGTCTATTGTGAAGCCTACATCTCCCAGGATCTGCGAGGAAGAGCTAGAAGACTTCATATCTGAAACGTCTGATAACAACCCATTGCAAAAATTCTCATCACCATGGTTAAGGCCTATATCAAACAAGAAATTGCTGTTCCTTCTCTCGTCAGCTTCATTGCCATACAGAAGCTCACCAACATACTCACATATGAAGCTGCCAGAAGAAATGGACCTTAGGGATCTTACGCCCCAGCCTGTTTTGGTTGTCTTGAATACTTCCAGCGGTATTTTCAAACCATGCTGACTAACCTTGTTCTGGCATGAAGGAGGGCATTTACAAGATGGACCACACTCAAAGATAAGGGGCTTTTCATTGACAATTGCACCATTTAAGTTAAATGGGATTTCTCCTCCATTCTTCACAGCACATGCGCAGCTCACAGAGTCTGAGCATCCATTCGTGCAGTCACAACCCTGATGGCGTTTTTTGGTAAGCTCGAATGGATATCTAATTCTAGTGGTGTATCGGAAAGGTGCAGGTCGCTCCGTATCAACTGTATTAATGACACAGATGGGAATTCCCTCCTTCCCTTGAGATATATCAATCTCGCACAGGCCTGGACGTGTTTTGGACTTCCTCATCCCTTCGGCCATGTGCATTGGAAGTTTTGGTTGCCCAGGTATCTTTTTTAGCTTGTACTTAAAAACCCTTGAACCTGGTTGACCATCCATCCAGAAATCCAACACTCGATATAGCCCATCATAAGTGAATGTTGAAACTTCTCTGGCCCTCGAATGACTGCCTACCCTGTTATTTTGAGCCTTAAAACCGTAAATGACCCTCACTGGAGTCTTTGTCTTGATGCAATTCTTGAGTGCAAGATTCCCACGCTCAAGCTTCTGATCCTCATGATCTTTCTTACCAGCAGGCTTCCCACCAGAACCACTGTATATCAATTCACCTGAGGAAGACAATTCATCTGGGTAACCCCCAGAAGCAACAATGCTTATTGCAATGCGCTCACCATTTCTATAGATGGTGGTGTCAATGCCTCCTTGGTATGCAAGATGTAGACCAACAATGGCAAGCTGAACTCTATATAGAAATTCATCACCAACTTGAACTCCAGGAACTTGTCCAACAATAGGACCACTTTTGGTAAAACCTGGTAATTTCCTTATTACTCTGTCAGCTTGTAGATCAATTCTTCTAATCTTAAGTGAATTCTGCTCCACAGCTTGTACTAGAGCCCGGCATACAAATTCAAACCTTCTACACAGCATCTTGAATTTGCTCCTAGCATCTGCATTCTGGGATCCATGTTTCATTTGACACCTCGCAGAAGTAAGACTTGAGTAGCTATTGAGGAACAGCTCAAGATTTCCTTCATTTACAACTAATGCCTTTAATATGTCATCATCATCCAAGCTGGAAGCCACCTTATCATCAAGTTTCACCTTGCAACCCAATGCACATGTAGAGGCAATCTTCATCTGAAGATGAGCTGGAACTTTTACCTTCACCCTCTTCCTAGGACCAAAGAAGCCCCTAGTTGTGGCAGCCTCCTTTTCCTGTGTCATGGGAGCTTGCAGGACTCGATCCTTTGTAAGCTTATCAGTATCCTCAATCTTATTTATGATCCCACGCCTGCTGAGTTCAGTCTCCTTCTCCCTGTCCTCAGGACAATGTCTATGCCGAGTGTCCAGTGTAGATTTCTGAATCACTTTGGAAAGCTTGATTACTTTTCGGGGTGTAAACCTGACCTTGCTTCTCATCATAATACTGTTACCCGAAGTTGCTGCTGCAACATCATCAGATGCCCTGTTCATCCTAGCACTTTCAGACACTCTCTTACCCATCAGATTTTGTTTGAAAGAATCTTCTGCCAAAGGTCCAGCAACAGCAGTGCATGAAATCCTAATAGATTTGTTCATCACCTCGATATCTTTGGTAACTAAGCAAGATGATTTCTTATCTCCACACTGCAATATATTGCCACCTGTTTTCTCATTAGAAGACTGCATTACAGAAGTTTCCACAGCACTAATTTCTGGAACAGAATCCCCATGTCTACAAGCTGCAGAATCATGCATAGTAACACATCTCATCGTAGTACCATTGCCACATCCTCCTGCTGTAACATCTACTATGTTCATCATAGCACTTTCTGATACCCTCTTGCCCACCATATTTTGTTTGGACAAATCTTCAGCCAAAGATGCGGCAACAACATTGACTGAACTCCCGATGGATTTGTTGACCACCTCGACATCATTTGCAACTAGGTATGATGATATCTTCTCCCCACACTGTAATGTATCCCCACCTGTCTTCTCATTACAAGGCTGCATTGCAAAAGTTTCCTTAGCATTAACTTCTGGAACAGAAGGCCCATGCCTACAATCTGTGGACTCATGCAGAGCGACACCAGTAGAAACTTGAGATTCTTGAACCACGAGCTCGGGAGGAATCTCGCCATCCTCCAGTTCATAATCCTGTACTGTTCCATCATTAGAAACAATCTTTATGTAATGCCCCTGCACCGAGGAAATACAGCCATGTGTAGCCACCACCGCTTCCTCCAACACACCCAACTTATCAGTAGGCCTAGATTTCAATGGCAAGCACACTTTGCTACTACCTCCAGCAAGAAGCAGCGATAATACTGCATCCTTTCCGTAACCAAGGGGGAAGCTGCGTTCGTCCAAAGACATCCTAGGATTTGCTTGCAGGTGAGCATCTGGCACCAACTCCTTCCTCCCCAATTCACCACTCCATGCTCCCTTTCCCCTGTCCTCCATGGACACAGCAGCAACCCCTTGTGAACCACCATCCAACAAACCATCTACGGCAGTCCCACCACTCCGGCGCAAAGCCTCTGATGATTTGACCACACCTGGCTGTGGACCATGATGACCACCGTCCGCCATTGGAGCATCACCGTCCACTGCACACAACTGCTTCACCAAACTCGTAGCAGCAGAAACGGGAGACACCGCTCCCAACAGGGCACCGTCTTTGCCACCGGCGAGGGGAGAAGAAGCAGCCGTCTTCTCCAAGTCCAACACAGCAGAACAGACTTCGGCACCAGCATCTCCAAATCGTGAAGCGTTGTTAGCGGTGGCGAGCGGAGCAGCCACGTTACGTCCGCACTGGGGCGGGAATCTCCTCCTCGCGGAGACCGCCCTCCGCTTGGGCGGCGGGTGCGCGGCCGCCAGCGGCAAGCACCTCTTACTCCCCACCTCGCTGCCTCCCGTCTCCTCCCGTGCCACCATGGCGGCGGCAACCCCAGCCGCAGCGTCGTCGCCGACAGACCCAGCTGCGATGGCGGTCGCGGCCACCGCTGCCGCCACCACCCCGTGCTCCCGCAGGCCACCAGCGCGTCGCGTGTCCCCGCCGCAGCCGCGAGGAGAGGCAGGAGGACGGCCGCGGTGGTCGGCCCGCTGCGGCGGGCACGCGCGTCCGACGCGCCCAGCCGCGGGCCCTGGCACTGGCAGCCTCGGCTGCCGCGCGACGTCGAGCCTCGCCGCGTAGGAATCCATGCCCGCTCACCCCCGATCGTCCTGTACGTCGCCACCAGCACACACACACAAACCACAAGAGCAAAATCAGCATTCAAAAGCAACAAAACTAGTACACAGAAAACCGAATCGGGAGACGAGAGACGACGACCGTCGCTAGCACGCGAGAGCGCGCACTGACCTCTCCGGCGGCGTCGACGGCGTGGAGGAGGAGCAGCGCGACGCCGACGCCGGACGAGGCGGTTGGGGTTTTGGGGGGCGAGTCGACGAGTGCGTGAGGAGGAGGAGGAGACGCGAATGGGGCCCGGCCGGGTTGGCTCGTGCTCTGAGGGACCACGAGCGGTAGCCAGCGCCCAGCGGATGCCTGCTGCGGCGTGAATTTGACTTGACTTGACTTGTGAGGACAAACTTCCAGGGCGTGATGCTAGGACACGTGGCGCGTTGCTACGTCTCGTGAGACGGTCCTTTTTTTTTCGAAAATTTTGCTGTCCTTTTTTTTTATGACAGTTTTACTTACCGTTGTCCGTCCTTCTTGGTTTACTAGTAGAAAACGCGCGCCCCGTGTGCGCGCGAGTAAACATTCTTACGGATTGTGGCTGACAGTACACTTATGTATATAGATTAGCACAGGTGATACATAGAGGAATTATATTTGGTACATGGGATGTCATTTAGGAAAATATTATTACAGGGCGCTCTGAAAGTACGGCCACAATGTTTTGAGATAACTAATCTGGATTTATATATGTTGATCGAGCTATATGAAGTGGCAATTGTTTAAAGACAGCAGCAACGCATATATAATCATGCATATCATAATGTCCGAGGAGGTAGCAACTGTGGCTTAAGTGACTTAGGTCCGCAGGTAAACAAACTTCATATAAGCTGATGACATAGTATAAGGTTGATAAGTACATAGTTTTCTGGCTTCAGATAGAATATTGAAGTCCTTATACGCATTAGTGGTTCTAACTTTGCTTGCAAGTACATTAGCCTGAAAATTTTACAGGGAACAGGCTCCTGCTAAAGCATTACTTGTTGTCTTCAACGTCTTTTTGATGCGTCGAACGAACCATGATTTGCAGTGACTCGAAGAGGCACCTGCACTTGAACATAATAGGCTATAGACTGAATGAAGTAAACAACTTCAGTAGATTTATTATTTAGCATCATTTAGAAGGCGGTGAAGATAAAATTTCTAGTTTTGCTTCAGACTCAGCATATGTTATGAGTATAATGGCCAGTATTGTAGCCCAACTCTATGTAAATCATAGTTGTCAGCCCTCATTACTCATCGTGCTCTATTGAGTGCACATTCAGTATAATTAACTAAGTAGCCTCAATGATTAAGGTTGTGTAATACTGTCAATAGGTTGGTGCGATTAGTTTAGGTTCCATATACTACATACATGAATTAAATTCGAGACTTCTATTATCATATACTCCGCAGTAGTACATAAAGCATGTGCTATTTACCTTTTCATGTGTGTGTGGAGCACATCTTTAGGTTGTTTTTGCACTATCTTCAGTGGTAGTTTGGCCATCAGGAACACTCTTAGATCCATATGAGGTGTCACTGCATTTTCATAAAATTAGATAAGTAGTTTCATTCAGTGAACTAAATATTCCAAAATGTGAGTGATATCGAGTTTCATCCAGTAAAATGCGTAATTCAAATATAAATGAGGTATTTTCTTCCTTTTTTTGTGCATGCTTGTGTGTTTTGTTCAATGGACGTACATTTTTGTAGGCGCACTTGAGCTGACACTTGATTTTTGTTTTTTCCCAACATTCTGAACTCTGTTGTAGTTGTGGTCTTCTTCGGTTGGATCGAGCTGCATAAGATGAAATAGGCATGATCAAAAAAATATTTACAAAATAGCATGTTAGTTTATGTCTTTGTTGTTGGTATATATTTATATCGGGCAGGCTGAAAGTAACCTGACTATCAGATGCTTTGTTGTCAAATAACCGCTTCCGAACATTGTCACGAGGTACGGTAGAGCAGAGGTCTCAGTAATTCTGTATCAGAAGGCGTGAGAAGGTATAGATATAGAATACGTTATTAGGCAAAAAAATTGAGGTTTTTCTATTTGACTGTGCCATTATTAAGTTAGTAAATTTAAGTGTCAGCCTAGTTAAAGATAAATGACTGTGGCTGAGGAGAGTTCAACGAATAAGTTTTGTAAATCCTGAGATAGATAAACCGAGTTATTGTTTCTGTTGGAGATGGGTCCTGCGTGTTAAGTTCTGGTGTTGGTGTCTGGTAACAGGTAAAAATAGTCAGGAGTGGTACTCGATAAGCATTTTATTTGTTTTTTGATGAATTAAATGTTCTAATATCATCAATGTGGTAAATAAGAGGAGTAGACCTGGCATGTAGAGGTAGCTGCAGTCTGAGTATTTTGTATATGAAGCACTTGATGGCTAATGGTCTGTGGTTCCTGATCCGAACGCTGCCGAGATTCCTGTGGATTAGAACACTGCAATCTTAGAAAGCGGCACTAATGGCTATCATTGTACATTCTATAAATGCAATAGGCTATGGTTAAAGATAAGTCTGAGGTTAAACATGAGTTGTTTATTGTGTACCTTGAACTGCGGTGGCCTTGTGCTGATAGATGTGGAGCCGCTGTGTTGGCCTGGTGTTGTTGTTTGTGGTGGAGCCTGTAAAGCTAGAGGAGGCACTGGTCCTGTAATTTGCTGGTTAGGTCTAAATACACAGGAATCAACTAAATAGGTTCTGCTTTCCATTGAGCGATATGAATCATCAGTTAAACCACAAGCAAATGTATATGTTCTGCCAATAGTGTTCTGTATTTGTGGTGGCAAGCCAACAGCATAGTTGATTGCTTTAGGCATATACAACCACGGCAAACATAAAAGCATATACAACCACGGCAAACATTGATGCCAAAGAAGAAACAATATAAAACTATATACATCAATGTTTCTGATACGGAGCGACATGGAGCAATTCAACTAAAGTGACAGAAATCTGTTTGCTTGTTTTTCTTTCCATTTTAAGTAGATTGGAATTGAAGGAAAACGAAAGGAAACACGCTAAAATACAAACGGGAGCAAATCTCTTATATAATGGTAGCTAAGCACAGTAATAATAACTATATAAACCTTGCCATATAATTAGCTTGCTGTAACAAATCCTGGGCAGCACATACAGTTGAAAAAGACCTCCCAGTTTCTGATTCAGCAAGAACCATTCGTGCTAACTAGGTGGCACTATTTGTTGCTGAAATTGCATGATGCACTAAATGGACAGACATGGCTAGCAGTTCTGAGTTGTAGTCTGATATCGTGAATTGGTAAATAGTCTGCTAAAACCGCAAAGCCTGTAAAGCGGCGGCTTCAAAAGGTTCTGGTAGTCCAGCATCATGAGTTACCAAAAAAAAAGACGCCGTGGCCTATCTCCAGCCAAAAGCAGCGGCATTTCTAACTCAATACCAAATAAGTCAATGCTATCTCCTGAGACCTCACGAATGGCCGACACGTATGGAAGTCGGCAGTAAGAGGACACTTGCCGAAGAATAGGCATGAGAGGAACCCGCAGTACAAACATAGCGTCAGACAAGGCAGGTCCTTTCCGATGCAGGTAGCAAGAAAAAATGTTTGGGGATTTCAAAACATAACATATATTATAAGCATTTTGTTTGGTCTTTGTTTGTATGTCTATATATTTTCAAAACCAAGGAGAAAAGGAAACCAAAAGAAAGAAACACACAATATGGTGAGGCGACAGTCCTTTGAGATCTAAAACGTAAAGGATACGAAACAAAGGACATGTAGGCTCAAGAACTGACCTCAGGCTGATGCGTATGGCACCCGAGAAACAGGTAGCGGCAAACAAGCTGAATGGCTACAACCTAGACCCAATGACGCCACTGCACAGATATCAACAGCCAAAGTACTAAGCCACATCCTTGAGTTTTTCTTCCTCTTTTTGTAAGAATTAACTAAAATGCATCGGAAAATAACGGATCACCTCGCAAGAAGAGTAACAACACTTTCACTTATCCCATAAAGCGGCGCACTGAAGAAGCTGAATGGCTGCAACCCAGATCCAGGGACGCCACTGCACAGATTTCAACAGGCAAAGTACTAAGCAACATCCTTGAGTTTTTGTTCCTCTTTTTGTAAGAATTAACTAAAATGGCATAGCATGCATCAAATCAGCATGCATCGGAAAATAACGGATCACCTCGCAAGCAGAGTAACAGCACGTTCACTTATCCCATACAGCGGCCCTCTGAAGCTTCGTCAGTAGTAAGAGTGAACCTGGAAAATATGAAAATCAGTAAAGCAGAATGAGATGAAGGAAGAGCGGTTCCTGTGAAAATTTGTGAGTAATCATACAGGTAGGGCAGCCTCAAACACATAGAAGGAAACTTACCAAATCTGACGTATGGAAATAGCAGACGGAGTAGAAGAGGGCGAGGCCGATGTGAGGAGGAGGAGGAAGAACAGTGCTGCGAAAGCGACAGTAAATGGGAGATGAAGGCAAGGTAGCAGGGAGCAACGCGGCGCCGTAACCCCCGAAGCAGACCCGGAGGCCCCTGACCTGCTGGCCTAGGCCGCCGGCGCCGACGCAGGCACACAGCTAGGGTTTTAGCGACACAATGGCAAATGCAGCCACACTGAAGCGCAGCAGCGAGGCGACGACATGGAAGGGACTGTTCGCAGAGCAGCGCGCGGTCGGCACGGGAAGCACGGCGACGGAGAAAGGCAGACGGCGACGGAGGAGGAGGAGGTGACTGGCAGGAAAGCACGGGCAGAGGAGAGTGGCCGTTCGCGTTCCCCTTTTCTGGCAGCCTGTTTTTTTAATTGGAAATCGGAGGAGTCAGTGGCAGCCTGTTTTTTTAATCGGAAATCGGAGGAGTCAGTACGACGGTGGGCGTCCCCTACTGGCTGGGCACCGTACGGAACGGGAGGAGGTTTCTAGAGTAGTGTAAACAGGGGAGTGGCCTAAATCTCACCGTAGAAGCCCAGATCAAACGGTGCAAAACATTTCTGCAGACGTGGACAGCCTGAACGCACGGCGCCGCGTTCCAATTTGTAGGAGTGAACACTGCTCCATCTCATCTTGGTCTTAGAGAGTTAAAGCATTTTCATGTTTGACCAAATTTATAAAGAAAAATACTAAAATTTGTAACGTAAAATGAGTATATTATGAAAATATAATTAAGGAAGAATCTAATGATACTTAGTTGGTATCATAATAATAATTATTTTATCATATAAATTTGGTCAAACTTAGAAAAGTTTGACTCTCTAAGATTTTTGGAATGACTTACAATTTGGAATGGAGGGAGTACATGATAGTACACCATTTCTGTTTAATCGGTTGATTTCAGGCAAGAAAAAATTTATAGTAAGCTACTCCATGTTAAAAAAAAAACGAGAGTGAAAATTCAAGAGCATGTTGTAGACGCGGGACATTCATGGAATGGCTTTTTGAACAGAGATATAAAGGTTTGACTTGAGTGAGAATTAAACTAACAACTTCTGTTATTATTATGGGATATAGTACTCCTATATTACAGCAACTCCAACAGTCTATCTAATAATATATCTAAAATTCATGATTTAGCTATTCGCTTAAAAAAATAGCCCATCTAAAAAATAAAGTACGCCGGTCTCCATGTTTGAAAGTGTCCTGTCATTCTTTTTTAGGCACAATCACTTGTTTCCTGTTACAAAATCACGTGGGAGAGGGGAGGATTGTGGGCTACGAACGTGTTGATGCAAAACTAATCTGCAAACACAAAGGGCTAATACCCGATTCAAACGTTAAGGCGTGCGAGCCGATTTGACCTTACTATCGGCAAAGGTGATAACTCGACCACTTTGGTCCCGACAACAGCGATGCGCCCGGA
>Ga0182004_10005288_pt1 | contig 10512 bp, 15 predicted proteins | sample Sormic07211540_1_FD_120479 | JGI IMG/M metagenome (GOLD analysis project Ga0182004, IMG submission 120479) | Endophyte microbial communities from Sorghum bicolor roots, Mead, Nebraska, USA - 072115-40_1 MetaG | ecosystem: Host-associated > Plants > Roots > Unclassified | place: USA: Nebraska...
CTTAAAATTTCCCATACCCTGAATTCTGAACCGAACCATACTGGTACTGTACGTAATAATTTCTCATAACAAATTCGAAACTGTCCGGTAGTGAGTCAATGCACTGACCTGATCTGATCTGATCTGTGTGCTGTGTGCTGTGTGCTGTGCACCGTGCAGTCCTACCCTGCCGTCACTGATTTTCTCCAGTCGGGTCTCTTCCGCTGGGCCGGCGACGCCAACACGTTCAATGGCGACACCTACATCGAGCTGGTGTGCTCGCCGAACAACCCCGACGGCGCCATCCGTGAAGCCGTCCTGTCCTCGGACTCCGGCATAGCCGTCCATGACTTGGCCTACTACTGGCCGCAGTACACGGCCATCACCAAACGCGCTGACCACGACATCATGCTCTTCACCGTGTCCAAGAGCACAGGCCATGCCGGGACGAGGATCGGGTAAGTTTCCTTTTCTTATAACGCGTATTTTTTCTCTCGGTCAACAATGTTTTTCTCTCGTAACAAATCAGCGAACAGTATTTCCGGTCATGTCTTTTTAGACGAGTGAACAGGCTCTGGAAGGTTGCTGGACGAGCAGTGGCAACTGGCAACGGCTGATGATGTTCTGGTGAAACGTTTCCGCGTGCAGGTGGGCGCTGGTGAAGGACCGTGACGTCGCGAAGAGGATGACCAAGTTTATCGAGCTCAACACGATCGGGGTCTCCAAGGACTCGCAGCTGCGCGCCGCCAAGGTGCTCAGGGCGGTCTCCGACGCCTACGAGCTCCCGGAGGCGAAAGAGGACCACCGCCTGTTCGACTACGGCCGTCGCAAGATGGTGGAGCGCTGGACCATGCTGCGTGAAGCGGCCGCCGCCTCGGGCATCTTCAGCCTCCCCGAGGAGACCTCGGGCTTCTGCAACTTCACCAAAGAAATTGCAGTGACTAACCCCGGTATGTACAAAAACTAATGCACCCCATTGTTTCTAAACCACCAACGAGTCACCATGCATGTTCGCTGAACGCCCATGGCGTGCTTGTGCTTGCAGCGTTCGCGTGGCTGCGCTGCGACAGGGAAGACGTGGAGGACTGCGCGAGCTTCCTGCGCGGCCACAAGATACTGACGCGGAGCGGGAGCCAGTTCGGGGCGGACCCGAGGTACGTCCGGGTCAGCATGCTCGACAGGGACGACGCCTACGACATCTTCGTGAAGCGCCTCTCCTCGCTGCAATGAAAGGTGGCCGGCGACGCGTGGAGACGCGAGACGGAGGAGGATACGATGCCACCCGGCCGGCGTCGGCACGCCGGGCCGTGGGAGCATGAGTAGGGGCAGCCAGTGATCTTCAGTAGGAAGACGCGCAGGAGGAGCAACGTTTTGTTTCGCTTTTTCTGCTGTATGTTTTGTGTTGTTCGGGATGTAGGCGTCGTCTCAAAGATTCATATAAAGGTTTCATTTCTTCTTTTTTTTTCCTCTTGTTAATAAGTGGTGTATGTGAGACTGAACTGACGTAACAAAAAAAAATCAACATAAATTGGATCAAAGGACACGAAAAGATTATTGGAACCTCACAATGCAAAAAAAAAAAAAAAGATACTCTGCTCGAAGTGCTTGGCGTTCTAACCAGTTCGTCATGTGCCCACAGAGGGAATATGTCTTGGTCCCTACTGCTACTGTAGGAACAATGGGCTTGGACCATAATTTCTACTGCTAGTACTGTTGGAACAATGAGCTTAACCCCATATAATTTCTCCAACTATTCAAATAAATCTTAGGCCCCTTTTTGACGTGGGATTTTTTTCTCCATTTTATTTGTTTTTCATATGAAAAATGAGATGATTCTTATAAAAATTCTTATGCAATTTCTGTGAAATCTCTGCGCTTCAAAGGGAACCCTTAAAGATCGATTCATGTGTGCAAGAGGTGGAAGTGGTGCAACCTTGTCGTAGAAATGGATAGTGGCCTCCAGACCACCAAGTTATGTGTTTGGGAAGAGAAGGAAAACCACATGTGCTCGCTCGCTCAGCCTCATCCACTACTCTCAAGCATAAGGGACAAAAAAAAATCTCAAGGCCAGATTTAAGGGTTCAAGGTAGTGTTAAAGCATCACTTATAGAGTACTAAAACCCCGATGGGTTTATGATAATAAGGATTTATGGAGTACTTAAATAACCCTGATGGGTTTATGATAATAAGGATCAAGATGCAAAGGTATACAACACATGTAACCACACATCAAAAGGTCAACAAGCCACTCACCCCGTACACTCCTCACACATTGAAGGCCAATGAGCCGTTTGCCCATACAGTCCCCGCATAGCAAAGATGCACTACCATGAGTACCCCATCGCCTCGATAAATACGACACACATCGAAGGGCAACGAGCCATTCGCCCACACACATTCCCCACATAGCAAAGTAAAACAAGACCGATGCACTACCACGAGTACTCCTATTCCCTCAAGAAATATGTCACGTTGAAGGCCAATGAGCCGCTCGTTGGCACACTCCCCACACAACAAAACAACTCATCATATGGGGACTCAAGGCATAGTTAGCTCCTTAACGAACCACATTGAAGGGACTTGGGCCTTCCCATTGCTCAATGACGAATAGGGCCTCCTCCATTTATTTTGTAACCTAAAGGGACGCCGAGGTATTTTCCTATCTAGCTCTCGATTAGATGACACTAGAACCCTCTCTGGGGCATGATCATCCCACCCACCCGAATTGGATGTAGGGCAATCCTTGAATGTCAAGCCATCTCCGAACAATAAGCACGCCAATCAAATTTTACTGGTTGTCAACAATAGGGTATTGCATATGTTAGTAAACGGAGACGCCCGAGTGGGTTGTCAAGCCGAGTATGGTCGGTGGATGGCAGCTTGGCTTAGCAGGCTAGTCTTAGTGGCGGTTTTACCAAGATGTCATGCACATTTATTAGAGCGCCATGTCAGTAAAACTGCACTTTTTGTATAAAACGAAGAGGAGAGAGAAGGAAGTAGTTTCACCATGGTGAAACTCCGCGGGCGTTGTTTTCCACGTGGTGAAACGGGATGAAATCCCCACTGAGAGCTAAATCGTTTCACCATCTTGCATGTGATCCAATCATTTTGCAGTAATTAAATGCTTTGCCCAGCTAGAAAACGTCAAGGTGAAACTCGTGTATTGCGGAGGTTATTTCATTATTCGTTTCATTGATGCCTTGTCAGCGAATTTATTTTGGAAACAGTGTATTGAAACGGACCACTGAGACTGACCTCATAATGCAAAACTCTATCACAGAGTCCAAGACAATTAATCACATGTTATTTATGGTATTTTGCTGATGTAGCAGCATATTTATTGAAGAAAGAGGTAGAAAAAAATAAGACTCCAAGTCTTATTTAGACTCTAAGACTCTAAGTATATATTGTTCGAGGTAATAAATAACAGTCTCAATGCATATTTCATGAGAGTGTCATGCATATTAAATAGAGTGTCACATAAGCAAAATTACTGACTTGGCAGAGTCATTAAATGAAGGAGTTTCATCATATGAGAGAGAAATTTCATCCCCATGAAATTTATGTGGCTCGGTTACCTAGTTTATAGTTTTGGTAAATGTGTCATGAAACTATGCATTGAGACTGACCTTAGCAATAGATAGAGGACCAGTCTTCGACTCCTCGCGCTACTGCTAGTAGGGCACTCACAATGCAAGACTCTATCACAGAGTTCAAGACACTTAATTACATATTTTTTATGGTATTTTGCTGATGTGGCAGCATATTTATTGAAAAAAAAGGTAGAAAAAATAAGACTTCAAGTCTTATTTAGACTCCAAGTCCATATTGTTCGAGGTAATAAATAACTTTAGACTCTATGATAGAGTCTGTATTGTGAGTGCCCGTAGGCTACTACTTCATCAGGCAACACCACTGAAGAAGAAGGTGAGAAACAGACAACAATTGAGTCTTCACCTGGGTTGGCCCAATCCAATGTACGCGGGCCAAGAGTGGGTTGGGTTGGCTAGCGTGTAATAAGTTGACACTATTGGCTAGCGTGTCGTCTGAGGCGGCAAGTTGAACTCGAGATCGTGTAATCTGTTATGTTTCTTCAGCTATCACAGTAAGGCTAGTATAACTACATAACCCTTACAGAATAGTAGAACAAACATGCTCAACTCAAACACCCCACATATCAAAATATTCTTTAGCATGAAACTGGTCCACCCTCGGTAATATAAACATACTGTTTATGACAAACCTTTAAAACTTTAAACATCTATAAATTTTTTTAATTATTGTATTGAGTTTGGAACATACAAGTTATTTATATAGAATTGTGGAATATTTGAGAATACTTCTCAAATATTTTAAATCAATTTAATTATATAATATTTTTATAGAAGAAATTAATAACAAGCCCATATACACTTTTAGGCCCCCTTTGGAATGTAGGATAGCAAAAGCTTAGGGATAGGAAAAGGATAGGAATATTATAGGAATTCAATTGTAAAACAGAGGATTTGAAACTATAGGAATACTGTAAAAGATAGATGTTTGGATACTCATGGGAAATTCATAGGCATAGGAATGTTAGAAACTGCATAACCCATAATTCATTTAACTAATGGCTTGGTAGGTCACTTTCTAAACTGATTAGTACTTTAAATGCACCAGTTTCAAGGTCTACCGGGGTGTACTAATCAGTAATCACTAGTGCTGCCTCGGGCCTAGTGAAAAAATGAGGCTAGAGTGGATGTTAGTTTTCCTTTATTTTTCCTCTGGAATGGATGGCATAGGAAAATTTTCTTTGTTTTTCCTATCATCCTTTCCTTTGATCCAAAGGTGTGAACAATATTTAATCCTTAGGCCTTGTTTGGATGTAGTCGTATTCACATTAATCCATATGTGTTGAGGTGGATTGGAGTGGAACTTGAACTGGATTCCACCCCAATCCGCACCAACACACATGGATTGAAGTGAATACGACAACATCCACACAAGGCCTTAAGAATCTAGAATCCTGAGTTTTTCCTGCAATCCAAAGGAGCCCTTAACCATAGAGTGTTGGGCCGAGGTCCCCAAACTAGGCTAGAGATGTTGGGCTGGGATCCTAGCAGGGGATAAAGACACGGGCTCCCAAACAGGCCCAGCGCTACAAAAAGCTAGCCCCCTTCTTCTCTTCTCCTCTCGACCTCTCCCAAGTCCCAAGTTGCCACTGCCGTCGCCGGCCACCGCCCGTGGCCATGGCTTCCTCCACCGCCTCCAACACGGCGGTGCTCTCCCGCCTCGTCGACCGCACCCGGGTCCCGGACCCCACACTGCAGCGCCATGCGGTTGCGGCCTTCTTCCGCCACCTCCTCTCCCTCCCCGCGCCCCTCCCCGCGGCCGCCCACGACGCCGCCTCAGCCCTCCTCGCTTCGCCCCACCCTGCAGTCGCCGCGCACGCTGCGGCCTCCCTCGCCCGTCTCGCCGCCTCCCGCCCCGACCTCCTTACCTCGGACCTCGCTCTCCCGCTCCTCATCGCGCCCCTCGCGGCCTCCCCGTCCCCTCGGCTCGCCTCCTGCCTCGTCAAGGCAGTCTCCGCGGTCGCAGCCTGCGCCCTCCGCTCCGGCTCTCGCTTCCCGCCCCACGACCACCCCTTCGTCCAGGCGCTCGCGTCGGGGGCTGACGGCGCGGGGGCGGAGCTGACGCGTCAGGCAGCCAGGATAGTTGCCGAGGGGGTGGATTGGGTGGTCGGGTTTCTGAGGCCGTTCGTGATGTTCTCCGTGGTGAGGAAAGGGGACGCCTCATTTGCGAGGGATTTGATCGGCGCACTGGCTGCAGCAGCCGTAGCAGCAGGGAAGGCTGGTGTCGCGATCCCGGTTCTGAAGATGCTCGAAGACAGCATGCTGCATTTCGGCCGAGGGGATGATCAGGTATTCGTGCGGTCTAATACTCAAGGATGATGTCTGTTCTTACTCTCAGTGATGCCGTAACTGGCAATGCTGCCAGCGGTTGTGCAAATAGGAGCCTGCCAACGTGTATTGTGATGTTTTGGACTAATCCAGATAGCAGTTCTGGTGTGCATTCCATCATGGAAGTGATGGCATCATCAATGATTCCACTGTTAGTGTCTAGTCCAGATTAGTTCGTAGATCACATTGTAGTAGCAAGAAACAAAAGTAGGGGAAACAGTTGTAGGTTTGAGAAGCATATTATATATGTCATATCTGGAGATCTGTTACATTGTGGTATGCTGTTCGCAATAAAATTATCTTCATCTGTGATCTTTAGTTACTTATTATTTTTTTTCCAGGAAGTGCGGCTATGGCTTAGTTCTGCGGAGTGCTTGGTTGATGCTTATGTGGTGCTATTGAGGAAGTTAGCTCATGCTCAAATGGTACCACTCTCTACCTTTCTCTTAATTTTTGCAATGAGAGATTGGAGTTACTAATGGCTGCGAATTAGCCAATGAGATGTTCGGATGATCTCTACACTAGGTTATTCTTCTTATTGAGACCAGAAAATTTGTTTATGCTCTTAATAGAGATGATATCTGCTGGTATCTAGAACTTTTTAAATGGATTGAGGATGGCCATTAGTTGAATCCTTATCACTTGATGAAAATTTAATACTGTTGTGGAATCCGATTAATGATCCATTTGGGCTGGGTTTGTTACTTTGTTTGTTACCTGATGCATTCTGTCAACATACATACCTATCGGTATACTTCTCCACTTGACTTATCATGATGTATGAAACAACAGCGTATAATTAAAAAAAAAATCATATGCAATATTTTCTGAAATTTGGTAGATTGCTGTGTGTATACTGTATGGTGTGATGTTATGGTGTTATTACATCATTTGTTTGGTGCGTGGACTATTCTGTAATTGTTATGAGCAGATTCCTTGCTTTAGAAGTACCCATCATATAAATATTCCTGTGATGCATTAACAGTATACATTAGTTTTTCAGTTTTCTTGTAGATTTGTTTTGACATATGAACTTCTATGTTTTTATTATTTAATTAGGTTGACTTGACATGTGATTTTCTCCCTTGTTTTACTACTCATTGATGAGGGGCAACTAATCGATGTTTGTTTTCTTGCGATTACTTGAACTCAAGTTCTTATATGATTGCTGTGCATCATATCATCTATATAACATACTGGTGACTTTCTTTGTTTAACAGCCAACATATGATGCTCAAGCAAGTAGTGTGACATTGATGGGAACACTCGTATCACAGTGTTCAGTTCATCAAAAGTTTCTGGGAATTGATTCAACAGTTTTTGGGTTATCAAAACATCTATTCTCGGTGCAAAAGGACCTTGGCTTATGCTATCTACCTGAGATTTCTGTTGTCCTTAGCTCTCTTTCTTACTCTCTCACTGGGCTAGAGTTTGAACACGAACAGCTAGCTGGCTTGAAACTTCTGAGCTTTTTGATTGATTGGAAATATGAAAATGGTACGTTCCCAGATATTTATAAACACAAGCCCTCCTCGTCTGTAAATTTCCAACCAACTGTTGGAGGGACTAGGAACTTGGTTCTCTTATTTTACCAATGTTAAGCTATTGTTTTTTTTTTCATATCAGTAACCTTCTTTAGAATGAAAAGTGAATTGGGAAGCACAGAATGGGTATCATCTTTCTCTTCTCTAAATGATGAGAATTTTGCTTTGCTTTTCATGTAATAGTCCCCATGGAGAAGGTTTGCAGCATACAAATCACTTGGGCTGAATAAAACCGTCATTTTTAGGACTATCTATCTATATTTTCAACGAAAACCCAAACCATGTTGTTCATATATTTGTGAGTTCATGTTTTCATGTACGTGTTTCTTGTGGACTGGACAAAAATCAATGAAACTCAAAGTAAAGTGGGTGCACACTGATACGATAGATAAACTAGACAAACATCTCTCCAGAGATAAAAATAGCAAGATTACTGTTTTACTTGTTAGCAGTAAATTTTTCAGATTTTTACGACAAACATTGAAACATACCATGGCCATTAACATTTGGAAACAAAGGGCATATTTGAACATAGAGCAAGTGATGTTTAGTTCATCCTTTTATAGGGTGTGTACAGTCAATCTAACCTTACTTTTGTTACCATTGACATGGCATACAATGCTTGCTTATATTTTTTTTATCATTGGAAAGTTTCATATATGTGTATGGCTGCAGTGCTTGACAGTAAAGAACGAACACAACACGTCAGTGTGGAGCTTCTTTGTGTTCTGGCAGTTATCAACCTTACCATTTCACCATCCAAATCTGTTAAAGCAGTGGCATATCATGTTCTGTCAAGGTTCAGCTTGTTTGTTTTAGACTTGCCGGCTTCTCATTCATCAGAGGAACAAGATATTTCAACAAGCTACCACATAAGCAAACCTGCACTTCTTCTTCCTAAACTTCTGCATCATCTATGGTCTAAGGTGATCTTTTTGTCCTTAGTCCATTGTGTCTGTTTTCTCCTGCATTTGTTGTGGATTGAGTTTTTTTGGCATCACATTAAATGATAGTGATTACATGTGCGATGGCAGTCCAATACTTTGCAGCCTTACTAATGATTGCAGATGGTGATGTTGTGTGATACCGTATGTTGATGTGGTTAACCCATCCTGTTTTGTATTTCTTGTGTAGTATGTACTCATATAAGTTTATCCAATTTCTGCTTCCTGTCCACAGCCATCTTCATCAGGCTTCACTTTTATGAAGTACACAGCTACCAAGACTTTACCTGATTCTGGTCAGAGTGACTTGGAAGCAAGTTATTGGACTCATCAAATAAATGCCTATCTGACCGTCCTTCGCAGAGAAAAACATACATTAGATGTCTCGTCCTCAAAAAAGACATCTTCAGGTCGAGGTCTTTACTTGTGCTTTCTATAGGCTGCCTATCCATTTATCTTTATATGATCCTCTAACTTATTGCTCCATCTAATTTCCTGCAGTAGCCATATCATCTCTGATAAGCTCTGTAGCATCTGTTTTGGTAATGCATCCAAAACTTGGCACTTCTGCAGCAGAATCTTTGGCCATGCTTGGTGCATCAGACCCAAGATTGGGTATGCCACTGTTTGTAGCTATCCTCTACTATAGCAAGATTCTATGCAGCAGCGGTAATTTTTCAACGGAAATCTCGGTGAGTAAGTTCATGTTTCTTCCATATTTGGATGCAAATAATGAGGAACCAAAGCACACTAGTATGAGCTTATAATAATCAAATCTAAACTGAAGGACACTAGTTAAAAAAAATAGATTTTCAATATCCATATTGTGGCCTTGCAAATTGAAAATCCATGTTTGTAAAGGAAATAGGATATGGACATCAGTTTGTAGAAGGGGTCATGATTACTTATTTCGATGAACCAGAAGTAGGAACATTGAGAACTGCTAGTGCATACATACTTGTGATGTAGGAGGCTCTGGTGACATGAAAGGGTACCTAGGTTCAATGCCCTAGCGCTGCTGGGTGGCACCACATTGTTGGCAGCCCTCACCTCCACTAGGCCCAGCCTCTTCCCCACAACCGCCTCCTCACATTGTAGGTTGTCCCAGCCATGTTGTCTCCAAGATGAGCAATAGTGCTTGTTCTCGCTTCCATTAATCACCAGTTCTACAAGTGGTCGGGCATAATGAATTGTGGTTCCAATTATCTGATATGTACCTAACTGCAAGTGCTAATGCTGTTTAAATTTTTGGAACATTCTACATTTCTATTTTGCCTCAGCTGCAAAAGCAACACAAACATCATCACATATTGCAAAAAAGATTAGAGCATCTGACATTTGTTTCACATATGATTTGCAGCTCAGTTTGCTAGAGTCATTGCCGTCACTTGCTATACATGGTTTTGTTCTTCCACTAGCTCTGCAATGGATAGCACCAATGCTTAAAAGGGACTCAAATTCGTAAGTTAAATGCACTAATCACAAGTGAGCCCAACTTCAGTTTCTTTTTGGGTTCTTTCTTATTTGCTTGGCCTAATGGGCTTAGTTGCCTTGTTCTGAGATATACTCCTATAGATTGCCTGGTCTTTGATTTCATTTCTCCCTTTATCTTTGAACACGAATAAAATCTATCCCTTTATTTGGTACTGGAGAAAAAAATAGAGTTCAGCATTCAGATATTATCAAAATTAAAAAACACATGAAGTGGACAATTTTTGAAAATTTAAGAACAAACAAGAGCCAATGTACATCGGTGCAGGTTACAATTATTTTGTGTGGAAAAATATAACGTCTGTATTTCAATCACAGGTATAGATTTGTTTTTTTGCAGCGCTCTACTGTAGAGCCTGAGAGTTTTCAGGATTCAGAAACTACTATCTACATTAAGATAAAAAATTTGTACAGAACTGTCTGTTGTTGGTGAAGACACAGGTTTGGGTGATTTTCTGTATTACTTAGGCAGTGCTAACTGTTAGAATTAGCTTGCGCCTCCCCTATTGGGCTGGCTGTTGGCCTCCTCAGGCCCATGTACTCTGCTATATATATGTGTGTATCCCCCTGTAATCACCTTAATTAATCTAATACAGTTGGCCAGTTCGGCCTTCA
>Ga0182004_10005289_pt1 | contig 10511 bp, 6 predicted proteins | sample Sormic07211540_1_FD_120479 | JGI IMG/M metagenome (GOLD analysis project Ga0182004, IMG submission 120479) | Endophyte microbial communities from Sorghum bicolor roots, Mead, Nebraska, USA - 072115-40_1 MetaG | ecosystem: Host-associated > Plants > Roots > Unclassified | place: USA: Nebraska...
GAGTTCACGGTGTATTGGAAACTATAGTAGACAGAAACAAGAATATGGCGGCGCCAACAGATGCACCTTTTAGGTTTTTATTCGTGCCCTTTTATACACATATGCATGCACGATATCTTGGCCAGATCGCCAAGTATCCCCTCGCGCCACGCCACACATCGTGCGCGTCACCGTTGCTCAGCGGTGCGCGCCGCGTGCGCAACACGCGTCGTGGCGCGATCTAAACCAACTCGGGCTACGTCGTGATCTAGCACGCCTTCAATCACGCGTCTCCCCTACCTTATTATGCATGACACAATTGGAAATAAAGATTACAATCTTATGCAGCAAGTTTAGCTAACACTCTCCGATCAACCTCGCCTTTACTTGTTCCTGAGCGCCCCAAGCCGCGCTCAACTCCATGAACATACCCTTCGTATTGTAGGCCTGGCTTGAGTAGTAGAGCGCCACAGCCATCCAACGATTGTGAACTTCAGCCGCTACTTCCTCTTCATCAAACACAAACTCCTCCTCACTATCCACCTCATCCTCGACTTGGTTAGAGCCATGGACAACCAGCCTGTTATCCTCCACCTTGTCATCGACTTCCGATGGCACCTTCTTCTTCATCTTCAGATCCTCCACGCCATCCCCCTGGTTCTTCAACTTCATGATCTCCACACCGTCCCCAATGGGTGGCGCCGGTGGGAGAACGCTCTTTATCCCATCCTCAGTCTGATCTCCCAACACCCCCTTCTCAGTCGAGGGTTCAGTTCTCTCCGCCATTGCTTCACAGATCGAAATCCTAGCAACACACCCACCGTCGGATCGGATGGGCAACCTCCTCACCGGAGATCCCGTATCACCCCCACCAACGATGGCGCCCGCCGCAGACACGATCAGATGTTGAAGCTAGCAGGAGAGAGCAAAACCCTAGACCGGCGGCTGGGTATATAATCCGCAGGCAGTGAAACAATACCCCTTAATCTCTGATCTGACGGCGCACAGCACCCTAGAAGGACGACAGCAGAACAGCGAAGTGCGTGAGAACGCACGGCCACTCGCAGCCCAGACCCAGATGGATCCGCTGCAGTGGTGAGAGCAGTTGCCGGCGGGACGCCCCGGCGATGACCGGCGTTCCCTCACCGATGAAGGGAGGATGCCAAAGCCCTAAACCCTAGGCGGCGGCATGCAGTCGCCTCAGAATCGCCTGAGTCCACGCTCCGTCATTTCTGGAATCGGTTTGGGTGACGTTAAGGCACCACGTACCTTAGCTTCTCATCTCTACCATACACCATGCATCCAGGGGCTGCAAAGCTTCTTTCTCACAAGCGGTCAACCAGCAGTAGCATAATGTTTACAAATACAAATTTATGCAACCAAAAAAGCATGAGTGTGTACTCCTAGATTATAATTTTTTTTTACTGCTGCTAATACTCCTACATCGTTCCACAACCAATGAACATCTACAGGTTCATGATAATGAAACTAAATCTTTAGACACAAATAATTTGTCCATCTTCCAATGACAAATCATATCTTAACTCACTGCAATTTAGGAGCAACAAAGTCTGCTAGCAAACAGCACAGCCATTCAACTATAGGCTAATAGGCCATTACACTTTACACTTGGGCCACAAAAGACTATAGTTAGGTAACAAAAGACTATAGTTAGACCACAAAATACTACCGTTAGCCCTGCATAAATTTCTCTCTAACTAGCTAGAATAGAGCAGCAGAATCATAAGTCCAAAACTGCCAACAACAGGGTACTCTTGAAGCACATTTGCTTCTTTGTTGCCATCATTCTCTCCTAGAATATGAAGCTGCACACCATTCTTTTTCTTTTGCTGCTGCAACGAATGGTGACAATTAGTTCAAGTATGATGACAACATTATAAATATCAATATTGCAGCATACCTTGGAAACTTTTTTTGTTGGTGTGGCAGATCTAGTTAACTTGCGCCTCACCTTGCGTAGCTTATCAATCCAAGTTCTCTTTCTCCTGGGATTTTTAGACTGGACCTCTTTTTTTCTTCAACTGAACAACACTAAGCAAGTCATCTTTTTGTTTCACATTTGACTCAACATTTTCTTGGTCCTTACATGATATTTCATTTATCTCAGTAGAAGAAATATTGAGTTTATCCTCTAGCTGTTGTGTACCAAGGCAATCAAGTGCATTATCTAAGAACAAACAACATTCTGTAGAGCTAGCTGCTTTATATGCCATGTTGTGAAATTTATGAGACAAAAACTTTAACCGAAGTTGAGCTTCCAGTTTTGGATTTTCTACCACTTTTCTTCCTTGCCTATCTAGAATACTTCCATTGCGAGTTTCTGGTAAGTGAAGGAGGTGATTGTGTTCAAGCACAATAACAGTGACTTCATAATTATCCTGTCCTCGATCTAAAGTAAGGGTCATTCGAGCTCTGCAATCAGTTCCAGCTCTAAAACACTTTGTCACATGGTCTGTTTGTCCTTTCCTTCGATGACTCTCATTGGAACAAACATATCTGCATGAAGTCACCTTACTGTCAAAGGTGCTTACATTTATGTACCTTTTCCTCACATCAAACCCCATACGACCACCATATGCAACCCAGAACTGCCAAGACTCATCTGGATTTCTAAACCTCAAACTCAGTTCCGGTATCACCTTGACAAATTTCTCCATTCCTATCCGCAGCACTCACAGTTGCACAAAACAGTGTTTTGGAATGCCTGAATCTGAAACGCCTATCTGAAATTAGTAAGGCCTTGTTTAGTTACCCAAAAATTTTGCAAAATTTTTCAGATTCCCCGTCATATCGAATCTTTAGACGTATGCATGGAGTATTAAATATAGATGAAAATAAAAACTAATTGCACAGTTTGGTCGGAATTGACGAGACGAATCTTTTGAGCTTAGTTAGTCTATAATTGGACAATATTTATCAAATACAAACGAAAGTGCTACTATTTATATTTTGCAAAAAATTTTGGAAGTAAACAAGGCCAGCTGAATGCTTGAATATGAAATTAGTAAGTTGAATGTCTGAATATAAAATTAGTAAGCTGAATGCCTTAGGTGGTTCAATGAATCTGAAATTAGTAAGCTGAATGCCTGAATATGAAATTAGTAAGCTGAATGCCTTAGGTGGTTCGTCAAATCTGAAATTAGTAAGCTGAATGCCTGAATCTGAAACTCGTAAACAATCGTAGGGATGAAGGGTGTACCAGCAGCGGCGAGACTTCGACCAACTCCTCGCAAGGCAGGACGGTGCGGGAGATGGTCCACGGGTCTGCACTTCTGAGAGCACGAGCTCCTCCTCCCTCTCCTTCGAACTCGGGGACGAACAGTGAGGCCCCGTTTACTTGCAAAATTTTTTGCAAAACGTGAATAGTATCAATTTTGTTTGTATTTGACAAATATTATCCAATTATGGACTAACTAGGCTCAAAAGATTCGTCTAGTCAATTCCGACCAAACTGTGTAATTAGTTTTTATTTTCGTCTATATTTAATACTTTATGCATACGTCTAAAGATTCGATGTGATGGAGAATTTGAAAAATTTTGCAAAATTTTTTAGGAACTAAACAAGGCCTGAGTCCGCGATGAGGTGCGCAGCAGGAAGGTGACACCAGGAGGGACGCGCGGCACGCCGTGCGGCAGCGTGGGAGAGCAGAGGGACGCGCAGCACAGCATGTGGCAGTGCGACGTGCGGCGGCGTGGGAGAGCAGAGGTCCGCGCGGCATAGAGTCCTCTCGGCGCGAAGGAGGAGAGCGGCGCGGGAAAAAATTGTGAGTGCGCGCACTATGTGCAGGTCTCCCACCGGGTGAAAAGGGGCTCTTTATTTTTTTTGCCACCGGTGAAAAAGGGCCTCCTTGGCAGCCGTTGGATGGCAAGTTTACAGTAGAGATAGGTAGCTATGATACGTGGTGCCATGGAGAAGCTAAGGCACTAAATCTGTGTCCGATTGAGATGTTCTGAGATAATAGAATAGTCACTCCATGATGACAGGCAGGCCCGTACATAGGGCAGCACAAGTGGGGCGATATCACAAGGCCCAAAAAAAATAAGGGCCCCAAATTTTATTCAAGTGCATATTATACATACATAATTTCATTAATACAAATTAGGTAATGTAACTCTTAGTATACTAGGAGGATTCCCCGCGCGTTGCTGCGGGTATGAAGGGGAATATAAATATGGTCTCACTCTAGTCTATTGAGTCATCTATATATATTTTTAGTAGTTAGTTTCAGAAGAGAAAGAGAGGAGATCACGTGAGAGAATAATTGCTAGTAGTATGCATGCATGATCATGTCTAGGTATAGCTGCATCCACTACTGAAACCATTTGTGAGTGGGCATTTAATTGCATGCAGTAGCAGGAGAAAATGGATGATGATGTGGCGCAAGGAGGTGCAAGAGAATTAGCTTAGTGGGATTTGTCTTTATAGGATATATAGATACCCCATGTAATGTTTTATGTCGTAAGAACAAAAGGCCTAGGAAGACGCATGAGGATAAGGAAAGAATACTTAGTATGGTTAGAAAAAACATATGCTACAAAATATAAAGCCCCGGTTTAACTTGATAATTACTAATTTCTCTCATAGCATACCATATATGGAAAAAGTTTTGACATTAGAATGTACTCCTAATTATAAATCCAATTTAACCATTTTTGTTTTACAACTTTTCATACAATTAGGCTGATCATTGACCAAACGTAACAAAGTTCAAATCTCAAATAATGTGCAGCTTATATTTTGAGATAAAGGGAGAATAAACATTCAGGACTCTTTTTAAGTTTTGCACCAGGGCCTCAAATTCTTAGGGACGGCCCTGATGACAGGAAGGAGCTTACAAAGCGAAACTGGCTCAAAACGCAATTCCGAAAATAAAAGGACATCTATAGAACGTGAAAAAACATATTTTGGTATTTTCCAACTTGCCGCAAGCTTCTAACATCTCATTCTCCAATAGGATGGGATTGAGATGTAGATCAACAGAACAACCTCGTAATCGTCGGCCGCTGGTGAAACAAGAAAGGTTTGGGAAGGGGAAGCCAGAAGGCAGTGTCGGCGCGGCGGGGTTCGGGTCTACGAGGTTATGGGTATTAGGGAGAGGAAAAAAAAAGAGCGTAGCTATTGCAAATCGCTTGGCTGAAAAGTCATGGCAAGCAAATTCTACGGGCACTCAAGAAATGCGGGGCAACAAGTTACGCAGTGTATATGAAAATTGGGAAATACAAGGAAATCAGACAGGAGTTGACCAGCCCGAATCGTAGAGCAGGTCCGGGCGGACGTATATGAGGCCAATTTTTCGCCACAATTGTCCATTAGGAATTTCTTGAGATACACCACTCCACGGAATAGAATCAATGGATCATCGCGTGGAAAATGCAACGTTTTTTTTTGTTGTTGTAATAAAGAAACTCTTGCACATCTTATTGGATCTGATGACTCATCAGCTGCAAATGTTACAGTCCCGCTCGATCGACAACAGAACAAAGTTTGCAATACACAGACGACACCACGAAGACGAAAACGAAACAAAAACACACGGGAAGGGAGGGAGGGGGAAAAAAACACTCCATCGAGCTCAGCAGCAGCAGCAGGCAGCGAGCGCTCAGCACATTGATCACTTGCCGGCGCCGACCAAGGAGAGCAGCGCGTCCCTGTAGTGCCCGTGCGCCTTGGCCGCAATGGCGTCCTCCAGCTTGGCCCCGAACTGCTGGTGGTAGGCGGCTCTGATGTCGTCCATGTCGTGGTCCGACCGCGTCACGGCCACCCTCGTCAGTGCCTCCTTCCCGTGGTGGTCCGCGCCGTCCCTCAGCGCGCCCTCCATCACCTGGCTGAAGTACTTGGCCGGCGCGGCGAGGCACAGCACGGTCTCCAGCAGGGTCGTCGTCTCCTCCTCCCCGCTGCTCTGGCTCAGGTCCTCCTCCACGTGCCGGCCGTGCATCTCCTTGTAGTACTTGAACGTCTCCACCAGGTGCGGCTTGCTCCTGGTGGTCAGGATCCGGACCACCTCCTCGTTCTCCACCAGCTTCTTCCCGCCGCCGCCGGCAGCAGCCGCGCTCTTCACGGCGGCGCCCAGCGCCTTGGCCTCCGCCTTCGCCACCTCCTCGTTCACCCGCGGGCCCTCGTACCGGTACGCGCTCACCAGCCCCACCAGCAGCTGCATGCAAACATTTCGCGAGTCATCATCAGGGAGCTTTGTTGCCAGAGCGAGCATGCATCGATCAGAAATGGCGGTGCTCATCGGCGGCGGTCAGTCACAGTCAGTCATATATCAGTGCTCACGCTGCAGTAGGGCTTGTCCCTGGCGCGGTACGCGACGTCCTCCTCGAGGGAGTGGTGGAAGAGCGCCTGGTACGCGCGGCGCGTGCCCAGGAGCTCGTCGGCGGACCGCGTGCAGGCGACCTCCACGACGATGGCGGGCGGGTGCTGCTGGTGGAGGACGTGGTGCGCCAGCCGGGCGTCGCGCTCCCACGGGTGCATCGCCCACAGCACCATCAGGTTCTTGAACCGCGCGAACTCGGCGGCCAGGTGCAGCATGTACTCGTCCTCGCACCGGTCGATCTCGCCGTGGCTCTTGAAGAAGCCCGGGAAGCCCTTGCGGAACCCCGACCGCTTCTCGGGCTGCTTCCGCCACCGCGCCAGCGCCGACACCATCGTCGGCTCATCCACGCCGAGCCCGCCAAGGCCTTCACACACAAATTCATTCTGAGCAGAGAGCACCGACGACGACGACAGAAGGAAAGGAGCATCCAGGTATTTTTCAGTGATGCCTACCTGAGAAGGCCCTGGTGAGCTGCTGAACTTCGTCGGCCATTGCCTGAATCGACAACAAAAACTGGAGCAGAGGAAGACGATGAGTGAGAAACAGAGGATTGCTCTACTGCTCTGGTATGCTTCTCGAGTTCTTGAGGATGATCTTTATACTGCAATGCAAACCGTGTGGTTTGGAATAGAATTATACAAAGGGCAGTGCTGGAAATTCAATATGCCTGCTTTGACATACGTATACAATCTCTGCAGCTAATTTATTATAAAAGGGCCGTCAATAGTTTACACATGTGTAGGTATGTGCTTAAGCATTAATCTAGCTCTATTGTGTGTGTCCCCGTTGAAATGGAAAGGGGCAGAAAAAAGAAACTAATTGACAGCTCAAGGACTGATCGACGGGTTGGTCGTGCAACACGGGGAGCCGTTGGGGAGGTGTGACAGTGCGAGATGAGGAATTGAGGACTGCAAAAATGCAGACACAGTATAGCTGATCTCCCTTGTTTATTACCGGCTGAGGAAGTCACCATCATGCTGAATTCTTAAGGTTTAGCAAAGTTTTAGCACAAAATTTACTGCATTTATGGTGAAACTTGCCGCTTGAAACTTATCATGTACTCCCTCGGGGCCTGATTGTAAGTTGTTCTAGTTTTCCAAGATATATAGCTTTGGTACGCAGCTAGACATATGAAATTTTTTATAGCAACAAGATGTATAGTTCACCTAACATTTTCAGCAAAGTAATGCTAATAAAATTCAATATATGATAAAACCAAATAAACTAAATATAATATAAAGATAAGTAATAGAAGAAGAAATTAATGCATTAAATGGACAACCTGTAGGAGAACTAAAGCAGACGATGACATGAAAGGCCCCATCTGCTAATCATGAATATATATGCAGGAACACATCACATGAGCAGGCCATGTCTCCAAATACTGTGAAATTGTACAAATCATTGGTGAGAAATATCTCTCCCTTTCAGTTTTAGGTGTTCAGTCCCATCGTTATCATGGTCCCTTGCATGCAATGTTTTGATCCTCATGTCATGGTCCTAATCCACTGGGAACATTAGGATATCTGATGCAATGGATACCTCCACTTCCTATCTCATTTTGAATACAAAATAGAGCTCAATGAAGAAACCAGAACTATTTAAAAAGGAAGCATATATATAAATATGTTGGCTGATTTTAAAGCTACAGGAGATTTTATATGGACTGAACCCTGACATGAGATTATGATCCAAGTATTACTTTATTTTCATCAAAGAATGAGCCAAAAAAAGAGAGCAAAGGCTAATAAATTGCTAATGCAAACAGTACAGACCACACAGTCCAGCTTGTCATCCTTATCATCGCCAATAGCTAGCATGGCACCAGCATTACTTATTGTCATCTAATAATCATGGTTGGTTTGCGTCAAGTTCACGTAGTTAGGACATATGCTCCTCAAATACGATCACAGGACGCGTAGTTTCGCTAAAGAAAGTTGAGAAGAGCCACGAAACAACTCCTGTTTATAGCGTCTGTTTACAATGTCAATGACCAGCAACACCAACTCCATTGTGCGGTGCCTTATTGTCTCTGGCACATTGATGCCAAATCATGCAGCAGATTTTATGAATGCCGTATCACAAATCGCCATTCCATGTCAGCAATAATGGCTATGCTGCTGGCCTGAGCTGCAAGATTTAGTTAAAAAATAATTTCTGAAAAAAAAACCATGCCCATCACTGATTTATGTGGTCTTGATCGCTCACATTATATTTATTACAGTACGTCTTGATCGCTCACATTATATTATTACAGTACTGACGTCTTCGAAAGCAAAGGTGTGAAAAGGGAGACTCTTGTCAGAAGCTTCTAGCATGCTCATCAGAACTAGAAAGACCATTTCGCCAACGTGAGAAACATGCAGTACTGTCACGGATAAGCAAGCACCCATCGTTCTTGGGCACAATTAACTGGGGCCAACAATGTGTCCCCTTCAAATCGTGGGCCAAATGAAGTCATTAGCCATCGAGGTTGGGTAGGCCACCTTCTCAATCATGGAGGAGGGCAATGGCCGCACGGGGAAGGAGTAGGACTATACGATCCGTGACACGCGAACAAACAGATCACCACTAATAATTTCAGGGAAAAAAAAATCTGAGGTGTTGATCTATTGCACAAGAAAACATTGGCCATTTGCCACAGAGCTTGGCTTGTGCATTTTGCTAATGACTAATGGTTGCCTAGTTGCTCGATTATCGTTTAGCTAATGGGTCTGGCTGTGTGTTGGCGACCAAATTATTCAACTCTGTGTGTTTAAAAAAAATATTCAACTCTGTCTGCAACTTTTTGAGTTGATAACCATTAGCCCGATGCTTGCGATCCGCAAGAACATTATATATTTTTGGATATGGCGAGCAGATGGTCTATTGTCAACTCCAGCATCGCCAACTGTATTTGTATGATTGATATTTCTTTCAAACACTTGTGTGAGAACTATTGATGAAGCTGTCTAATTACTTTGGCGCTAAGATTTTTGGTTGTTGCGTTGCATTCCCTATTTGAAGAAGAACTTTGAAAGTGACTAAAGTGACAGGGAAAGAGGACTAGTAATAAACAAACGTGCGCGTTTCACATGCAGAGCAAAAAAAATTATGATGTGCTGTGTGCTGTGCTGAAGGAGAAGCGTTGTGAAACGTGCACACAGGACAGATGCTGGAAAGGTTCTTAATATTATTTGTTCTCAAGCCCATGATATTCCTTCTTGTATTCCAAAGCTAAAAGGTTAAATGCATATCTTTACACAGTGAGCTTTCCTCTGCTTTTATTGAAATCCTCTTTTACATTTTTCTAAGACAAGCCCCTTTAAATTTTTATGACAAAACCTTATGGGCTAAGGAACGATTTAGGTTTCCGATGTTTTCACCATTTCCCTTTTGTTACTAGACATCGTTTTGTGCATTCCCTGTCCAGGTCAGGAAGGAAGGTAAGTTTTCCATCTGAGCAGACAAATAATTTATTACTAAACTCTACTCAAACAACACACCAGAAAGACTATGAGCACTTAAGCAAAAAGAGCGCCTGTAGCTCAGTGGATAGAGCGTCTGTTTCCTAAGCAGAAGGCCGTAGGTTCGACCCCTATCTGGCGCGATTTTATTTTATTTTTTCTTGCAGTTCAAAATTTACCATTTTATTTTATTTTTTCTTGCAGTTCAAAATTTACCTTATTTTAATTTTCCTTGCAGTTCAAAGATCCAATGGTTGAAAATTTGATGCAGCTAGTTTCTATTTTTTGTGCTCATGTTATAAAATTTTGATGCAGTTCAAACAGTCAATGGTTGCTGGATTATTTATTCTAATATGGTTCGATAGCTTATAAGATTTGGGAGCAGGGCAGGCTCAGGACTCAGGAGGTATTCATTGAATTCCTATTTTTTTTGCTGATCAGTAGTATTTAAAGTTACAACCAATTATACATGTTGAAAAAATAAGTTGAATACATGTTCTTCAAAATTTAGGCTCACCTCTGTTTTGGAGAATGGTGTTCTTGCCGTGCTGTAAAAGCCAATTAATTTTCACCTTGTTTTTTTTAACTCAGTTTTTTAAATCCGAAGCCACCTTTCAACCCCCCCCCCCCCCCCCCCCCCCCCCCCCCCCCCCCCCCCCCTTTCCCCCTCTTTTATATATTAAAAAAAAAAAAAAAAAAAAACAACAAATTAACATAAACTCAAAAACATCTCATTACAAACTCTATA
>Ga0182004_10005290_pt1 | contig 10511 bp, 8 predicted proteins | sample Sormic07211540_1_FD_120479 | JGI IMG/M metagenome (GOLD analysis project Ga0182004, IMG submission 120479) | Endophyte microbial communities from Sorghum bicolor roots, Mead, Nebraska, USA - 072115-40_1 MetaG | ecosystem: Host-associated > Plants > Roots > Unclassified | place: USA: Nebraska...
ACACTAGGTTCTAAATGTATGCACATGAACAATGTCACCTAGTGGCACTCGATAACCGCTTAGCCAAAGAATTTCTCTCTTTATAGTACGACTATCTATCCTAAATGTGATCACACTCTCTATGATGTCTCGATCACCAAAACAAAAAACCTAAGCAATACATTTGCCTTGATCTCTATAAAGTTTTGTTTTTCTCTTTCTTCTTTTTAAAGTTGAGCACTTGATTACCTTGTGGTCATCACCACCAACATTATGATTATCTTTTGCTCCACCACTTGGAATGCACCAACCTCATCTAAATCACATTTAGAATAGAGGTTAAGACTTTGGGTTGCATCAATTATCCAAAACAAAAATAGGGCTTTCAGGTGGCCGAGTTTGGGGAGCTCTCTCTAGCACATCTGAATACTTGAGGCATACTTTGAGCTAGAGAACATCCTCTTCACTAATTTCCTTTCTTGATTGCTCCTCATAGAGAGATTTAGTGAGATTCAAGTGCATTGCATTGAGAGTTGCATCTTGTGGCACTTAATCCTTGAGTCGGCTGTGGATTTCTTGTTACTCTTGGGTGTTTCCCGACACCCTAGATAACTTGGAGCAGTGGTGGTGTTGAGCTCATGATTGGAGATTGTTTCAAGTCTTACCAAGTGATTTGTGAGGGGTTCTTGAGCCTTCCCCGTGGGTCACAATGGCAATGGGGCTATCCCCATCAGGTTTCAGCAGAACATTTTCATCCCCATCTCACAAAAATCCTCCTGCTCCCCATCCCCGTCCCCGCTTCGGGGGAGAAAATCTTCCCCATCCCTGTCCCCGCACGGGGATTTTAGCCCTGACGGGGACCCCGTACCCAACTGATCTCCACGCCAACATCAGATCCAGATGGCGCCGCCATGATAGCTGCTCACAACGATGGCTTCAAGGGAACTGTGGTCTACAAGCTCACGACGATGGCGAAACTACGGTCTGCCAAATGTGGAACAATGGTGGAGCAACGGAAGGGAGAGCAAGGCCACGAGCTGGAAGGCAGGAAGGGAGGGGCGAGGCGAGGGCCCGAGGCCGCGCTGGGACTCAGCGAGGGCCTGAGACCTTTCACTTCCTTCCGAGCGCTCCTCGCGTGAGTCGCTTCCCAGCGTGGCCTCGCGTGCGCGTATGGGAGCGGAGCGGATCGCGGACGAGCGCGTCTTTGCGTGCGGGCATAGGGGAAGGAAGTGTGGCGGAGGGGGGAGGAGCTCCCAGAGTCATGGTCGTGAGTGCGAGTGCGACATAGGGGAAGGAGGTGCGAGGTTGCGGTTGCAGCGTGTCAGGGGAAGAAATTGCGGCGCCTGGAGGGTGGAGGCAAAGGAAGGTGGGGAGGAGCTCTAGGGTTTCACAATATATATATGTAAGAGTATTGGGATGGATTGATTGGGCCTCCTATGGCCTATGGCGGTTATGGGCGGCAATTGGGGACCCAGCGAGGAACGGGGACGGGGAGGTGGGGAACGTTCCCACCTCTGCCTCACCCGATGGGGCTTACATTCAGCCCGTTAACGTTCCCGTGGGGGACAAATCTACCCTATTTTCTTCCCCTAATGGAGGAAATCCCTATCGGTGATCGAGATCGCAATTGACTACTCTAGTGGATTGCTCGTGACTTGGAGGATTCTCATCTTGTGAGTGAATGTCCAGCACTCGCTGAGAGTTTGGCTTTAGATTGCCAATTAGCTCATAATCACCACAACAAGGACTAGCTTGCCAGGAAGTAAGTGAACCTCGGTAAAAAAATCGTGTGACATCTCTTGCCGAGGATTTCATCTTGTGTATGCAATTGTGATTGATTCTTGATTATACCTGTACTCTTCAACGTCGGTATAAGATTCCTCACTCACTCTTTTACTTGCTTACCTTACTAGTTGCTTCGCTTGTGTAGCTTTGACTCTAGGTTAAGGAGTTGAGCTAAGTGTTTCCTTGACTTGTTAGTTTGGTTTAGTGTTAAGCCTTGTACTAGACTTGTGTAACTAACGTGCATAGCTTAGTTGTGCTCTAGAATTGCTTTGCCTTTTGTTTTACTAACAAACTTGTTTAGTTAAGTTTGTAGAATTTTTAAATAGGTTATTCACCTCCTGTAGTCATTTGGACCTTACACATGGCCAAGCACTCCGCTGGTCTCCGGACGTCGAGTGCACCAAGCAGCTGGCCAACCGTCCAATCCGTCGTGGCGCCGTCTGCGTGCAAGGGACTTCAGTGAAGAACCTGATGTACCAAAACAATCCTCATGTTGGCCGCGAGAAACGCTGGAGTCGTGGCGTCCGTACTCCTCATGGAGGAGCTGCAGCGTTCGTGGCAGCCGCAAGGAAGGAGATAACAGTACCACCGGCACTATGCAGCTCCCTCACGCCCCAGTGCTACCTACGTCACCCGTCAGCTGCTCGAGGAATTGCCTCTAAGGTTTGTGGCCAGTGCTTATCTCTTCTTTTGATCTTCATCCACAAGTGCCAGCATTGCAAATGATAATGAATGGGTGCTTATGCTGGCTACTGTTCAGGCAAGGTTCCTATACTACTAGATCCGATTCAGTGTGTTCATATGCTTAATTAATCTTTGTGGATGATGCAAAAAAAAAGTACCTATGTTAATTATGCCCGGCGTTCCATATGCATGTTTGGATTTTATATTGTTTGGCTGCAATATGGTTTGGAATATAAACAATGCAAAAGAGGGACACCTGAGTTTTTGAACTTGGACAAATGAAAGAGCGATGCCTGCACTGCTGCACCTAGAATTTAGTGTGTTCATATTCAGGTTTTAGTGTATCCAACAGTTTATCTGTTCATATTTGGGTTTCAGGTTCGTGTCTTCTTCAGTCATATGCAAACTCTTTCAGGGTTCTTCATTACCTCTAATCCAGGTTCTTTCAGGGTTCTTCGTTACCTCCTTCAGACATATGCGCTCCTTGGATAGCAGGTCCTAGGTTGTCATGGGCAAAGATAATAACAAGAACGTTATACGGTGCTTAACTGCATATGCATTATGCGGTCTAAAATATATATTTGGTCATATCGAATTCTGACTTTAGAGAGCAAAGCAATCATTGACCTGTTTGTACTAGCATGCTATCTAAACGAACAAAAGATGCTCCTCAGAATACATTAATCAAATGATTGTGTTAGCACGGGAAACTACACTCGCATTTGTGGGGTTAAAATTTATTATCAAATATTTCTCTTGCACACATCATTTGCATGACTATGATATATTTCAAATGACTATATGTAGTGACAACATTTCGGTCTTTCTACTCACGTGCTTTGATTGATGTTGGCCATACCATTACTTAAGCAATTCATAAATTATTAGTAGTATGCGGGATATGACTTTATTATGCCTTGTTATATATGAGTACTTTTTCAGATTATATAGATGATCGTATACAATTGCGTGAGACTTAAACTATGAAAAAATATCGTTGTTTGGTTGTTTTCATGTACATCACTAAAATAAAGCCATAAAGTTAGCACGAGCACTATACTAGTCGGTTAAATTGAGTGATCTTGGCTACTAAATCTTTCCATATTCAACGAGTTTGTCCCCCACCAAAGCTCTCTAAAATGAAATATTCAGCGGATTTAGCTTACGGTTTAATATCCACTATATTAATCTTTCTTTTTTGTCAGTTGTGTACTCTCTCTATTTCAAATTATAAGTCGTTTTGACTTATTTGGTTTATCCATTTTACTATGTATGTATACATTACTATATCTAAATGCATAGAAAAATAGATATACCTAAAAAATTAAAGCGACTTATAATTTAAAACGAAGGGAATATTTATTTAGGCAGACACCAGCAAGCGCTTTTCAAGATTTTGAAAGCAAATTGTTTGAAAATTAATAAGAGCTTCCTTTCTTAAGAAAAAAAAAATCTTCCACGTCGGTGTGCATGAGGCCGAGCATGTCACGTCTTCAGTCATTTTGGTAATTAAAATACACTCAAAATAAAAAGGTGCCGCAGTAATAAGCACTTTAAAAGAATTGACGTAACCACAGATTCAGGGATCAAACGCCGGGACTTCACAGGTGGGTCCCCGAGCAGCTTGGTACAGCATTCTTGGGATGAGGCTCCTGTACTTGTCCTCCACCCTCTTCTCCAGCAGGTAGGAGATGATTCGCTCCACCTCCGATTTGACATGCATGTAGAGATCCTGCGCAGCCTGCTTATCGGTCAGGACGTCCTGCCTCCCCCTCGTCGGAATCGGCTTCCCGAATTGGTAGTAGAACCGGCCCGGCATTTTCAGAAACAGTCCCGGGAAGAACACCTCATGATCAACGTCCCTGCAAAGAGCAGCATTTTCAGGTAGACAAGATTCACGAGTCATCAGTGTAAGTAGTTGTCAGATCCTCACAACTCAAGGGCCGGGAAAGGGTGTGTGTACCTCAGCTTCAGGTGATCGCTATATGCTTGCATCATTTCCTTGCCAAAGGGTGCATTCCTGATATCTTCGAAAGTACACAGCAGCTGCACAACATTTTATTAGTTACAGAATGCAAAATTGCAAATGCAGGTCCAAGGAAGAGAAATCTGATGTGCTGGCGGCTGCAGCTAAGAAGACACCGAAGCGTGCGAGTCCACGGTTGGCTAAGCACAACGACATTGACTCCATGCAGAATGCAAAAAAGCGAGCAGCTTGGAAAAAATTGAATTTCGGTGGAGGTAACACCTTTAATTTTTCTTTCAATCATTTTCCTTCAGTTCGTATTTCTTCTAGTGTCTCGGAATTAGGAGTTAGCTTGGGTATAATCCAAAGAAAAAAAAATAGCGGGCTATAGCGCCACTATAGCGGCGCTATAGCTGCTGGACAGACTTGCCGCTAAGCTATTTGTATTTTTTCCGCTATCACAACTTTCACCGCTATTACGCGCTATAGCGCCGCTAAGTTGCATTTATTACAACAAATTTCACCGCTATTACGCGCTATAGCGCCGCTATGATAAATCTTCTCAGTTTGACTCTCAAAACTCCATGAAGACTAGATTATCATTTATTTCTTTACTACTAATTTAATATTTTAAATAATGAAACTTTCATGAACCATGTTGTAATGTCATATTGGTATTTTGTAATGTTACCTAGACTTATGAAAACATATTTTTATACATCAAATTCATATTTACCATGTCTTTTTCATCAATTACTCATGTTTTTCATGTATTTTTATAAAAAACGCTATCTGTCATAGCGCCGCTATAGCTGCATAGCTTCTGAAAAAAAGTTGCCGCTATTTTCAATAGCCCGCTATTTTAAACTTTGGTATAATCACGCTATTACCAAAGCAAAAAGAGGCGACACACATTCAGCAGTTCCGACCATCTTTAGTGAGGTTTACCCAGGCTTATTTAGAATTGTGAGGAGAAAAGATGACACGGTGGCAGAGGTCCTAAGGACTACACCATTGAATGTGTTCTTTAGGCGAGATTTGGTTAATGCAAATCGGATCGTTTGGTTTGGTCTAGTGTCAAAAGTAGTAAATGTTCACCTCACAAATGGGAGAGATGTTTTCCGATGGAACCTTTATAAAAAAGGCCTGTTCACAGTAAGCTCCATATATAGAAATTTGATTCAGGCCATGTTTAGATGTAGCCAAAAAACCAAAACTTTTGGAAGAATGGATCTAAACAGAGGCCTGTAAAACTTGGGCTGTAAAGATTTGGAATTTGGGAAGCTTGAGACCAAAAACTGTGTAAACTTACTTAGGGCCCGTTTTGGACGTCGTATACCCCCAGACCCGCTTAAATTAATGAACCGAATCAAGCATTAAATAAGGGCAAATCTGTCTTATGTGTTGCAGATCAAAAAATTTAGAAAACATCTAAACACCTATTTGGAATGTAGAGTTTATAGCCAAAAGTTTTGGGATGTCAAGATTTAGAATCTAAATAGGGCCTCAACAAGGTGTTCTTCCCAACAAAAGTCCTCTTTGGAAATTAACAGTAGCACTGAAACTAAAATTCTTCTGTGATATTTAAAAAAAGGAATAACACTTACGAAAGATAATTTAAGCAAAAAGGAACTGGCAAAGTGTCAAATCTCAAAAGTTGTTTCTGTAGTTTCGATGAAACTATCTAACATATATTCTTTGATTGTCATTTTGTTAGCTTTCTTTGGAATACTGTGCATATTACTTTTGGAATTCAACCACCTACTTTTGCTAATATGTTTGGTTCATGGCTACATGGATTATGTCCAAGGCTCAGAAACCAAATTCTGCTTGGAGCGGCTGCACTTTGTTGGATAATTTGGTTGAATATAAATGATATGATACTTCTAGACATGTAATTTTCAAGGCGACCTATTGGAGGAGCAACCTTTATTCATGGAAGGCTGCAGGGAGACTTTGCTCTTACTATCTTCGCAAAATTTAGCTGGAGATACATGAAACGCATTGAGACTTAGCTCTTTGCTCTGTTTTTTTTTAATTATTTTGCCCTCTTTTTCAGGGCTGATTTTTTTTCATGTTCCCTATTAGTACGTGAGTCTTATGACTTCGTTCTGTATCTGAACCTTCGGCCGTGTACTATCTCTAGATGGTACAGACTGGAATTTTGTTTCATTATTAAAAAAAATCTATTAGCTACGGAACTTATAGTTATTCCTTTTTTGTCCCGAACTTTTTTTTTTTGTGAAAAATCCCAGTGCTTACCTGTAGCAGATCATCCTCCCCGACGACTCCAAAAGGCACAATTGTTGCATTAAACTGTGCTGCCAGCCTGACAAATTCAGTCTGGGTTGGCCAGAACAACCTGTGCTCTTCTCCCTGCAAATCAATCTCATAGGCGTCATATATACTCACAAGATTAAGCTTGGATATATAGGTGCAGTTGCAGGCATGATATCAGCGCCCAACTGTATATATGATATGAACCTTGCAATGGAGCGCCTCCCTGTGGCCACCGGGGTAGAGGAGCACGAACTCGCCGGCGCCCAGCAGGTCGTAGATGGACTTGTACATCATGGGCACTCCGCCCCACAGGTTGAGGAAGTCGAAGAAGTCATGGCCCTCAGACCATGCCCTATTCTTGTTCGGGAACAGGAGCGGGTGCGCGATGCCGCGCACGACGACCCGCTTCAGCCGCAGGAACTCCGCCGCAAGCGAGATGAGCTCGATCCCCAGAAGCATGTGGTTGCCGACCAGCAGCACTGGGCCGTCCTGGGGTACTCCAGCGAGGCCCCTCACCACTGTGCCGTCCTCCAAAGTGGAGTACATCGCTGGGCAGGTCCTGAATCTGAGGTCACTGTAGTTTTTGTCATCAAACACTTGTCGTAGGCTCGTAGCAGCGCAGGCATTGATTTGGAATCTCGATTTACAGTTCCAGTGTCTCTGCTTACCACGTAGCTTTGTCTACTTCCTTTAGTTCAGTTGCAGATGGAGGGATGTAGTCGAGAACCCGGTGGTACCGCCTCGAATGGCGGTAGAGATCAGTGCACTTGATGATAGATGCAACATGAACACCGTATTCCTGAAATGTGTTTTTTTTTATTTCGATTGTATCAGCCAACTCCATTAATTGAAGATCAGATTCTCTTATTTTTGTGGGGTGCGGGGTGGGGGATGTTGTAATCTTGTTTTCTGTAAGATATCAACGTAAACCTCACCAGTAGTAAGCTGTGCCCGTGCTTCTCAAAGAAGTAGATTTTACACTTAGGTAACAACTTCTGCAGCCTGTCACCTTCCTCTTTGCTTGGAAGTAACCTGTCAGCACAGCTGATATACCAAAGTAACAGTTATTGTCCAATAATGCACCCTCAAGTGAAAAACTTTGGTGAAACTGAAAGCAGATAAACGAGAATAGTTTGATGCATAAAATAAACCTGACTAGCAGTAGCACTTCAGCTTGAACTGATTGTAGACGATAATTGGCGTAAGACGCAGCCCGTTTGATCTGCTTCATTTTCCATTTAAGTGTATCCTCTGGTATTTTGTCCAGTATGTTCTACAATGGAAGCATAATATAAATAGTATTTTGAGCGCATCATATTTTTACAAGTCAAGAGCAAGATAATTCAGTTCATCTCTAGAGTTATTTCTACTGAAAGAAATGGAGTCAATAATAAGATGTGAAGAAATGGCAAGTACCGAATGCTTCAGGAACGATGTCATGTTATTTGTCAACCTGTTCAGTGCTGCTAATGGATGCTTCCCATTTACCATGCTATCCACTGCCATGTCCACTTCATTGTCTGCTTTCATGGTGAGGAACAGCAGAAGAACCAAGTACAGAATGTTACAAAATAAATAAGACGTAAAAATGTACCGACTTAAGACATCATATAAAGAATGTGCCACCAAAACAATTGTATGTTCGTTTGCTATTAATCACAGTTCACAATCAAGAATAGTTCAGTTCACCTATAACAGTAATTTATTACAAATGCTGAATTTTGAAATCCGAACTATATATATAGTATGACAGATTTGTAGAAGATACTAATCACAGGCAAGTCCCCGTAATTAGAATTTACAACTAACTTACTGTCAACTAGACCTACTGTTACGGCGCTGAGCTTTGCTGCGGAGGTTGTAGGGAGGAGAGTGGAGAGGTTGAGGGCATGAGCGTTGGCGGCGGCGGAGAGCCGTCGCTAGCAGAGCAGGAAGACGTACAGGGGACAGGGAAGGGGTGCTGGGCGCCCAAAGGTGTCTTAGACACAATCCCAGGCTAAGCCTGATTCATTAACTTGACTGGACTTTATAGTCCTATTATAATCTAGGTAACAAACTCTTAACAAACTCTGATTCCTTTATCAATCCTGGACTCTAACCCAAACTCTATTATATCTTTCCAAAATCTATCTAATCTTATCTATCTTAAATTCTAACAAACTATCCAAATTCTAGCCCTATGCGCCAGAACTCAGCCCCCTTGCTGACGCCGGCGCTGGTAGGTGTTGCCTACCATAACATCTCTCCCCCCTCGAGAAACAGCTCGTCCGCGAGCTGGAAGGAGGGGTAGGCTTCTCTGAAATCTGGAACTGGCTCCCAAGTAGCATCCGACGCCGGCAGACCTGACCATTCCACGAGAACATGCCATACACCGCGACGAAGTTCAGAACGCAGCCCTTTCTGGATGAAGTAAAGGCCTGCCATGACGAAGAGGAGGCAGAACGGGTTGGCACGACGGCGGTGTGCCGCGAAATGGTTTCAGTACCCTGACATGGAAGACATCATGGATACGAGCGTCATCTGGAAGCTGCAGACGGTAGGCCAGCATACTTGGGTCCCAACTTGCTGCGTCCCCTAGGAACCAAGGACTGCGTATGACGGTGGAGCAAACGTAGCAGAACCAGTCCCCAACAGCAAACTCCAGGGCACGGTGATGAGCATCATAGAAGCGCCTAGCGTACTGCTGTGCCTGGAGAAGCCGACCGCGAACCTCTTCCAAGAATTCATCACGGCTGGTCAGGAGAGCATCAACCACCTCAGTGTGGGCATGTCCTGAGGTATATGGCAGTAAGTCCGGTGGTGGTCTGCCATAAACCACTTGGAACGACGATGTTTGCAGCGCCGTGTGATATGCTGAGTTGTAGCAGAATTCAGCCCATGGCAACCAGTCAAGCCAATCACGGGGACGGTCACCAGTCAAACAACGGAGGTACATGGTGATCGTCTTCTTCACCGCCTCTTACTGCCCATCCGTCTGTGGGTGAAAAGCGGTGCTCATGCGCAACATCACCCCCGCATGTCGAAACAAATCCCGCCACACATGATCGGTAAACACTGGGTCACGATCACTGACAATGGACTCCGGGATGCCATGGAGACGCACTATCTCTTGGAAGAAGGCACGCGCGACTGAAGAAGCCGTGTAGGGGATGGCCCAAAGGAATGAAATGGGCGAACTTAGAGAACCTGTCAACCACGGTCAGCAGAACACTTTTGCCATGGACCTTTGGCAGCGCCTCGATGAAATCCATGGAGGTGTCCGCCCAAATGCGCGACAGCACCGGCAGGGGCTGCAGCAAACCAGCAGCGTGGAGCGTTTCAGTCTTGTTCCGCTGGCACACCGCACAAGACCGCACGTAGTCCCCTACGACGCGGCGATCGTGCTCAACGAAAAACTCCGAATGAAGCCGGAGCAAGGTCTTCTGCACTCCCTCGTGGCCTCCTGTGTGAGCGAGCCGTAGAACATCTTCGAGGAGCCCTGACGAGGCCGGAACGAAGACACGCCCTTTGTGGAGCATGAGCCCTTCCCGAACAGTCCAGGCCTCACCATGCGCCCCGAACGCCACCGCATCGCGTCGAGCACAGAGTACAGTATCAGCCTCCACCTCCCTGCGCAGTTCATCAAAGAGCCGAAAGGTGGGAACCGAAACAGCCGCGTAGCAAGCCACTGTCGGCCCTGCAAGTGCAGCCAGCAGCGGCTCTTCGCCGTCCCGTCCAGAGAGAGCATCAGCGACGATGTTGGATCGGCCCGGACGAAATTCGACCCTGAAATCATACCCAAACAGTTTGCTTATCCAATGATGTTGAGGAATTGTAG
>Ga0182004_10005291_pt1 | contig 10510 bp, 18 predicted proteins | sample Sormic07211540_1_FD_120479 | JGI IMG/M metagenome (GOLD analysis project Ga0182004, IMG submission 120479) | Endophyte microbial communities from Sorghum bicolor roots, Mead, Nebraska, USA - 072115-40_1 MetaG | ecosystem: Host-associated > Plants > Roots > Unclassified | place: USA: Nebraska...
AACTATTACGATCTTGGTTTGTTGCAAGTTGGTTTGAAGTCCTTCGTGATTTCAGTTGACTACCGAGATTATATGGGCTCAAGTTTGGAAACTTGATTGCTTGTCGATCGTTTCTACACTTGATCTCTTATAATTTGGTCGGTTCTGTGACAAGAGCTCCGCCGACCCCCGCGCCGGTCAGATTGTTGTCTTCGAGGATTTCTTTAAGAGGGGTTTTGGGATTCCTGTTCATCCTTTTCTCCAAGGTCTTCTTCTCTACTATGAGATCGGGATTTGTAATCTGCACCCAAACTCTATTCTTCTTATCTCCACATTTATCCATCTGTGCGAGGCCTATGTTGGAATAGAGCCACACTTCGATCTCTTCCGCTTTCTTTTTTGCTTGAGGAAGAAAGGAGCAGTTGGAGGCTCCAAGATTGCAGGTGGAGTATACCTCAATCTGCACGATGGAATGAAGAACTGGTACCTCAACTACACATGGAACACTTCCCTCACTGAATGGTACAAGAAGTGGTTCTACATCAGGGAAGAGCCGGGCAGCACCACGTTCTGCGACGTGGGCTACATCCCCGAGAAGAGGGTAAGCTGGACAGACCGTCCGGATTCACTGGGCAAGTAGCAGATCTGATGAGCCTGATCGACTGGTCCCACTTAGATGGGCCAGGAGTGGTCGGGAACTTCCTTGTGCGTCGGGTGATGCCCTGCTAGAGGAGGATACACTCGGCGTATGAGTACGCGGGGATCCAAGACCCGACCAGAATGTGTCCAGATGGTCTGGAGAAGGCAGAGGTCCAGCAGCTGATGAACGAGTTATTCAATTTGTTTCATGATAACTTCGTTCGGAGTGGTGACCGGATGCACGCCTTCAAGCTGGGATGACCAGCTCCTAAGGTAAACAAGTTCCTTTTTTGATTGGTATTTTAACGCGAACACTGTAGTCTCTTTATTGATCACTTGCCGTATACTTTATTGTATATAGGAGACGTGGACCGGTGCGCGGTGTATGTGTCACTGGCACCTGGGATGGAGAATCCCACAGGGATGGACCCGCCGGAGGCGGATGCTGCTCAGTGTCCTCAATACACCAGCAGTTAGGAGGAACAAAATCGCCCTGCGCCGACCACTGAAGATAGGGTAGCGGGGAAGAGGCCAATGGCCGCAGAGCCATCCCCTACGGAGGCATTGCCGGCGGAGACCAGCTTGGCTCCAAAGCGTCGCCGGCTCGTGAGGATTACCGACGACGACGACGATGAGGAGGAGGCTGCACCATCTTTGGTCCGGAGACCGCGCAATCAGCCTGACGTCACGCCGATCACTTCTGGCCCGATGACCCGCGATCCTGCTGCCCCACACACCGAGCCAACGCGACTTGGGGAGGCAGGAGCGGCAGCGGCGACCGGTAGGACCAGGAGGAGGTTCTTCGCAGCGACGCACAGGAGCTCCGACCTGTGAGTTTCACAACTTATCTTCTGCGCTTCCTTCCCCTTTTTTTTGCAAGTTGTGATGTCAGCATGATATCTTCTTTTGTAGTGCGGCGTTAGATGTTGATCCGGGCAACGTCGCCGGCCAGAAAACGGCCGAGCCAACAGTTGTCGTCGAAGACACCGCCCAGCAGACCACCCAGGAACAAACCGAGGAGGAGCCCACGGTAGTGACTGTAGCGGAGACTGCCGAGGAGGGCGCGGCTCAGGCGAGGACCGGAGCGAGCACCCCTACAAGGGATGATGAGGCTGCAAGGACGCCTCCCCCGAGCAGTGGCGCGGAGGAGGGAGACAGAGCCCCGACTCCCCCACCTGTTGAAGAAAGAAGGGCCCCAACTCGACCCCGTGGGGAGTCTCCTTCGCCAAAGGGCTCCCTTGGTCAGGGTAAGGGTCCTGTAATACCTGTTACCTGGGCTGGGGGTAGCGCGGAGGGTGAAGAGGCCCAGGCGACCTCCGACGACGAGGTGGAGGAGATCCAGGGGCGCTCCCAGGATGGTCGCCAACACGTTTTGTGTGGCGCCAATGCGGGGACCACTTTATCGGTCATGAAGAGCTCGCCGAGACCGAGGAGGCGGCCAGAGTAGAGCGTGTTGCCAAGCGGCTCGTCGAAGAAGTCAAGGTAAGTGTTCTTGTGTTCTACCCGAAACGTGTATGTACTGTTGTTTGCTTCTTAATACATGTAATTCCTCCAGGGCGCAATGAAAACGGTGAAGTACCGAAAGAGGTGCTTCGACCAAATTGATGGAATCGTGGCCAAGAATAAGGCCCCGACCGCGGAGGTGGACCGCCTTCGGTCGGAGGCCGAGGAGAAGGCTGCCGAGAAGGAAGCTCAGGAAGAGCGCCTGCTTGATCTTAATCGGCGACTAGCTGACAAGTATTGGAGAAGAAAGGTAAGTCATGCGTTCCGAGCAGCTGTAGGTTAACTACACGATTGGTTTTGTTGACCAGCGACTATTTCTGCAGATCTGGAGGAGGAGATTTTGCGCCTCTGAGAAGAAAGGGAGCGACTCGACCAGGAGCGTACCGGTGCGCTGGAGGCCGGGCGTCAAGCTGGCGAGGAGGTGAAGAATAAGAGTCGAGACTTGGCTAGTAAGAGCTGTTTCGCCCTTTGTTGACTACGCAATGTTCCTTTTGTCGTGTTTATACTAACTCCTGGCTTGGTTTGCTTTGGAAATTTTATCATAGTGCTTAAAGTCAACACCAAGAAGCACCTCGACGAGCTGATCAAGGACTGGGACTCCTAGAAGACCAATTGTATCAAGATCTGGAGAGGAGTAGCCCCAGTGCTCGACTTGATTAGCCCCGAGCTCCCCGAAGACCAACCCCGCGCACCGCGGCTGACCCCGGTCGAGAAGGCGCAGCAAGCGTGGGGTTGGCTGCAGCAGTTCGTCAAGGACGCCGGAGAATTCATCGGAGCGCACGTCCTCAGCATGGTACGTGCTCACTATCCCCTGGTCGACTTGTCCCGGCTGGAGAGGGGGTATCCCAAGGAGGTTGGTCCGCAGGAGACCGATGATCTTCGTGTCGGCCTGCTGGACTTGTCGTCGACAGTGATCGACGATATAAACCTTTGTGGGACGTCAACTCCTCTCAACCAACCAGGATCAGACAGGTCGTCCAGGGAGTTGTCGGAGGGTCCATTGCAGGAGATGGGCGGTCGACGCCTGCGGTCTCGACCAGCCAGACGCCGGTGGCGCCGACCCCTTTGACTGGGCTGGGCAGCAGAGCCATGCGGGTGATCAGCCCAAGCAGTAGGCCTGTAGAATAGTCTGTAGGAGTAGACTAGATACCCCCCAGAGGGGTGTTTATTGTAAACTTTGTGTATAAAGTTTGTAATAAAGTTTGATTTTATCATAACGATGGTTTTGAGCGCTGTAATACTGTTTGAGTGATGCGTTACTGAGTCAAGTTGATGGCCTTTGAGGACCTTTGTCCTTGAAAGTAATTGTAGCACTTGTCGAATATTCTGCGTGTGAAAAAGTATATAGCAAGAAAGACAAATTTTATTATTATTCATCATAAAAGATTTACAAATGAAATGTACTAGAACTTAGGGATAGAAACGACGCAGTTTGTCTATGTGCCAGGAGTTGGGCAAGCGTGTTCCGTCTGGGTACGCCAGTCTGTAAGATGTAGGGCGTGTGACTTCGGTGACCATAAAGGGTCCTTCCCAAGGTGTAGATAACTTGTGCATTCCTTCCTGGCTTGTTTTCCACTTGAGTACCAGATCACCGAAAACGAAGGAGCGGTCTTTAACGTTCGTGTTGTGGTACCGCCTAATGGCCTCGAGATACTTCGCTGTTTGAAGGCACGAGATTAGGCGCTTTTCTTCTGTGCAGTTGATTTTGAGTTCTCTAGCGAGGTCGGCCGAAGACTGGTCGAAATTTTCGACTACTGGAGATCCAAAGGTCACGTCAAAAGGGAACACTGCTTCGGTGCCGTAAACCATGAAGTAGGGTGATACACCCGTGTTGCGACTAGCCTGTGTTCGGAGACCCCAGACCACAGTCGGTAACTCTTTCAACCATCGTCTTGGTGCTCTGTCGTTTTTAGTATACAGCCTTTTCTTCAAAGCATCAATGATCATTCCATTTGCTCGCTCCACTTGACCGTTGGCCCGTGGGGGGCTACCGACACGTACTTTATGACTATGCCTCTGTCATTACAGAAGTCCCAGAATGTAGTGCCGATGAACTGGGTGCCTAGGTCAGTAATTATGCTGTTAGGAACTCCACAGCCTTCTCGGAAGTTGCTTTGACCAGTGGCATGTACTCGATCCATTTTGAGAATTTGTCGATTAGCACGAATACGAATTTGAAGTTGCCAGGGGCCGGCTTGAATGACCCGATCATGTCGAGGCCCCAACAGGTGAACGGCCAAGATGACGGAATCGTCTGGATCTCATGAGCAGGTATGTGGGTCCGCTTGGCGAAAAACTGGCATCCTTCACAATGTCGGACCAGTTTTTTGGCGTCGGTGACTATAGTTGGCCAGTAAAAGCCTGCTCGGAAAGCCTTCCCGACCAGTGTTCTGGAGGCGGCGTGGTTGCCATAGGACCCGGCGTGTATGTCATCCAGTAGCTTGATGCCATCATCTTGGGATATGCATTTCAGCAGTACCTCTGAGCTTGCATTCTTACGCATTAGTTTGCCATCGACTAACATATAATTTTTAGATCGCCGGATAAGGCGTTTGTTCTCCGTTTTATCTTGGAATCCCGAACCGTCCAATAGGTACTTGATGAAAGGAGTCCGCCAGTCATGGCTGCTGGTTGTCGGAGTAGTATCGTCTATGAGCATTGCCTCGTTGGGTGACTTGCCGACCAGGTCTGTACCGACGCTTGGGTTGTGAATATCTTGGATGAAAACACCTTGTGGGATCTGGACCCGAGATGATCCTATCTTCGACAACGCATCTGCTGCCTGGTTCCTGTCTCGGACCACGTGGGTGTATTCGATGCCGTAAAAATTGGATTCCCATTTCCGGATTTCTTTGCAGTAGAGGTCCATCTTCTTGTGAGTTGTGTCCCATTCCTTATTTAACTGGTTGATGACCAGGGCGGTGTCACCGTGGACGTAAAGCCGCTTGACTCCCAGTTCGACAGCCAGTCGAATGCCATGCAAGCATGCTTCGTATTCGGCGACGTTGTTAGATGCCGGGAAGAGAAACCTAAGGACATAGCGGAGTTTGTCCTTGTTTGGTGATACAAAAAGTATCCCGACACTAGCACCATTGATGTTTAGGGACCCATCGAAGAACATTGACCAGTGGTCGGAGGTATCCGGAGGGGAGGGCTCGTTGAGGTCCGTCCATTCCGCGATGAAGTCGACTAGGGCCTGGGACTTGACGGTAGTGCGACTCTGGAAATCCAAGGAGAATGGGCATAATTCCATTGCCCATTTTACAATTCTGCCGTTGGCGTCCTTTTTGCGCAAAATGTCCCCCAGAGGGAAGCTGGTGGTTACTAAGACCCGATGACCGTCGAAGTAATGCTTCAGCTTCCTTGAGGTTATCAGGATGGCGTAGATTAACTTTTGTATCTGAGGATACCTGGTCTTGGATTCGTTTAAGACTTTGCTTATGAAGTAAACAGGCCTCTGGACTTTGTAGACGTGGCCTGGCTCGTCCCGCTAGACCACCATTGCCGTGGAGACAACCCGATCGGTTGCTGCTATGTAAAGGAGCAGATCCTCGTTAGGTTGAGGTGCTGTGAGGATGGGTGGTGAGGTGAGGAAAGTTTTGAGCTAGGTGAACACAGCGTTAGCTTCCTCTGTCCAGGAGATTTTTTCAGACGCCTTTAGAAGTTTGAAGAAGGGAAGGCATTTTTCTCCCAGTCTAGAGATAAACCGGCTAAGAGCGGCCATACATCCGGTGAGCTTTTTAATATCCTTGACATTCTTGGGTGGTCGCATATCGAGTACTACCTTAACCTTTGAAGGATTCGGCCGTATGCCGTTGCGGCTGACGACGTTGCCGAGTAGCAGTCCAGAGGGGACCCCAAAGATACACTTTTTGGGGTTAAGCTTCCATTTGTATTTATTCAGTGCCTTAAAAATTTGGTCTAGGTTGTCGATCATAGTGCTCGCGTCCCTTGTTTTGATGACAACGTCATCTACATAAGCCTCGATGAGGTCGTCACGAATCTCGTCATGGAGGCATTACTGAATGGCTCGTTGATAAGTGGCTCTAGCATTTTTGAGTCCGAAGGACATGGTGGTGTAGCAATATGCACCGAAAGAAGTAATAAATGATGTTTTGATCTGGTCGTCTTCCTTTAGTGAAATCTGGTGGTAACCAGAGTAGCAGTCTAGAAAATAGAGAAGTTCGCATCCGGCCGTTGAGTCGACCACCTCGTCGATACGAGGGAGACCGAAAGGATCTTTAGGACAGCGTTTATTGAGATCAGTGTAATCAACGCACATTCTCCATTCATTATTCTTTTTTCTTACAAGAACTAGATTGGCGAGCCAATCGGGATGATACACTTCTTTAATGAATCCGGCTGCTAGAAGCCACGTTATTTCTGTCCTAATAGCCTCCTTTTTGTCGCGAGCGAACCGTCGTAGTTTCTGCTTGATAGGTCTTGCGGTCTTCGAGACGTTTAAGGAGTGCTCGATCAGGATTCGTGGGACGTCGGGCATGTCTGCGGGTTTCCTTGCGAAAACGCTTATGTTGTCCCTTAGAAACCTCACGAGTGCGTCTTCCTATTTAGGGTCCAGGTTGGCCCCGATGAGAGTCATGTTCTCGGGGCTACCGTCGACCAGCTGTACCTCCATATGCTCTTTGGATTCTGAGTTTTTCCTCGGAGTCTCCTGTTCGGGTAATCAAAGCTGGTCGGGTGGAACCTGCGTAGCTTGGGCAACGGTCCCTGCCATGCGGATCGAGAGATCGATTGCCTCAGTGATCTTGAAGCTTTTCTCCTCGCAAGTGTATGCGGTGTAGACATTGCCTCTAACGGTTAGGACGCCCTTCTCTATTGGCATCTTGAGGACCAGGTATGAGTAGTGTGGAACTGCCATGAATTTTGTCAGCGATAGGCGCCAATGTAGCTGTCGCCATGGCGAACCTCGACTGACTCCCAGGCATGCCATAATATTAGGGTATTCGGACCAGCATATGGGCACATCTGATCGCCGCGATGGGGTAGACAACAAATCTTCTGAGAAGGGCCCAAGCCATCTCCTACACGGAGGTCACTTCCAACCAGACCGATTGAAGTTGGGCCTCGCCACGACCTGGCATGCATCGCTGCAGTCCCTCACCCAATGACGACCGAGGAAAGGCGACTCAACGTGATGGCCGTGGTTGGGACGCTGGTTGTAACAGTGAGCAAAGGCATGACCATGACCAAGAGGTAGACCAGGGAAGAAACCATGATCTTTGGCAGAATCTCTCCCACAAGGACGCCCGTGAGCGCATTAACAACCACGTCAGGGATAGAGCGGCACACGAAAATGTACGCCGCATTGAGTACGACGCTGCACACGGCCCTCCCGGCTTGAAACAGTTCTCCTCACATCTTTGACAAGTCGTATGGCTGCGCAATTTCAAACTTGAGAAACTCAAAAAATATGACGACAAGGAGAACCCCGAAAACTGGATCACCCTTTACGAGATCGCGGTCCGATCAGCAACGGGAGACGAACACGTGATGGCGAATTATTTCCCAGTCGTCCTCGATTAGGCAGGTCACTAGTGGCTTCTTGGCTTGCCCGAAAATTCATTTGATTCATGCAAAGAACTACGGTAGGTGTTCATCGACAATTTCATCGCTACCTGTGAGCAGGCAGCGAACAAATACGATCTTGAGAGGATACGGGACTGCAAGAATGAACACTTTTATGATTACATCCAATGTTTCTCGGATATGCGTCTCAAAATGCCAAAGATTGCCTACCATGAAGCCATTTTCGCTTTCATCAAGGGCCTTCATTTTCATGAGGCCTTGAAGAGTAAGTTGCTGCACAAGAGGCCGACCACGGTCACCGAGCTCCTCGCCATGGCCAAAAATTAGGCCGATGCTGATGGCGGAGAAAAGCTCATCAAGAAAGATGTTAGAGGAACCCAACAAACCGAGCAGCTTCCTCGATGCGACGATAACCGAGACAACCGCGGATGTTTTGACAACTGTAGCCTACGCTACATTGACAATCACGATCACCGAGAAGGATGGGAAAGGCATCACAGTCACTGTGAGGATTTCAAGGGCAAACGACCTCGTGACAACGACCACGAAGTCAACACAGTCAAGCGGTTCACTGGTCGACATGATTATCAGGAAGACTACAACAAAACCTTGAAGGGGCCATGCCAACTTCATCCCATGTCCAACCACACAATGGAGGAATGTTGTGTCCTCAAGAGCATCTACACACAACAGGCTATTCAAGGTGATGCCACTAAAACAGCGGGGAAGCGCGACAGGTGCAACCAAGAGGATGATGATGAAGACTAGGATAGAGACCTGCACCACCAATATGTCAACCCAACTGATGTTGTCCACTCCATCTTTGGAGGAAAAGTTTCAGTCGAATCCAAGAGGGAGAGGAAACTCCTCAAGAGGGCCTGCCTAAACATTTACAGCTCTGACGGCCTACTCGCCGATCCAAAGTTCCCCCTGGTCTCATCGAGAGATATCCTTCAACAGACAGGATCAATGGGCTGCCATCCCCGAGACAGGAAGTTTTCCACTGATCCTGGACCCATGCATTAATAGCGTCAGATTCGAATGCGTGCTCGTAGACGATGGCAGCTCCATCGACATCCTGTTCCGCAACAGCCTACCTGCTCTCAAGCTAACCCCATCGCGGCTGAAACCATACGAAGCCCCATTTTGGGGTGTCCTACCGGGCCAAAGATCAATTCCTCTCGGTCAGATAACATTGCCCGTGTAGTTCGGAACACCAGACCACTTTCGCACAGAGTTTGTAAATTTCATGGTTGCCGACTTCGATGGGACTTACGACGCCATTTTGGGCCATCCCTCTCTCACCAAGTTCATGGCAGTTTCACACTACTCATACTTGATCCTCAAGATGCCAACTGAGAAGGGCATCCAAACCATCAGGGGAAACGTTTACATAGCATACACTTGTGAGGAGGAGAGCTTCAAGGTCGCCGAAGCCATCGACCTCTCGATCCGGATGGAAGAAACCGTGTCCCAAGCAGCACAAGCTCCATTCGACCAGCTCGAGGTACCAGAGCAACAGACCCCAAGAAAGAACATCAAGTTGAAGGAACATAAGGAAGTCCGACTGGTCGACAATGATCCCGAGAAGACGGCTCTCATCAGAGGCAACCTGGATGCCAAATAGGAAGACACACTTATCAGGTTTCTGAGGGACAACGTAAGCGTTTTCGCATAGAAACCCAGAGACATGCCTGGTGTCCCCAGAAACCTGATCGAGCACTCCTTAAACATCTCAAAGACCGCAAGGCCAATCAAGCAAAAACTATGACGGTTCGCTCGTGACAAAAAGGAGGCCATTAGGATGGAAATTACATGGCTTTTAGCAGCCGGGTTTATTAAAGTGTATCATCCCGATTGGCTAGCCAATCCGGTTCTTGTAAGGAAAAAGAATAATGAATGGAGAATGTGTGTTGATTACACTGATCTTAATAAACACTGACCTAAAGATCCTTTCAGTCTCCCTCGCATAGACGAGGTGGTCGATTCAACGGCCAGATGCGAACTACTCTCTTTTCTCGACTGCTACTCTGGTTATCACCAAATCTCCTTAAAAGAGGACGACCAGAATAAAACCTCATTTATTACCTCCTTTGGGGCATACTGCTATACGACCGTGTCCTTTGGACTAAAAAATGCCAGAGCCACATATCAATGGGCCATTCAGCAATGTGTCGATGACCTTGTAGAAGCTTATGTCGATGACGTTGTCATCAAAACCAGAGACGCCACCACTCTGATCGGCAATCTCGACCGGACCTTCAAAGCACTAAACAAGTACAAGTGGAAACTTAACCCCAAAAAGTGCATCTTCAGGGTCCCTTTCAGCATACTGCTCGGTAACGTCATCAGTCGTGACGGCATACGCCCAAATATCTCGAAAGTCAAGTCAGTGCTTGATATGCGACCATCCAAAAACATAAAGGACGTACAAAAACTCATAGGATGCATGGCTGCTCTTAGCCGGGTTATATCTCAACTAGGAGAGAAAGGGCTTCCCTTCTTCAAACTGCTTTCGAGAGGAGTCTGGAGTAAATTGGGCATATCTGCCTCATCTGGACTTCGTTCTCAATTATCTAGGACTTTCTGGAAAGCTAACAAAGAGGTCTATCAGTCCTTCAGAATAGAATCCTACCTAGCATTAAGCTAACTAGGCTGGCTATGTAAGGCCAGCCGACCTGCCCGTCAGACTTCTCGTGTCATGCTTCTTTAGGAGTCTTTGTTGATGCAAAACTGATCTGCAAACACAAAGGGCTAATACCCGATTCAAACGTTAAGGCGTGCCAGCCGATTTGACCTTACTATCGGCAAAGGTGATAACTCAAATACTTTAGTCCTGACA
>Ga0182004_10005292_pt1 | contig 10507 bp, 6 predicted proteins | sample Sormic07211540_1_FD_120479 | JGI IMG/M metagenome (GOLD analysis project Ga0182004, IMG submission 120479) | Endophyte microbial communities from Sorghum bicolor roots, Mead, Nebraska, USA - 072115-40_1 MetaG | ecosystem: Host-associated > Plants > Roots > Unclassified | place: USA: Nebraska...
GACAAGCTCACAACCTTCATCCTGAAAAACCCACCAGAACAGAAGAAGGGAGGAAAAGACAAGAAGGCCATGAGGAGAGCTGAGAAGGAACGCCTGAAGGAAGGTGAGGCTGCTGATGAGGAGCAGAAGAAACTGAAGAAGGATGCAAAGAAGAAGGGTGGTGCATCTTCCAAGGAGTCCACTGCCAAGGGTTCGAAGAAGAAGGCTACTGCTGCTGGCTCTGATGAGGACCACTCAACCTCTCCAACTCGCAGTCGTGATGGTGACCATGCAGCTGCAGATGAGGAAGAGGATGATGATGATGTCCAGTGGCAGACTGACACTTCTATCGAGGCTGCGAAGCAGCGCATGCAGGAGCAGCTTAGTGCAGCAACTGCTGAAATGGTGATGCTGTCCACTGAGGAGACTGAGAAGAAGAAGAAACAGGCAACCCACAAAGATGGCACTGCTAATGGTTCAGCAAAAGAAATACCTGATGAGAAACCTGCTGTCGCTAAGCCTAGTCCCTATGAAGAACTGGTTGGAGACATCAAGGCTAGCCTGGGAAGTGCTCCTACCCCTACCCAGCTCAAGGCTGTGCTGGCCTCCTCAACCCTTCCTCCCCAGGATGTGATGAATGCTCTCCTCGAGGCTCTCTTTGATGGTGTAGGCAAGGGATTCGCGAAGGAGGTTGTGAAGAACAAGAAGTACCTTACAGTTGCTGTGCCAGATGAGGGTGCCCAGACCCTGCTGGTTCAGGCCATTGAGGCTTTTGGTGGCAAGTGCAACCCTGAGGCACTGAAGGAGGTACCAGTTGTCCTGAAAGCCCTGTACGATGGAGATATCCTGGAGGAAGAAACCATCGTGGACTGGTACAATGCTGCTGTTGCAGCTGGAAAGGACTCCCAGGTCATCAAGAACGCCAAGCCCTTCGTTGAGTGGCTGCAGAGCGCGGAGTCTGAGGAAGAGGACGATGAGTGAAGACTGAAGAGAGGATGCTGCTCTACTGCTGCTCATGCTGCACTTGATATTATATTTCAATTATGTTCCTTTTGCTTGTCTGGTGTGATCGTGTGTCAGTGTGCGTAGTGATGATATCTAAAAAACTGTTAATTGTCGTGTGGTGCAGCATACCCTATGTGGTTGGCTGCGTGTGGTGTCGTCAGTTTGGTGTCTGTTGGATGTCACGGTTTATTATGTTCCTATGGATTGCAATTATACAAGTATTCGCTTGGATTGTGCTTTTATAACCTTTTGAGATTTTGCATTTTCTTATTGCATTGTTGTCCCTGTATATTAATGGTTGAGGGTTATGAAATGCTTGTGATGCATTGTTGTCCCTGAGCAATGTAATGCTTGTGATGCATTTTTCTTTCTTTTTTCTTTTTTCCTTTTTTTGGTCGTTGCGATATTTTGGTTTGATTGTGCCCACTGCCCATAGAAGCCTCAACTAGCCTATTTATCGGGCCATCAGATAGGGTCATCAGATAGGGTACCCGACTGCTGGATTGGAGAAATTGGGCAGGTTTCTTGAAAAAAAAAAGCTGGGCTGGTCTATTCTTGAAAAACAAAGTTGGGCAGGTCTATTCATTGGTAGGGAAATTAAGAAAAAAGCTGGGCAGGTCTATCCGTTGGTAGGGAAGTTTTCTGTCTTTTATTCTGAAAGATATTTGAAAGTTGTAATTTGGTAACAGAATGGAGAGGAAACGCTCTCGGTTTTATTATCTCGACTCCCTTTGCAGCATTTAAGTTCAGCAGTTTTGTCCACGTATTACCTGGGGGTAAATAGAACTTGAGAGGAAAAAGAAAAAAGGTATTTTAGTTTCCTGCACTTTTGCATTGAACTGTGAAAGAGTATCATTCCAAATTATCAGCAATTTTGTCCACCTATAGAACATCTGTGCTCATTGGACAACTCACTATTACTCCAATATGACAATATTGCCTTAATCGAGTAATTAATAACATCATTATCTGAGATGCAAACTCTGTTCTTTGTTTTGAAACTTCCTTTAGGTATACAGATCCAGATTTTTGCAATGAAACGTATATGCCCTGGATGCAAATGCTGCAATTAGATATATACTGTCTAGAGATAATTTTAGAGTTTTCTAGAGATAATTTTTGCTATGCACTTAGATATATATTGTCTATCTATCTATATATACATATAGTAAAAGCAATGTACTTAGAAAAGCTAAAACATTTTATAATTTGGAACAGAGGGAGTACTAATTATTATCATCTCTATGGTCTACAAAATAACATTAGCAACTCTCTTTCTGGAGATGTTCACTCCATTTTTTTTATCATACAAATTTGGGGTTAGAACTGAATCACTCAACTAAATGAAGGGATTGATAATACGTTACAGTTTTGGAACAAACATACAAATAGTGCAAACTTAGTTGGAGTTATACACAGAGATGTAAGCATGACTTTACTATGTTCTGGTTCGTGACAGATTTGTTTATTTTTGTTAGAAAACTGATCCATGTAGTTGTAGTGCATATATACATTGAATCTATCTAGCAAATTATTGAGTCAAATCTGTTTTTTATTTTGCATGCGTTGCTTAAAAAAAATGCATGGTCAAGCCATTGGATAATTAAAGCTGTTTATCCAGTGTCCTCTTGATCATAATAGTCTAGTGGACTGCTCTATTCCTGTTATCGGAATTGTATGTTCCTTTCACCATTTCTAAAGCCCGCTTCCAATGGAACAAAGGGATCACGAGTACCTTGCAAGACTGTTTATTACTGCATAAGAAAACTTTCAAACCACGTGCACTTGACTTTGCAACTGATGCAAGTACCAATTTGAGTTCAAATTAGCTTTGATATAAGAGGCTAATTTGAATGCGTTGAGTATAATGATAGTTGAGTCCTCGTATGTTTAACTTGTTTTGACTGTCTAGTTAGATTTTTTGTTTTTGTTATACTCTCAGCGGTAAAAGAACTTTTTTATTATAATATAGACACATGCATTTACATATATTATGTACGCTTCTACCTTTATAAGTACCTTGAGAGATTGAGCCAATAGATCTTAAGATTTACCAAATCAGCATAGGTGTTTCACTATCGATGATCATATCGCCTGCCACTTTAATAATATTCTATTAAACCGTAGAAAAAAAGTTAATAAAACATACCTGTGTCAAGTCATATACTTGAAGTAGACGGATATGTTTTATCACAAGAAACCAACCAACTAGGCTTTCACATGAGAAGTGTTTCCATTCTCCTATAGGTAGAACAAATTTGGGGTTTACACATGTTTAGATGTTGTGGCATTAAGATATTATAGTATTAAGAAACTAAGTTCTAGAACCCACATATAAGCAAAACTATAGTCTAGAAAAAGAGGTCTACTTACTACTGCGAAGTTTATAAAACTAAAAAAGACTATAATTCAGTAATAGTAGTATTTTTTAGATCCATAAATTTGTTGCACCTTAACACTTCATAGCAATATAAAACCATGATATTTTTTTCTAAAACTCTAAACATACTTTGCATCTAAATAGGGGAAGGCTGAAATGGTACAGTTAAATGAGAAGAGCATTGTAAGTATAAATTTGATTTGATATGATCTTGCCCAGTTAGAATAACTCCAGGATTTTCAAAACAGCTCTCTACTTTTGTTTGAGGGTCTACTTTGGTGCTCAACTCTTCCTTTTTTTGATAAAAACGTATCCATATTAGGCCTTGTTTAGTTCCAAAAAATTTTGGGAAATCGACACTGTAGCACTTTCGTTTGTATTTGACAAATGTTGTCCAATCATAGACTAACTAAGCTTAAAAGATTCGTCTCGTCAATTCCGACTAAACTGTACAATTAGTTTTTATTTTGTCTATATTTAATACTTCATGCATGCGTCTAAAGATTCGATGTAACGGAAAATATGAAAAATTTTGCAAAATTTTTTGGGAACTATAAACAAGGCCTTACTGGGTAGGGAAACGTACAAAGACGAATACAGATACATATGGAGGCAGTTGACCTGACAAAAGTGCAAAGAAGTCCTAAAAAACAAAAATTACAAGGAAGTCCCTGGCCGCCGTGCACTCAAAACACATCAGCGAACTCCACCGCCGGCCATCATCGGCGCCAAGATACTTTGGTGCTCAACTCTAGTTATACATACATGAAGAGTTGAAGACGCTATCTTCAAGCACTGTTTACTTGAACCATATTCGATTTATGTGTGGCCCATTAGAGATTTGTTTTGCCGGTAAATAATACTATCACATAACTATGTGCTGTTTCAACTATATTAGTTTTTTATTACAGAAATTCCACGTGTCGTGATCACAAGATTGCTTCACACGGTCGCCATATCCAACCAAGAAATCCAAAGCAAAAAAAAAAAGTATAAATTCACCACTACTCATGTTCCAGCTCTTGCCTTCCACGCCACCAACTTTTCCACCTTTGGCAAAGGAGGACACCGCCTTTTCGCACAAAAGCCCCCGCATTCCTCTCAAATCCCCCTCCGTTCCCCTCCCAAGAAAACCCCACCTTTGCATGGGCAAGCGCCTACCTGCCGCCGCCGCCGCCGCCGCCGCGGTTCGTTCTTACGCCCGCAGCATTCGCGTCCCATCCGATACCGCCGCCGCCTCATCCGCCGGGAGGGCAGCCAAGACGCCGGCGGCCCCGCTGGATACGCCCAGGAAATCCGCTGCCGCCGCCGCCGCGGCCAGCTCCGGGCGGGCCGAGGTGCGGGATTTGGCGGCGGCGTGCGGGCTAGAGGCGGACGAGAGGGTGCCTCTCGCGGAGGTGGTGTCAGACTGCACGAGGCGGTGGTTCCAGGACGCACTCAAGGAGGCGCGCGCCGGCGACATCACCATGCAGGTGCTCGTCGGCCAGATGTACCGCAGCGGATACGGTGTCAACAAGAACGAGCACAAGGTGAGACATTAAGATTGAGTGGAATCGGCTGCCTTAGTCAAGTTTGGTTCTGGGTTATTTGGTCTTCGGAGTATGACAATTAGTGAATATTGAATGGTTTCACTTTGGATCAGTTTTGGTCCGGTTAGTTAGAATTTTTAGTTGCTGGCGGCTCCAAAACTTCCTCAGTGACTTGTCACTAAGGTAGGTTGTCAGCTATTCAACTTGCTGGTCTGCTGCCTATTGTTGCAGTAGCAACGCTTGCTAGTGGGGAAATGGGATTGTGTAGTTGTTAAGTGGTGTCGTTGCTGGTAGTTTTGCAAGAAACTATGGGCTTTTATTGCATATATATAATTGACGTGTAATGATCATCAACCAAAAAGGAACAGAAATGAATATCATAAACTGTGATCTGTAATATGATCTTAACACTTCCTGTCTAATCGGGGCATTGGCTGACACGAGGAATAGAGATGACAGATTCATTCCAGCATATTTCACTACATTTGTTGATAATAAAACTATAGATTGCATTGTTCAGTTTTGTACTAGCCATGCTATTAAGATGCTGAAAGTAGCACTTGCTTGTAATTTATTTTTGTGGTACTACCTCTTTCTATCACATATTCGGTGCTTGACATCTACATCCTAGAGCTGAAAAAATTGCGACTGCAACATCTTTGGTTGTCAGGACCTTGTGATAAAAATTGAATAATAAGCTGCATGCAAAGACTGGAACTTAAATCTTATAAGGCTGGATATGGGTTATGAATGTTGGGATTGAGTGTAGAGAGTCGAGGGGAGCGATGGCGGCTGGCGCGCTACATTACCCGCGGGTACTGTTCACAGCGGGTGTTACGCAGCGGCTAGGGCTGGGAGGGCGAGAGGAGGCCGCATTCAGCTGATCTGGCGTCATCGGTGAGAAAGTGACCAACAGCAGCTCATCGTAACTTGGCATCTCTGATACCAGATTGTTATGTGACAGCTAGGATTGAGAGGGGTGAATCTCTGTTGTGCACTGGAGTCGGGAATAGATTTTGCAATAACACAGAATAGGTTTGAAATCCAATGGGTGGAAGTATGGGGTTTTAAAAAAAATGAAAAGTAATGACGAAAAGATCTCATTGAACATTTCTTTCTGATCTCACCTATAGCTTTTTTCAAGAACCAACAGGAGAGCTGCAAAAGCAGGAAAAGCCCAGAGGGGCACTAAGCTCACCTATGTTGGATGCTGTGATCATTGCTATTGTATTTGCAACAGAAGTTTGACTGACCAACAACTTCATCATATAGGCAAGAGTTTGGATGGAAAAAGCATCAAGATATCGGTCTACAGTCTGGAAAGTTAGCAATAAACGTCCAGGTCATATCCCACCTTCATTTCAATGTTTACAAGGTTCTTTGGTGTCTTCGTCGTGCCAACAACTGTATAGATGCATGTGGTCTTCTACTATTTGCTAGACCTGACAGGTTCTTGTTTTGCAGGGTACAATGCTAGTGACTCAGACTCAGGCTCAGATGATGCTAAGGAAACATGCAAATAAGAAAAATTGAGATTTTGACATTATTGGGCGGGTAAGTTTCATTTACCTCCATGTGCCCTTTTCCTGGTAGCTAAGCATCGTAATTGAGTTAATTAATTGAAGCATATTTGTTAGTTCATTTGTATGTTGTACATTCAGCTGAAAAACATTTTCATTAGACAATATCATCAAGAAGATATGGTAGCTTGTTAGACCTCCATGCATACTTGTTAGTCATATTTGTGCTGACATTTAATTTTCCTCGTCACAATGATCAAGGTTAAGAGGTTCTACAAAAAATTCTGTAGTTATGGTCGGAGTAATCCTATCTAAGCAGAAGTAACAACATTAGAAAGACCTGAAATATGACTTTCTTTTCTCTTGTTCTCATGGAATTCTACTGTTCTGTTTAACTTCTCCTAGCACAGAAAGGCAAAGGTTGTATATCCAATTCGATATTTGTAGAAAGGCCTATGTTTTATCACGCCGTGTAAATTCGCACTTTCTGTTGATCGTTTCTTTGGACCATTTTGTCGAAAGGCCTATGTTTTATCACGCCGTGTAAATTCGCATTTTCTGTTGGTCGTTTCTTTGGACCATTTGATACTGGTTGAGAAGATCCTTTTACTTTGCAGGAGGCACACCCGCACCTGCACTGCTGCAGTAACTACAAACTGGTGAAACAACACAATCTACCACTTGAAGATTCAGATGCAGTTCTGTCAACAAATCCATCTGTGGCCTCGTTGTTTATTTAGCAGTATCGCTAGATATTGTTGTATTTTCAGTTTCTTCTTTCACTATGTGAGTTACACACACTGTATTATTGTTATTGCTATGTTTAAGAGGTTTCCTTGTTTTTTCTAGCCTTTGTGTGTGTGTGTGTGCCATCAGGAAAGTGGTTATTGGGTTTTCACTGAACATACAAAGAACCGGATATTCTATGGCATAGCTAGCCACTGTTACATCTGCATTTCGTCATTGGTCTTTGCCTCAATCGTTTACCGGTTGAGAACATCTCTCTTGCAAGGAGACAGGGGGAATGAGCATTCGGATTCCCTGAGGCAGGGGGCATTGTAAAAAGATGTTAATCATAGAGAATAAGTTCTTCCTAGCTCGATGCCCAAGCGGTTAAATCCAGCTGGGCCTAAAAATGTATTTCATGCAAGAAAAAAGTGCCATCTGAATTAGCATTGGAACATGGGAATTTTGAATTTAGGTGTACTATTTTTTAAGTCAGACTTCTCTTTTTTTTACCATGTTTATAGAAAAATACACAAATATCTACAACATCAAATAAGATTCAATATATACATATATTTTGTATTAGATGTTAATACAATTTTTCTATAAACTTGGTCAAGTTAGATAAAATTGATTTAGAATAAAACTAAAAACAACTTGTAATTTAATATATGGATTTTTTTTCTAAACTTAGGTCCTCAAAGTGCTCACAAAATAATTGATAGCACTCGAATTTTGTGCATGATCTGACTGTTTAAATTACATAAATAGGCAAAAATAGTTTTTTTAAACAAAACATGTTGAGATGGCCGAGTTGGTCTAAGGCGCCAGATTAAGGTTCTGGTCCGAAAGGGCGTGGGTTCAAATCCCACTCTCAACATTTTTTGACCATTTTTTTTTGTACTTTTCACATTTTCTTTTTTTTTGACCATTTTTGTGTATTTTTTCAAATCTATTTTTTTTGTATTTTTTCACATTTTCTTTTTTTACCATTTTTTTTTGTATTTTTCAAATTTTCTCTTTTTTGACCATTTTCCTTTTTTTTTACCATTTTTGTGTATTTTTTCACGTCTTCTCTTTTTTTTGACCATTTAGGTATCCCAAACCGTAAAGGGCGTGGGTTCAAATTTTTTTTGTATTTTTTTCACATTTTTTTTACGTCTTCTCTCAACAAATTTTTTTTTGTATTTTTTCACATTTTTTTTACCATTTTTGTGTATTTTCACATTTTCTCTTTTTTGACCATTTATGTATTGGTTTCTATTAAAGCATCCCAACCGTTTTGCATAGTTCGTTTGGCAAATGAAGGAGTTTGCCAAGTCCCAAATAAATATGGCAAAGGTGAAAAGAGACAATCTCCAATGGTTTGACATTAATCACTTGGCAAAAAAGAAAATCTGGCGGTGGAAAAAGGGAGTAGTCGCGCGACCACGTGCGGGGGCGACGGATTTCGCGCGAGGGACGCGATGCCAAGCGCGGAGTGGCTCGGCATATGTGCGAGTCATTCCTCTCTATTTGCCAAGTTAATAAAATAGCAAAGCCCAATTGTCAAATCATCGGATATGTGTTTTTTAGACTTTTTTTTTGCAAATATATGAATGCAAAGCCTATTTGCCAAATGGTTGGGGATGCTCTAACCATATATGTACATTTTCTCTCTTTTTAAAACCATATATCAACAGTTTATTTTTTTCTTTTCTTTTTGTTACCATATAGGTATCACTTTATTTTTTTCAATCATATATGTATCCATTTCTTTTTGTTACCATATACGTATCAGTTTCTCTTTTTTTTTTACCAACAGCAAATAAGCCCAAACAACAGGCCATGCAATTTGTATGTGCTAATGGTGATATGCTAACTTTTTTATTGGATTTAATTAGACTTGATCTCCTTACATAAAATAATTTCAAGTCCGAGAATAAATCTAAATACAACAAAAGATTAATCTCGTACGAGAAATTAACAGGATATTGACTTGACTTCTCCTTTTGGCTGTCACTCACGAAGCCAATCTGCTGATCTCTCTCTATCTCTCTCCGGCTAAATACTTAGAATTTATAAAAGCTAAAATAGCTTATAATTTAAAATGGAGGGAGCACGTCTTTGATCTAGTTAGCTTTCGCGGAGCCAACTACATCTTAGGTTTAGTTTGGCCTAGTTAGCCTGTTTTAGATTTAGGAATGGAATACGTTAGACACATTTCTGTTTTAGATTTTGCAGAGGTATCAAGGAAAATTATGAGCCGTGAAACAAGCACACAGCTCAACTTCTGCATATGTTCAGAGAAGCTAAATGTTCTCATCATGACAGCAATATCTTAGAAAGGAAAACAATCATATTCGGGAATGCCGCATATAATTTTATGTACACACATGGAAGCTACTGCAAGCAACAACAATCACCGTAGCACATAACAGATGACCTTCAAGTTGAAGAGGAGCATCAGAGGCTTCTCTTCTTTGGATTAGCAATCCATAATGAATATTCCACCCAATGGGTTTTACTTCTACAACGATGATTCACATGTATGTTTGTTTGGAGAGCTTGTAACCAGAAACCACTGCTGACAAGGCGAGAGCTACAAATGAAAAGAAAGCCATGCTGATTGCTGCAGCAGTTGCATCTGTGAAGTTGTTGACAACTGCAGATCTCATGCGGTTCGTGATGGGGACGGCAGCTGACAGTGCGGACATCAGCAAGTATGCAACTACCTGCAAACGACCTCACAGATCTGTCAGCTCAGTTATATCATTTAAACACCACAATCAATTTCGTCTAAAGAAGATTGGTGACTATCAAGTTTAGTACAAAGAATGTCTTGAAAGAACGAAGTTGCAGCCAACCAAAAAAAACTGTTTCTTGTTATCTTGCTGCACTAGAAATGATCATGACATGAAATAGATAAGCGTCTGAGTCCTGATCAAAGAATCTAAGAATGGATAAGCATGAAGTTTCACTAGATCCGTTGCCTTGATACAAAACCCTCTTAGCCAGTTTAACTGTTTAAGAATACATCACATGACATGAAAGTTACTTCATGTAGTGCCACATAGACATACATCCCATGAACCTTGTTATTCTAACTCCCTTTGACTAACAAAATCTAGGTATGCACTGGAACGTAAATTCAAGTTCCAGCAAATCTACTTCTAACTTTTAACTGACCTTATTACAATAAGTAGGGACACCGATTCAAATATTAGGGATTTTTTTTTCATGAGATTTGAGATCTAAAGCTAGGAAACTAGCAAGAAACACGTGGAACTGTAAATAGTCATGTTATTTGCAAAACCTGATCCCCCCCCCCCCCCCCCCCCCCCAACCACACCACCACCCACCCCCCCACCCCCCCACCCCCCACCCCC
>Ga0182004_10005293_pt1 | contig 10505 bp, 2 predicted proteins | sample Sormic07211540_1_FD_120479 | JGI IMG/M metagenome (GOLD analysis project Ga0182004, IMG submission 120479) | Endophyte microbial communities from Sorghum bicolor roots, Mead, Nebraska, USA - 072115-40_1 MetaG | ecosystem: Host-associated > Plants > Roots > Unclassified | place: USA: Nebraska...
AGATATAAATATTGAGATCAATCAAGCTTCAGTTTGACTCACATAGAGACATATATGGATCAGCATCAATATGGTCAAGCCAATTCACAGTTCCTTATATCCTCTCTATTTTGGCTTGACACTTAATACTCACTTCAATCTTTATCTTCATACTTCTAGCTTGATCAAACTTAGTTCGCTATCAAACTCTTCTTGTTCATGAAAAGCAAACCATTGTAGAGACCAATCCGTGAACATCAACTCATGTCTCTTTTGCCATTTGTCAAATATGCTTGCTTTCTCATGATGTTATGATATCCCACAGTATAGAAGCCACTCCATAGATTTCATTTGCATTATTGTCTTTTGCTTGACCTAGATTGTTTCCATAATCCTATAATACAACAATACACAATTTGGCCTTCATTTCAACACTATGTGGCATATCATCAAGTTTGCCTGCTTGTTGAGCCTTGAACATACTTGTTAATACACAATCCATAAGTATGTGCAATAGACTCAATATCCTGATCAACACTTAGCAAACTTATTAGACCTTTAATCATGTTGTCATTCAATTCACCAAAACCCACAAAGGGCTAGATGCACTTTCAATAACCTTACCGATTCGAAGTAGAGGTGACTGTATCAAAAGATATCGGCAACCAAACACACTATAGGGCTAGCTAGACTTAGACAGTTTAGACAACCAAACAATCATGGATTGGCTTAATAGAAACATGCTAAGGCTGCCCAGGTTAAGATTCTAGGCAGGCTAGAAGTTAGCCAGAAAAATAAATATTGCCTACGTAGAAGTTATGAGAATTAGTTGTGAGAGTTGATGGAGGGAATTAAGATAAGAAATTGATTTTTAGTCTCAATTCTTATTTGGTTCGTGGATGAAAATGAGAAAGAGATTTCATATCCCTGTTTGGTGTGGGGATTTTAAGAAGAAAATTTAAAAACAAGTCACAATAGATGGTGAAGATCTATTTTTTTTTCTTTATCAAGTAAAACACTCCCACCGAATTCTCACCCCTCGCCTAGGGAATTGCTTAGCGAGAGTTGACCCTCTAAACTCTTTTTTCCTTCCCACCTAAACTCCTATTCCCACAAAATAAACAAAAGATTTCTAAACTCCTACCTGTAAACTCTAATTCTCTACTTTCAGTTATCCCAACTAAATGAGCCGTTATTGCCATCCAAAATTATAGACCTCTCTCGTTGCCATCTATTTAGAATTTTTAATTTCCTCATTGCCATCACCATCAATGTACGGACGAGCCTTTTTTCATTGATTCACATCCATAATTTGTTCCTTTAAAAACCATTGAGAAAACCAAACATTGTCGCAAGGTGTTCGCTACACATACTAATTCCATGAGGGTCGTTGATAACCAAATTTGATCACTTTTATAGTCTGAGTTTAATAGTATGCTTAGGTGTAACACCCAACTCAGAGCTTAATAGGATTATTAATAGAATATTCATACCAACAAGTTGTAACTTTTTTTTTCGAAAACTCATTTCCAAAGAATTCTAAAGTTAAGTGTGCTTGGCTTAGAGAAATTTAGGGATGAGTGATCGACTGAGAAGTTCTTTCCGGGTGCGCACGAGTGAGGACAAAGTGTGCAGAAAAGACGGGCGTTGATCTGTAAGGGCTGACTATGCCCTAGAAAAGCTGCCAGATGTAAGTGGGTCTGGCCTCGTAGAGATAGGACGTTACATTAGGCAATTTATTTTCCAGATTAACTAAAGTTTAATTCGGTACTATCACTAGGTAGATATTTTTTATTTTTTATCTCTAAGATATATTAACCAGAAAGAATCAACACCCTCCACTGTTCAAAGTCCAAAAAATAGCGCATTCTAAGCATGATTCATCTCCGAATATTAAAAAAAAATGAGCGAGAACAAAGTGCGCAAAAAAAACTGGTGTTGTTCTGTAAGGGCTGACTATGTCTTAGAAAAACTAACAGATGTAAGTGAGCCTGGCCTCATAGAGGCGGAACATTACATTAGGCAATTTATTTTGCTAGATTAATTAAATTTAAGTTTATTTCGGTACTATCACTAGGTAGATATTTTTTTATTTTTTATCTCTAAGATATATTAACCAGAAAGAATCAACACCTTCCACTGTTCAAAGTCCAAAAACAGCACATTCTTCCATACCAAGCGTGATTCATCTCCGAATATTATTAAAAAATCTCCCTCCTCAATGTAGACTCTTCCTGATCTGATAACTCTTGCATTTCTCCTTTGTAAATACTAATATAATATTAGCCATAATTAATATATAACTAGCTCCATTTGTCAATTAAACAAGTGGACACTATCTGTATTTATTTGCAAAAAGAATCTCTTAGGTGGTACTGTGATGTTTTTCTCTAAATAAATATGAAAATGACAGTTGGAATTTTAACATGGATTGTTGTAATAAAACAGTTTTGTTTTATATGAATGTGAACTGACAACCTTTTTGACATTATGTTTTCTTGTGAGCATCATCTTTAAGTCCTATTCAGTACAACTTAGCTTCACTAGTGAAGCACTTTTATTTTTGCCTTCGGTTCCATAAAACAGCTTGGTAAAACAACTTCTAATATAAAATAGCAGAGAGAAAGAGAGAAAGCTGGAAGAAACTAGTATTTTTAGCTTCACCAGCTTCAACTAGAGAACTGTGAATGTGAGAGGAGTTGAAATGTTTGTAGGAGAAGGTGAAAACAACTTTGTGAAGCTGAAAGAGAACCTATAGCAAATGCACCCTTCGAGGCTTACCACATCTCTATCACTTGTCGCCGTGATAGACATTTTGCAATTGGTCAATCATAAAACCTCTGTCTATTTAGAGCACCCACAAATGTATCACCTTAATTTTGATGCCCCTGTCTAATCACATAGATGTTGAATTTCTATTTTTATTAGAGTGTTGAAGCATCATCTATGGATTCCACTTAGGATAGTGAGAATTGGTTAGTACGGTAACTGTTGTTGGTGCCATTCTTTTATTCTTCGAGCATCAAGGGCTTCAAGACCTGAAAAGTTTCGGCAGGCATTGAGTACTGGACAAAATCGATGCCTCACAACCTTTGCTAACATAATTCAAGAATTGATTTTCACACACCAGATCATCTTACATTTGCCACATGATTTTGCCACCGTACAGTGTTCTTTGATCTAGAAATTGTAACCCAAGTGCAAAGGTAATCAGAAAAACAGGTAGCATTACCAAGGTAAAGAAAGATTGTCTTTGTTTGGACCTCACGCCGTAACGGAAATGGAAAGTTGCAAGTTGCTCATCGGTGGCAAGCCGCTAAGAGAGATACCGTCATCTAGCAGATTATCCTGACTAGCCCTCTCCATCCTTTTAGAGCATCTTTAAAAGTCTTTACAAACCTCACTCTTTAAATCATCATTTAGAGAACTATTTTCATAAAAATCGCTTTCTATATTTCTTCATTCTCCAACAACTTTTCTATCTCTCATGCGCACTCTAGAGATCCATTCTCGTCTTCTATTTTTTGGCTAGCGAAAAATCCAGAATAGAAGATGGCTATATTTGCATAACCATTTAGACAAGCTGTTGGAGGGTAATTTTTTTTACCAAAATCTCTATTCCTAGCATTTAGGAAGGATTTAGAAAGTCTCTTGAAGTTGCTCTATATCCTCAAGCCACCATGCTTTTGAACCCAAAGCGGTTGGCAAGACCCTCAACGTGCAGACGTGGTGTCCATGACAAGCAGGAATAGGTGGAGGCTAGCACGCGAAGCCCGACGAAGCATCCGTGCAAGTAGTAATAGATGGAGGCTAGCACAAGGATCCTAATGATAATGGAGGTGCCTTGGCAACATCAGAATAACAAATGTTCGCTTGGTTGAAAAGTCATAGTTGAAAGTACTATTCGTTGATTCATTGTGAGAGAAAAACACTACTGAATAGCTGGCAGTTTCGGCAGATAATTTCAAGGAAACAGACACAAAAGCAACCGAACAAGATACAATGACGAGAATGGGGTTGAGGTAGATCGAATAGGTGTGGAGACTAGAAGAAGTTGGGGCATGTTGCTAGAGGCAAGGAATTAACTAAGCATAGTGCAAAAGATAATGGCTCGACGGGTAGCAATTCATGGGGTGAATATGTAGACGGTACGAAGTTTTTACATGCCATCCCGCTATGACCTAACTAATGCTGTAATGAAACAAAGAGAATCAAACATAATCTACCACCTAGGTGAACCAAACAGCAGCTACATGTAAGTTCATTTTTTTATACCAGTACAATGTATGTAAGATAAAATATAGCCTGAATCCTAATAATCTTGTCAGTTCAAACATAAGTTAGGCCCTGACAGCCTGTTGGACCCACAGCCTGAAATTCCAGACGCCAAAAATAGATTAGGATCGTAGAGGCCCAAACTTAAAAAGGTCGACCAAAACCAGCAGATTACAAAATCCCAACGAGAACATCGTTTCTGATCCCTTTCCAGCACCTCCCTCCCTTCGCAGCCACGCGACGACGAAACCCTAGCCTCCTCCTCCCCCCTCCCCCACCTCGTCGGAACCCCGGCGCCTCGCCGGAGCACGGGGTCAACGCACCCCCGTCGGCCGCGGCTGCGGAGGAGCGGAGGAAGACGATGAACGGCGGCGGCGGCGGCCAGAAGAAGCGGGGCACGAGGATCGAGCCCTTCCGGCACCGCGTCGAGACCGACCCCAAGTTCTTCGACAAGTCGTGGCGGAAGCTCCATGACGCCATCCGCGAGATCTACAACCACAACGCCAGCGGCCTCTCCTTCGAGGAGCTCTACAGGTTAACATTGTTTTTGGTTGCCCCCCCTCTGTTCCGTCAGATTCTGTTCCACGCGATTAGGTCGCGCTGTATGATCGCGGATGATTCGGATAGATAACGACCATGAACGGATTGATTGCTGTGCTGATTGGCGATCTGTATTTTTTTTTTCATATTTGATAAATTGTACCTTCTGTGGGCTTGTATGCATGTGAGATGATGATATGCGAATGTTTGTGAATAGATTGATCTTGACTGATATGTCCTATTATTTGTGTAGTAGGGCTTGTCCTGTAACCATGATTTGTCAACAAGATATTAGGATCTTCTATTTATTGGTCCGTGGCTTTATTTTTGTGTACTATTAAATTTTGGTAGTTGCTTGAAGCCTTCAGGCCATTTGCAGTGTTGTTTTCTCGGTGTCGGCATTAAATGCCTAAACGGTTGGAATTATTGTTTTAATTCCTTGCTATGCAAGTAAGGAAATTCGGGTTCGGGCCGTTATGGAAAAGGAACTGGATGTGCTTCCGTTTTAACCTTTGGGCTGCATATGCCTACTCCAGAGAACTGGATGCTACCGTTTTAACCTTTGGGCTACATATGCCTACTCCAGAGCTGAACCGACGAGAACTGCCATCTATAGTTTACATAAATATTATTTATTATTATCAAGAGAACTCTCTCAACGATCTTGTGCACGTGTTCCTGTACTTCCTAATTTGTTACCTTAGTTATATATATACACTTGATATGTCATGGCATCGGTACCCCCCGCATAGTTAGCATCTAGCAGTCCATGTGGACAGGTTGCACCATTCCCTTGTTTACTGAACTGAGAGTTGCCACTATCGTGCTCAATCACTCTCCATGCATGGCTTGGTAGGATTGTTTGAAATATTTTTTTAATTTCCTACTTTACAAGGTATTACTTGTTATTTTGTTTCCAGTGCCTAACCATCGAATAGGTGCTTAGGAGTCCGGATGCGTTACAACTAGGATTTATGACTTTGTATGCATGGTGACCAAGGTGAAACTCATACGTATTGGCAATAGCAAGCCTGCAACAGAGCTGGATGTCATTTAATTTATGTAAAAGATCCAGATATCTGCCACACTCCAAACCATAAAGAACAGAATCAGATCTTGGTGATGAAGAACGAGCTTTTCAGTCGACATTGAAGCATAAATTGATGTCTGTTCCAACACTGAATTTAGTAATCCCTTTCATCATTCAGTTTAGGTCATGTAAGCTTTTGGATGCCTCCTCTAAGTTGGCATGCTAAGCAACATGAAGTTTGATGGAAATAAAAGAAACCATCGAACTTGTTCTGTGACTAATGTGATAGTATAGCAGTATGTGCATATGTATGAAGACTTTGCAGTTCGTGAGGACTCGTGGAGGTCTATCATGAGCTAATTTCTCAGCATCAGATGCAGGCAACTACGAATGTTCTTAGTAAACCTGAAAACACAAGAGGAACTTGTTTAGTTAAATTTTTGCAACTGCTTGCTTCTGTTTAGTTTGGAATTCTCAGACCTTCTGTCTTCAGCAATTCTTTCTTCTTTTGGCTAATAGTGTTAAGCTGTGGTACTATACTACCTTATCTATAATTCATTTTACCATTATTTATAGTGGACTACTTTTTAGCATGTTGCAGCGTTTAAACTTTCCAAACTGTGTATGTGAATGCATCAGTGAAGCAATAGATAAGTATGTTCATACATCAAGAATTCATGATTATGATATAACTCAGTCGTACTTCATATATCACTTCCCATGATTGATCCTTCATCCTTGTTCTCTCTGTTATTTTTTCTCTTTGTTGCTTTATCAAACTCAAAGTTATACAATTGAATAAACAGTATTAAAATTCTTCTGTAAGTTTGCTGTCTAAAAAGAGAAGTGATTTTCCTGTCTGTTTGGTCTGTAGAAACTTATTTTCTTCAGGCTATTATTACTGTTATGTTAAAAAGAATAGTTGCTGCAGCATACAGGAAGCAGATGCTTTTTCTATGAACCTTGAACCAGCTCTTAATACTGATGAAAAACATAACATAACTGTATGAAAGAAACAAGAACTGACAACCCTGGGCGGCTGGGCCTGCTCAGTCCTCTTCCAAAAAAATATATTTTTGTGTGTGTTTAACATAACTATGTCTGTGTATGTGTTTAACATAACATAAAAACTCTGTGTGTGTTTAAAATGTCCTTGAATATATTGGTTAATATAATATTTTTCTTATATTATGGCAGGACTGCTTATAACATGGTCCTGAACAAGTTTGCTCCTCAGCTCTATGAGAAACTCACAGAAAACATGAAAGAACATCTTGAAGATATGCGCACATGTATAGATGCTGCTCAAGGTGGTTTGTTCCTGGAAGAGTTGCAGCGAAAATGGAATGACCACAACAAGGCATTGACAATGATTAGAGACATCCTGATGTATATGGACAGGACTTATATTCCTACTAACAAAAAGACACCTGTCTTTGATCATGGATTAGAGCTTTGGAGGGATACCATAGTCCGGTCTCCCACAATTCAGAGGAGGTTGTCTGACACGCTTCTTGAACTCATACATAGTGAAAGGACAGGCGATGTGATTAATAGAGGCTTGATGAGGACTACAACAAAAATGTTGATGGATCTAGGGTTGTCTGTTTATCAGGATGATTTTGAAAGGCCATTTCTTGAGGTTTCTGCTAGTTTCTATAGTGGTGAGTCACAACAATTCATTGAGTGCTGTGCTTGTGGTGAGTATCTGAAGCAGGCTGAGAGGCGCCTCTCTGAAGAATCAGAGCGTGTGTCCCAATACTTGGATGTCAAAACCCATGAGAAAATTACTGCTGTTGTGGTGAATGAGATGCTCGCAAATCACATGCAGAGGTTGATTCTTATGGAGAACTCGGGGCTTGTGAATATGCTTGTTGAAGACAGGTATGAAGACCTGACCAGGATGTACACTTTGTTTAATCATGTTCCTGATGGGCTCACAACAATCAGATCTGTTATGGCATCTCATATTAAGGATACTGGCAAAAGTTTGGTAACAGATCCTGAGAGATTAAAGGACCCAGTTGATTTTGTTCAGCGGCTTCTTAACATGAAGGATAAGTATGACAATATCATCAATGTGTCATTTAGCAATGACAAGAGTTTCCTGAATGCTCTTAATTCCTCATTTGAGCACTTCATAAACTTAAACAACAGATCCCCTGAGTTCATATCACTGTTTGTTGATGACAAATTGCGGAAGGGGGTGAAAGAGGCTAATGAGGAAGATCTTGAAACTGTCCTGGACAAGGTGATGATGCTGTTTAGATATTTGCAAGAAAAAGATCTATTTGAGAAATATTACAAGCAACACTTGGCAAAGCGTCTTCTTTCTGGGAAGAATGCTTCTGATGATTCTGAGAGAAGCATGCTTGTGAAGCTGAAGACAGAATGTGGCTACCAGTTTACTTCGAAGTTGGAGGGCATGTTCAATGATTTGAAGACTTCTGAGGATACTACACAAGGGTTTTATGCATCTACTTCCTCGGAGCTTCTGGCAGATGCCCCCACAATATCTGTCCAGATACTCACCACTGGGTCATGGCCAACACAAACCTGCAATACCTGCAACCTTCCCCCTGAAATTGTCCCTATCTCAGAGAAGTTTCGGGCTTATTACCTTGGCACACATAATGGCAGGAGGCTAACATGGCAAACAAACATGGGGCATGCTGACATAAAAGCAACATTTGGAAATGGCAGCAAGCATGAACTGAACGTCTCAACATACCAGATGTGTGTTCTGATGCTGTTTAACTCATCCGATGTCTTGACTTACCGTGAAATTGAGCAGTCTACAGCAATACCAGCTACTGACCTGAAGCGATGCCTCCAGTCGCTAGCTCTTGTGAAAGGTAAGCAAGTCCTGCGAAAAGAGCCCATGAGCCGGGACATTGCCGATGATGACAGCTTCTTCGTGAACGACAAGTTCACCAGCAAGCTCTTCAAGGTGAAGATTGGCACTGTGGCGGCGCAGAAGGAGACCGACCCTGAGAAGCTAGAGACACGGCAGCGGGTCGAGGAGGATAGGAAGCCGCAGATCGAGGCGGCCATTGTGCGGATCATGAAGTCGAGGAGGGTTCTAGACCACAACAGCATAATGATGGAGGTGACGAAGCAGTTGCAGCCCCGTTTCATGCCAAACCCCGTGGTGATCAAGAAGCGGATTGAGTCGCTCATCGAGCGCGAGTTCCTGGAGCGGGACAAGACGGACAGGAAGATGTACCGTTATCTCGCCTAAAAACAACCTCCCCTGTCTTTGGAATTTAATTTCATTATATGCTACCCGTATCATATAAACAGACCTTGATCCATGTACTTATGCATAGAAGGAAATGGGTCTCTGCATCCCGTGATACTTTTAGTTGAAACTGGTTTTTGCTGGGTTTGTCCAGTTAGTTGCTAGCTTAGCTTCTATAACATCTTGCGCTGGGATACATGTTAATGCTATAGAATATGATCTTGCTGGCTGCGAAGCAATGCTCTCTTTTTGGTTGCTGCTTCAGAAAGGCGATCTGGTTGCTGTCAAGGTATCAAGGTTGACCTTTTGTGGCTTGATGGATGATTGGATGTCACTGAAATGATGCTAGGATGATATTCTACAAAATTGTGCTATCGTTTGCAATGCTATGAGGTGCGTGGCTTCCAGAAGTGTGCTGCATGTCACATGGTGGCATTGCTATGACAGTTTGGTTTGGTTTGTCCTGGATTGCGATTTATGACCAAAAAGTTGCTGGTGCTTCAGCGTAAAGCCTCCTTAATTTTGTTGATCGTATATTTGACTTGTCATTTGTTAAATTTTGAGTAGAGATTATGGTCATAATTTGTCAAGATTTGAGAAGAGATTATGGTCGGGTAATCGGGGATGATTTGTCATGGTATCAAATTTATATTGGGCCCCAAAATGGAACGGGGATGTGAGGAATGGCTCCGTTTCAACTCGATGGACAGATAAGCAAATTCTTTTGTTACCTTGTACTATTATATATGGAGGCCAGATCCATTTGGTGATTAATTTGTTTCATTTGATGTGCTGCTAATATATGTTGTAGCCAGCTCAGGTATGCACAAATAGAGCACGACGACAAGTATTTGAAGTCGCAGTGCATCCACAGCACAGATGTTGCCATCGCTTTCAGTCTCTCCTGAACCATCGTGACACCACGCGTCCATGCCCGCCGACCCAATCATGCATTGCTGCTCACCCAGGGCGGCATGGACACACGATGGTGAGCTCCAAGAGCAGCGTTCGATCGTCTTCGGCTTCGGCGACGGCGAGCGCAAGTGCGGCGCGGCGGCGTGTGGTGCGAGCGAGCGATGGCGGGGCAGGGGCAGCAGCGCCTGAACGTGGTGCCGACGGTGACGACGCTGGGCATGGTGAAGGCGCGGCTGGCCGGCGCCACCCGGGGCCACGCGCTGCTCAAGAAGAAGTCGGACGCGCTCACGGTGCAGTTCCGCGCCATCCTGAAGCGCATCGTGTCCGCCAAGGACGCCATGGGCGACGCCATGCGCGCCGCCTCGCTCTCCCTCGCCGAGGCGCTCTACGTGGCCGGCGCGCCGCTCCGCCACGTCGTGCAGCAGTCCGTCTCTCCGGGCCCCGCCAGGCTCCGCGTGCGCGCGCACCAGGACAACATCGCCGGCGTCCGCCTCCCTCGCTTCCAGAGCTACCTGGCCGACGACG
>Ga0182004_10005294_pt1 | contig 10505 bp, 6 predicted proteins | sample Sormic07211540_1_FD_120479 | JGI IMG/M metagenome (GOLD analysis project Ga0182004, IMG submission 120479) | Endophyte microbial communities from Sorghum bicolor roots, Mead, Nebraska, USA - 072115-40_1 MetaG | ecosystem: Host-associated > Plants > Roots > Unclassified | place: USA: Nebraska...
CTTGATAATATCACTATGCATGGGCGTAATCCTGTCTCGCAATGATTGCCAAGTATAATTGCACTAACTATGATATGCTAGACTTTATAGTTAAGAATAACTTAGGAAATATTCTTGTAGTTCATCCTAGATACTCAATTCCATATTCCATTCCATAATCAACATTGATGATTAGCAATCCCTTCCCAGTGGTAAAAATATAAATAACGATTCCTCGAATACCGGTTAAAATGCTACATCAGTATTAATCTGTGCGCTTGCATATCTCATTTATTATTCATTCAGAAGAGCAATTGCATATGTCAATATCGCATCTCTCATGTCATGCTGGGGATGACAACTTGGCTTGAGTGGCATGAGGATTCGGCATTTTTGGCGCCGTTATCAGAATTAGAAAACTAAGTCTACTTTTGGTAATGACGTTAAGAATGCCCAACACGTGCCACGCCCTCGTCGTTCTCCTCGACCATCACCAATATAGCGCATGGCGGCTCGACCCCCGGCCCGGATAGTGATCAGGCTTCACGGTCGGAATGACTTATCCTTCCAGTTAAGTGTGGGGCATGCATTAAACATGACAAGAGGGCCGTCAACGATCGGTCCTTAATTGACACAGGCAGGTGCACTATGGTCCAACACCTCCATAAGACCCTGCCCGGTTTCAGTTTCATTCCCATACTATGTTATTTCCCATGATAGCATCAAATAGCTAAACCTTTTTGGTATCCACCTATATCTCAGAGGTGATCGGAAATCACCCAACTTCTATCATGCTAGGCAAGCTAAGCATAGACTTTGGGGCTATACTACTTAGGACAAGTCAGGTAGACAGGTGGTAAATTCAAGGAATAACTATGCATCAATAGTGTCAAACAACTCCTATAACTTAATGCAACAAAGTAAACCATCTTGATATAACAAAGTAAGTTAGCGAAAATTAGGGAGACTTAGGATGCTCCGAGGCTTGCCTCTCTCGAGGGTGCTAGACCTGTGATCGAGGCACTCCTGTAGCTCTTCTTCTGGCTCGTGTCCCTCCGAAAGTCTCTACACCAAGGTCTCCTCCTGCTCCTCGGGCTCTACCTCGTTCTCCTGCGAGCCTGTATGATGCACATGCACAAATAAGCGGAGGTGCAGGATGCTCGAGGTGCAGTAGTATGCAAGTGAAGGCAAGATGATTATAATATGCTTTTTACGGAGTAAGTGCATACTTCCTCTCCGATAGAGAAGAGTCATGATAGATGAAAGAAGGAACTACTACTACTAAGTAGTCAACGTCATCCAAGAACATGTGACCTAGACAAGCCATCTATTGCATTCTCTTCTACAAGCTACTACTAAACCAACAAGCTATCATAGTGCTTCAAAGATACACCAAACATACTTTACCCTATCTATTTTATGAATAGCAAGGGTTTAATTATTTATTATTTATTAGGCTTACAACACTAGCATGTATTCCTATATCTTAATAAATTCCACAAAAATTACAACATTGCACAGCTCATATATGAAGTCTACCATCAAATTTTCATAACATTTGGGCAAGTAACATGGCCCACACAAAATTCACAAGTTTATTAATACAATTAGGGGAAAATTACCCTACTCATGCAAAAGTGTCAAACAACAGATTTCACATTTTTTGCAACTTACTTACTAACATAAAAAAGGCTCACCAAAATTTCTAGATTAATTGCATGACTAGATTATTTATTAAAAATCATAAACTACTGCCATGCAAGCATTTAAATCAATATAAATTAATTAATATAGCAACTACTACTTTCCTTATTTTTCCAAGAAACTACACAATCATGCAAAGCTAGTAAAACAAGAATCGTATTTTTCTGAGACATATTCTATTTTCTGTGTATTTTCTAAGAAACATCATTTACATCTATTAAATAAATCTACACAAAAAAGGTATTCAAACATAACATGCAGTGGTATCAAACTATAGATCTTGATTTATAGAGCACGCCAAAATTTGTTTCACTACTTTTGGAGCCCTAGAACTCAAGTTATGAATTTAACAAGATTTAAATTATTTTCTAGAAATCATTTTCTTTAAATCGGAATTCAAAATCAGCCGACTTTGGCTAAGTGCACCCGGTGCAGTGCACTCGCCTGCCACGCAAGTGATAGGTGGGCCACCGCAGGGAGGGCGAGAGCTCCGGCGAGCCAGAGCTCACCGCCGGTGGCCTCCTTCGGCGAACCAAGCATCCCAAAACGTTCTACGACACGAGGCGTACACGATGGACCCCCCTAACTCTATCGGAGCTGGCTTAGGAAGAGCTCATTGCTGGCCATGGCAGAGCGGCGGCTCTGCTCGACGTGGAACCCACCCTTTCGGCCCAGTAGAGCGCAAACGGAGGCGAGCGAGAGTAAGGCGAGGCCAAGGTGAACGCGGCGCGCTAGAAGAGAGGAAGGGAGAGGCACAACAGCGTGTTGGCCGTGCGAGCCATGTCGGCACGCTCGCCGAAGAAGACAACAGGGGCGGAGGAGGTTCTTACCGGGCGCGACAAGGCACTGGGAGGCTCATTCGAGGCCGGTGAGGTGGAAGCAGAGCTTGGGCAGGGAGGAATCGAAGAATGGTTGGCTCGTCAGAGGGGAACAGCCGAGGTAGAGCTCGGGTGCCCTAATGGCGACGACGACGCTGGCAAGATCAGAGCAAGGGCGAGGGAGCGGGAGAGGAGATGGGAGTGAGCGCGTCTGAGCGAGGGGCATGAGGCGAGTGCGCTGGCGCTCTTGGCACCCTCGGCTGGCCGTCGACGTGGTGCTGCCGTCGTGCATGGCCGCGACGCGGCGCGGGCGCGAGCGCGGGAGAGGGAGTTGGTGTGTGCGCGGGCTGGACCGGCTTCGGCCGTTGATCCAGAAGCGAGGCGGCGGCCCGCTAGCGCCCCTGTCCCCTTTTTTTGAATTTCTTTTCTCAATTGTTTTGAAATTCAATTTTGATCAATTTAAAAGTATTTTTAGAGTTTGCCCCAAGAACAAAAGTTGTTCAAAATAAAATTCTCTACAACTTTGCTTTAAGATGCAACTCAAAATTATAACTAGAATTTGAATTACAAATTAAAACTATTTATAGGTTTAAATAAATTCATTTTGGGGATTTTTGAAATAAAATCAATTTCTCAATTTCTAGAGCTCCAAAAATGTCACAAAATTTTATTAATTCATCTAAAACATAAACCAACCAAGTTTGGGCATCACAAACAAGTTTTAAAGCAAGCATGGTATTTTAGCATAATTAAATCTATTTAAAACATGTACATAAAATCATATTTAATTCAACTATGCACATATGATGAAATGCTCATGCCCATGCTTTATGAAAATGCTCATGCATGATTTATGAGACTTAGTGCATGCTTAACACCTAGGGTGTTACAGTCATGGCTTTGTTGGCTGCATTGGTAGGACTTACAATCCTAGTGACGATGTTAAGAAATACCAACAAGCATTTTGGGTGTTGTTGCCAAGGAACATTTGCTATAGTCTCTTCGAACTTAGTTCACTTGTTTATCCTTGTGTTTTACATTAAAAAACCTCTTTTTATTTTTGTTCTCCAATGGAGCAACCTACATTAAAAAATCTTTTTGCTCCTTAGAACGAGTTCTTAGATCCACCACCATGGAAGGCAAACATAGCTTCTATCTATGAACTCTATCTGGGCTTTATAGCCATGGTTCGTTAACAAGCCTTCTCAAGTTAACTTTACAAAAACTCTTACCATCGTCTATAGGAGTTTGAGCAGCTCTGTGCATGCTTAACCATTTTGGGCATGTCAAAGAAAAACATTGGTGGAAGTTGTTCCCTTTCTCTCTTGATGAGAGGATGAAACAATGATACACACATATCATCAGGAAGGTAAATGGAGATTGGGAAGAATTGTGGAACTATTTTTTATATCACGTTCTTCCCTATATCTTGAATTGCTCCACTGGGATATGAGATTCTCACCTTTTGCTAGCATAAGAGGAAAACCATAGGTGCAACTTCGGCTAGATTTCCAATCTTAGCAAACCCTAGCCTATCCTTGTCTATTCCATACCATGTGTTGTTGCAACACTTTTGGTTTGGTCCTACCAAGGAATCTGTCCTATAGCTTGATATCACTACAGGAGGGTCTCTTGACCACATAACCATAGTGCAAGGAGAAGCGCTTCTAGGTCACAATCTAGAGAACACTCCTCCCCTAGAACCCCTCCGTGTAGAGCCCGAATCAAGCCTTGAGGAAGACTCTTTGGCTAAGCCCAAACAATACATCCCATATATAGACCCTCACTCAAACTGGAAACTCTAAAGGAAGGTTTCCAACCTTTGGACTTTTCATGTTTCGAGGATGAACTTTTCTAAATACCTTAGAAATACATCGAATCAATGAATGCAACTAAGATTCTTTCTAACTTATACATCCTTGCTTGCCTTGATTTTGATCTTCTAATAGGATAAAAAAGAAACCATCCTATGGGAGCCTTGATGAACAAGTTGGAAAACTACTTTTGCCACATTTATAACTCACCAATTCCTATGGTGAAGCATAACCCCCAAGCATCAACTTTGGAGACTGGGAAGGACTTTTGTGCCATTGAGCATGAGAATTTCCCTTCTAAGACCCCTCATAGTTAGGCAAACTGCTTTCGCCATGTTTATAACTCACCAATTCCTATGGTGAAGCATAATCCCCAATCATCAACTCTAGAGACTGGGGAGAAGTTTTGTTCCATTGAGCATGAGAATGTCCCTTCCAAGACCAATCATGTTTCGTGCTCACATTTTGATGTCTCCAAAGTTCGTCTTGCTTAGTGTCCCTTCTTTCTATGAGGATCACAACCATCTCTTGACCATCGTCTTCAAACTTTTCAAGAGGATGGCCATGGATGCTTTTGTTTTCAACTATACTAATCATAAATAGGCATAAAGTAAATAGAGAAGATAATATATTAAATCATAAGTCTTACAAAGAAGAGATATGAAAACATACCAAAACTCTGAAGAAAACTCCTCCAGAATCGAAGCGTAGCTCTGCTCTCCCTAACTCCCGACTAGAACTAATCTACTACAGTGGAATGTCTAGTCCTAATTCTCTAGAGAAGAGAGATCATCCATTCAAGGGACACCTCTAATAATCATAGAGAAGAGAGGTCATCCATTCGAGTGATGCCTCTGCAACTCATAATGATCCTCCTCCAAGGGGGTCAGGCTTGTATTTATAGGGAGCATCTGACGCCTCCTCTTCCTTGAAATAGCAATGTGGTACTAATCTTTCCACCCCATAGGAGAAATCATATCATTCGGATCAAACTAACTTAAACGTGCGCTTAAGATTAATCCTCAAAGGCGGTGGATCGGGAATCTGTGAGCCGGAGCCTGATTGGCTGCTGTGGCCGGGCAGCCACCCAAGGCGGTGGGGCGGGCGCCATCCCCTGTGGCCGATTGCCTTCTCGTTCGTTTTATTGTCTTCTCAAACCTTCTAGACTCCAGAAAAGTGTATTTTCTTGTGAAATTCATATCCCTTCATCCGAGACTCCAAATAGGGCAAACGATATATGGATTTCAATTGTCTCGACGAGCTTGTCTTAATGGTGCTGTCCAATTCATCATTTGAGATACTTTTATTCAATGATTAGTTTGCCTTTAGCTCTTTTCCCTTGTAACCCCTACAAAACATAGATGCAACAAAACTCATGGAATTTGTAAGTTCAAACCTCTAAACCTATGTTGGTGAGCATCTCTTTGCAGTTATAAAAGTTATGTTGATAGTTAAAAATAGGATTTGACTACCATCAACAAACTCCCCCAAGCTTACCTTTTGCTTGTCCCTAAGCAAAGGTAGACTCAATGATGGATCAGGAGTTGCTACAATGCTTTCACGCCTCACAAGTACACAAGTATTAAAACAAGGACTGCCCTTTGGATTAGAGTGAACTATTCTGACTCAAGACTCAACCATTTTACCTTTCACCATAGGGTTTATAGCTATCACTTAGGTCTTGGGCAGTTGAAAGACAGAACAGTTAAATCGAACACTATGCTACCTGCTCTTTGATCAACTACTATTCTAGAGTTTTTGCAAGATTTTCAAATAAAAATCAGAGTTTCCTTATATGACACTTTCTAGTCTCTCATATGTGGTATTTTTGGATCCTCTCCAAGGCAAGTGAGTATGCCTTCTCTCTGATCTCAGAATATGTGGTATTTGTATCACTAAGACATAGTTGCCTTCTCTCTCACCCTACTTCTAATTGGCTTATGTGGAGCTCATAGGTGGGAAAGACAATTCAAACTTACTTGCATGTATTGCATAGTTAAACCATGGATCTAGAGAAACTTATTATACAATCAAGTCATATGTCATGTGAGTGAAGTGGAGTGAAGAGATAAGAATGAAAGGGTTTATGAGGGGTGATAACTGATGGTGAATATCTAATTCTACATTTGCTCCTTGATGATACATACCTCCCTAATCTAAGAACAAGGACTTGACTGTCTTTCTTTCTTTTGCACTACGACTTTTGTCCTCTTTCTTTTATTTTCTCTTCTTTTTCTCTTTTTTAGAGATCAGCCATCCCTTTTAATGCAATGATAAGAGTAGGGAGTATCAGCTAAGATAACTGGAGCTTTATTGGATAAGTAGAATAAGATATAATGGATATTTTTGGGTGTCTTCTCCCATTGTAGGAGTACAACATTTTCTAAGTGGATGTGGAATGTGTGTGGGTTATGAATAGAGGAATGAGTACTTCTAGGGTAGGAGCAACATAAGTGCATGTCTCGAGGATAGAAACAACATAGAGTGTAGTGCGTATGTGTGGGTGGTACTTCTAGGAACAGAAGTAGCACATAGTGAATATGGTGGATGTAAGTGGTTGCATACTTCTGAGGGCAGAAGTAGCTAAGATCAATGGATGGAGAGCACATAATATTGACTTTAACTGCATGACTAGTTCCTTAGGGTCTACACAGCTTAACTATCCTCTATACTTATAGGTTGAAATATAAGTGGAAAGGTTTTCCTAATCTAATCAACATGAGTATTTGGCTGTAGTAGGAATTTTAAACTCTCATCATAAAGGAACTCATCATGTAGCAATTTAAGATTTTCAAATTAAATTCTCTAGAACTTTAGTATCTCTAGTAGCAAGACTGATAGCAGCTCAAAACCTCCCCATATCATATTCGTCAACTACCTAGACTTAGATCAAGCATTTGGTACCCACAAGTTTTAGGCTCAGAGCAAATCTTAAGTCTAAAAAGTTGTGTCTAAAACTCAAGAGAGTACAAGGTTGAAAACTAGATACTTGCAAGAAATTACGGTAGAGCAACTATTCATCATCTCCATATAAGAGTTCATTCTAGAGGTTCATCTTAACAGATTCATCCAGAGCTCTCCTAGCAAGATTCATTATGAAAGATAAAACATTTATTGGTTTTCTAAGATTATGCATCTTTTTATCTTGTCATAATGCACTAGGAATAATTAGATAAGCGAGTAAGGGATACTTAGCTCGGTGTACGGGGGTTGCTCTCCCCCAAGCTGGATGTTGACATAATCTGTTGAGATTGCTGACAGGCAGTGAAGTCGTAGTGATCCTCCTAGAGTATCATAGGTACTTGGTGTCAGAAAATAGCACTTGTCTGGTGCGAACAATACTCTAATAGGGGACAGGACGTCCTTCTATCTGTTAGTTCTTCTTGATCCTTGGAAGCCTTTGAAGCTCAAATAGACAACAAAGCTTGTGGAACTGATTAAGCATTAGTAATAAACCTCTAAGCTTTGGCAGTCTAGAATATTTTTATACCCATTTATCTTTTAGTAGGATCAATATATTTTTATGCATTTTGGATTTATGATATGGTGATAGGAAAATAAACATGCTAAAACTTATTTTTGTGCCACCACAGTAGATAAGTATGTGAGCTATTGCATCACATATTAAATACATGGGGCTTATTAATTTTCTAGATGTAGTGCAATACATATTTATTTTCTTTTCTAATGCATAAATAATAAAGATGCAACTACTAATGTAGTTAAGAAAAATAAATATGCTTAAAGTAAAATGCAGATAAATACCAAGTTACCTCTTGGCGCGGTGTTCGGTGATTTTATGTCCTCCGAACAGGATCTCTTACCATGTTAATTCTTAGGTGCTTTATCTGGTCCCAAAGGTGAAGACCATGATAGTTGCACCTCTTGAGATGGTGTCACCTATGTTTATTAATCTTCCAGCGGATTGAAGTCAAGTACTAGTTCTGGGAGCTAGCAACATCTTCGTTCAGCGTGCATGTTCATAGGTCTAGGATTTTCACTTGTAGGATTCTCGGGGAGTTGATGAAAGTGTATCCCACTCATAGAGACAAGGTAGAGATCAAGTGCATGGGCTCTGTTGGTGGGAAAAGACCAATAGAACCAAAAGGTTTGTTCATTATACTCTAGCATTTGGCACATTAAACGAGATAAAGTTGATGTTTATGTGTTTTGCTCAATCTAAACATGGGTGACAGGAACAAATGATTAGCAAGCTTGTAGCATTAAAATACTTGGCCAATCAGATTACCTAACATTATGGAAGGATGGTCTATCTATGCATGTAACTTTATGATTATGACTATCATATTCCAAAGATAGGATGTGCAATATTTCAGACCATTCAATTAAAAACTACAAGATCAAGAAAGTGATTCTAGAAACAAGCATAAAGAACTGAACATGTTGAGCTAATTAGATTGGATCAAATAAGGTTGTAACTCAAAACATGTTTGGCTCTCTACTTATATGTATGCCAAAATCAAGGAGGATAATTTGGAAGTAAAGATCACTTACCAAGAGATGTTACCTTTAGTATTGAAGCATGTTGAAGCCATAACATCTTGTTGAAGCTTCCCTTGCTTGGCTAGTCATGTGCCTTGTTCATGGACAGCTTGTCAACTTTGTTGTACACCTTTCTTACGCCATTATTTGCTCTCCATTTATATTGTACTTGGACCTTTAGCTCTTCTTATTATTTTATCCCTACAAATTATTAGTGGACAACACATACCAGAAGGAGTATACAAATAATGACAAGGGCATTGTTGTAACACAGAGCTAAGGGTCACTCTCTATGCTAAAATAAGTTTAACATACTTAGCTGTAACACCCAAAAAATCTGTTTTAAATTAATAGGGATTAATTTGAGTTAATTAAGCATTTTTGTGCATATTTAAATTTAGCACTTAAATAATTTTTGGTCAGAATTAAAATTTATCATAAGATTAGAAACTTGTTTATGCATTCATGATGAAGAATATTTTATTTTGTATTGTTTGCCTCTGGTTTGAATCTATTTTGCATACAAAACTCTATTTGGAAAATGTTTTGGAAAAAGAAAACAGAAAAGAAAAAGAAAAAAAAAGAAACAAAACAAAACCCCGGCCAGCCCTCCCCTCGGCCTGGTGGCCTGCGGGCCGAGGCCCACTCCCTCCCTGGCCTGCCTGTTTTTTCCCCCCTGCGCCCCCTCTCTCCCTTTCTCCTCACTGACACCCGGGACCCACTTGTGAGCGACCGCCTTCTTCTTCCTTCTTGAGTCCGAACGGGACACGACGACCGCCGGCCGATTTCAATCCCGGATTCGTGATTCCTTGCCTTTTTCGTAAAATCAAGCCCCTATAAAGTTCCCCCTCAAAAGCCGCAGCTTCCGTTTGCATCAAGTCGCAAAAATCGAGCCCTAGCCGCCTTCATCTTCGCCTTTTGAATCTCGCCGAGGACCGAGCTAGTCGCCGCGCGCAGCGAGCCCCGCTCCTTGCCCTTCGGCTCCAACCGAGCACCTCTTTGAACTCGCGGTGAGCTCCTCTACCCCGTGGTGTTTTCCTTTCACGAAACGGTGCTCGGAATCGAGAAGCCCGTCGTCGCCAGCGAGCTCCTATCGGTAATGGAACCACCGCACCGGAGCCGGCAGCCTGCTGGCCGGACCGCTGCCCAGCACCCTGGACACGCCGATGCCGTCCATTTGTAGATCGATGGCCAGAAAGCACCGATACCCCTTCGCTGCGCATTTTCTTTAAGAGTCCCTGCAACTTTTCTTTATTTACTCCGCAGTCCTCGGCGTTTTGGGCAGTTTGCGCTTCTTAGTTTTGAAAACGTAATCTAGACAGCTGGTTTCAAATACGCTTTCTAATAATTACAGAAATGCCACTGATTTGGTTTTGCTCATAAAATACTTATTTTAATTCCGTTTTTGTCCATCCAAATTTCGTTAGATTCGTTTCAACGAGCTCTACAAGTTAGAATTATTAGTTTACTGTTTTGAAACTTTTTAATTATGCAGTAGCATTTAATTAATTATTTCTCTATAGGACATCTTAGAAAATTCATATCTTTCACGTTTTAATTTCGATTTTCGTGAACTTTACATCTGTGTGATCGTAGCGCTGCGTAGAATATTTTGATAAACTTTTATATTTGTTTTACCACTGTTTGGTGTATTGTTCTAATTATATCTTGTTTGCTTCGTGTATGA
>Ga0182004_10005295_pt1 | contig 10505 bp, 11 predicted proteins | sample Sormic07211540_1_FD_120479 | JGI IMG/M metagenome (GOLD analysis project Ga0182004, IMG submission 120479) | Endophyte microbial communities from Sorghum bicolor roots, Mead, Nebraska, USA - 072115-40_1 MetaG | ecosystem: Host-associated > Plants > Roots > Unclassified | place: USA: Nebraska...
ACTAGCTTTGCCCTCGGTAAATCGGTCGGTGGCCCAAATATAAAGCCACAACGGCGCAACGGGCTACCCATAGCTTTCGTGTCTCCCCCCTATCCCACATCTTATCTACTCTAAATATACCACGCATTCTTATTTAAGTGAAGTCAATTCTATCCTTGATCCTATCTAATCACCCGCGTATATCCCTTTCTTCTCACCTTAGAGATCGTGATCTCGAGCACGACGAAGAGATCACGCATTCACGCTACACGATCCCACCAATCACCTTCCCCACAGATGGTGGAGAATCTGGTAACGTCACAAAAGCACTAGCGCCACCCCCCGTACTTTCCCGCCCTTTTTGTTACGAAAGACCAACCCAGGACGCTCCAGGAGGCAATGGACTAATTACAAACAACACTGCACGTCACCAGATCACCAGCGAGCCAAATGATCGATGGTGTTCCTGCAATCCTGCCTCAGCATTTATTAGCGGATACACACAACAAAACCAGATTCGGGCAAGGTAATGAACAGCGCTGCGAATATTACAACAGATGAATTATATACCATGCATAGTCGACGGTGACCAGCATTTATCGATGCCTACCTCATCTTGCCTGATTTTGTCTACACAAAACTGAGGTGACCAGCGCTTCCTGCTAAGGGGCTGAGGCAAATTCATGTTGTCACCAATTGTTCCTTGATCCTGAGGGTTGACAGAAATATAGGCGAAAGAACCTGATATCCACCTGTCTAGGGAAGGATGACAGGGCTGATATCCCAGATATCCTTGGCGTACTCATGAATCGTCCTATCGCTGCTGAACTTGGATGAACCAGCTGTGTTGAGGATAGACATCCTTGTCCATAACTGCAGGTTATATATTAGTAGAAAGAAATGACAACAAATATCCACGGATGGGCAACAACATAAAAACATAGTTACTGCACTTGACATAGCAAAATGTAAATGATTGGAGACATCCTAAGTATGCAGGAAAGGAGGGCCTGGCAGAGCACTGTTTTTTTAATCGTCCAGAACAAAAAAATCAGAATCCTTATTAAGGTACCGGTAACTGGCATGAGAAATCATTAGATTATTTACATTTCTAATTGTTTCCTTGAACTATTCTTGGGATCTATACTAAAGACATTATGGAGCAATGATCTAGCTAGTTCGTGAAAGCTTGCTCTCAGTACAGGCTTAGCAATACAGCATAACATGCAGCAGCGTTCTTTGAGTGCTCCTATGATTTAGCAAGGACACGCTATAATTATACAATGAGCTGTATGAGCCTTCAGAATATAAGAAGTCTGCATAACCATCATGTGCAGGGAATACAGAAAATAAACAGCAGCAAGAAGAGAACTTACTTTCTGATCACGGTACGCTTTATCAACTTTTTCTTGGCACTCAATGTAACTGGGGAAGTCCTTGCCAACAAGGAAATAATCTGCACGTCCATAACCTTCATTTCCTTCCAAAGAACCCATCAACTCATCATAGTTGTAAGTCCCAAAGACACCACTGCGGACAAATTCCTTAACCTCCTCAAATCTTGGGTCAGGCACAAACTACAGTTGGAGAACAAAGTGATACGATTATCAATTTGATTGATGCACACTATAGGTAGACAGAGATATCTTTACTAGCTTGACAGAAGGCAACAGTGTACAACAAGTGAAGTACCTTTCCCTCAGCTCTCTCTTTCCGCAAACCAGCAATTTCATGAGCCTCTGCACCAAAAAGGAAAAAGTTTTCCTCTCCAACCTCCTCTCTGATTTCCACATTTGCACCATCTAAAGTTCCAATAAGAATGCAACCGTTCATTGCAAACTTCATGTTACTGGTCCCACTAGCTTCCATTCCAGCAGTACTGAACAGATAATGTGAGGTTAACAAAAGCACATATCCTATTGACACAAAAAAAACAGTGGCAGCTACATTATTACCTGATATGCTGTGACAATTCACTGGCAGGAATTAGCGCCTCGGCAACACTAACATTATAGTCTGGAACAAATACGACCTGGACAACAAACAAAAATCCTCAAAAGTTTTAATAGTCAATTCTATGATCATTGGTTATCTGATTTAGGGAGTGTGTACAGTTCAAGAGCTTTACAAGCATGAACATACCAATAGGTGTTACTTTTTGGTATCAGCAAGATAATTAGTTGAAGCCATATTGCCATTACCAGAAGATGGAAATTAAATATGGCAAGTGATATTAAGAAGAGACAAAATTACCTTCAACAAATCCCCAACGTCTGAATCATGGTTTACAGTAGCTGCGACATCTGTAATAAATTTAACAATCCTTTTTGCCTGTATATATGTGGCAAATGCTTTCCCACCGAATATGCATACCCTTGGAACAAAGCTCTTTGCTCTTTCTTCTGCACTCATTTCTTTCATCTTCTTGTAGCGGTAGACAATTCCAAGGATATTTAGCAGCTGCCGCTTATATTCATGTATCCTTTTCACCTAAGGGATCCAGGTGAGAAATCCCAAGTCAATCAAAAAATGGCATATGTTTTCTGATAAGAATGAGCAAATCTATAAGAAACTAGCTATTTTTTCATTGTAAGTTCAGTCTTCAACTAATGGCTCGAACCCCTACAACCACATCATGAACTTTACCGCCAGTCCATATGGCTGCCCTGGTGTAGTGATGTTCTGTTACAAGATATACCTGCACATCAAACATTGCATCTGGACTGACAATATATCCTGTCTTCTCCCTTATAAGAGAAACGACCTTCATTTTGTTAGCCCTTTTAGCAGCGCGCCACTCTGAATGCAGATCTTCATTATCAGCAAACTGTTACAGGATGAACTGATGTTACTATAAAAATAAAGCATAGGTATCAAGGAAACCTAAAGAGTAAAATGTAAGTTAGTGAAAAATTGAAGAAATAGACTACCGGACTGGAAATACCTTCTTCAGTTCTGCAAGTTTGTCTGTATTAAGCACCCAGTCATCAGAACCAATCCACTTTGAAATTAATGCACTTAATTCAGGATTACAAAACCGGATCCAACGCCTGGGAGTCACTCCATTTGTTTTATTCTGGAATTTAGTTGGCCACATCTGCCAAAGAAACAGAGCAGATGATGAATCGCATTTTCCCAAATCATTATAAGAAAAATGGAGACCTGAGATTCAGATTCTCGTATTAATACCTCATAAAAGCTGTTGAACACATCCTGTTTCACAATTTCACTGTGAATTTCAGCTACACCATTTACTGAATGCCCACCAACAACACAGAGGTTTGCCATCCGGACAACTCTTGGTAACTTAGGATCAGACTTTACAAATGGATCTAACTCATCCTCAGAACCCTCTTCTTCTGCCTCTACTTCTTCAGGTTCAAGTTTTTCCTCCTCTATCTCAGATAGAACTTCTGCCTCCTCTTCTTCCAACTCAGTTTTCTCCTCATCCTCAGCAATAGTCTCCAATGATTTAACAAGTAACTTTTGCTTTGACTTAGCAGGAGATTCCTTTTTGTCTTTAGGTTTAACAAACAGTTGGGAAATAGAAGCTGGAAGGTCAACATTATCCAGAATCCTCATTTCTTTCAACTTCTTTTTTAAAAGTCCAGTATCTGTGGTTCCATACTTTGAGACTATGTCGTTTATCAGCTGTTTCAATCAAGGATAGAGAAAAGTGTAAGTCAGCTCATAGAGCAAGAAGTAAATTGCATAAGCACTTTCTGCACATCTAATACCTCCTCATCAATTGTTTCTATGATCTCAACATGTCGAGGTAAAAGTTTCTGCATTATGTCCAAGCTCCACTTCTCTAGAGCTTCAGGAAGCACTGTATGGTTAGTGTATGCCACGGTTCTGGAAATGATTAGGAAATTAGCATGGATTGTATGACAAATGAGGAAAGAAAATAAGTAAATTATAGCAGGAAGAACATTGCATAAATTATATTATGATCTTAATTTCAATGTAGATGTTTGGCACAGCAAATACCTTTCTGTAATACTCCATGCCTCACTCCAGCTTAATCCCTTAACATCTATCAGTATTCTCATTAACTCGGGAATGCATAGTGTTGGATGAGTGTCATTCATCTGCACTGCAACTTTGGAGGGGAAGTCCTCCCAGTTGAGAGACTCACCAGCTCTACTCTCAAAACGACCAATGATGTCCTGTAGTGAGGCTGAACACAATGTATACTGTTGCTTCAAGCGGAGAACTTTCCCCTCTAGTGATTCATCCCCAGGATACAATATGTGGCATATCTAGCATGGTGAGAAAGCAGTAAATCAGACATAAATTAGGAATAATAACCCCTGTAAGTAATATCAAGTCACAACTGTGTATATTAGAACAACATATGAATTATATAAACTAAAAATAAAATATAAAGTTACCAAAAATGCAAGGACGAGTCTAATAACCCAAGTATAAAGACAGAAAACATAGGTTATCGAGTATTGGAATCAGGAATCATATATTTGCCAAGTGTTTTGGATTTATGCAGATGAGCAATACCAATAGATTCAGTCTTAAACCTTTTCAGCGTTTAGATGAGCTTCATATGCCTTGGTATGATCGCCAGAATTAAAAGCTGCCAAGTCGAAATCTTGTGCTGGTACAGTTGTTGACCAAAGACGCAGATTATTAGTAGTTCTAGTTTTGTAGCCAGGAATAGGGACATCATGTGCCACGGCCTTGATATTTTCTCCTCCAATCCAGTGCTTCCTACCATCAGTGCCTTCGACCACTTTACCATAGAATTTTACGGGATAAGAGACATCATTTCTTACAACCTCCCAAGGATACCCCATCTGCAAAATATAAATGGGGGCACGATTGGCATAAGAAGGTAATAGGCAGATCTTTAATAGTTGCCTAGTAGCAAAATAAGAAGGCATCTTGGTACCTCAAGCCAGTTCTCGGCAATCTCCTCCTGACCATCCTTTGTTATGATCTGCTTAAAGAGGCCATATTTATAGCGAAGTCCATATCCCCATGCTGGATAATTTAATGTTGCCAAAGAATCCAAAAAACAAGAAGCCAGGCGGCCTAAACCACCATTGCCCAGGGCAGCATCTGGTTCCTGTTTCATAGCAAGTAGAGCATCATCCAAACCTTAGGATTTCTAACTTCAGAGTAGTTTAGACATCATAAAGTTTTATAGCCGAAATTTCATAGATTAACCCATGGTGAAAGCTACATGAAGAATACAAACTAAATAATAGAAAATGAGAATTGATTATAAAATGTTTTTTTTCTTAGGTATCTGGAATAATGAAAGCGTGTGGCAAAGTTTTGGTACGAAAAACCAACTCTCTTAAAGAAACCATACCTGGCTAGCAACATCCTCTAGGTTTTGTCCAAGTTGTTTTAATGCTTCTGCATATTCACCAGTTATCTCTAGATTGCCAATAGCATTTGTGAGAGCCCTTCCCTAATCATAGAAAACAACAATTACCAATTAACATCAGGACACTATTAGCAAAATATGAATAGTGAGGTTTGAGAAGAAGGTCGTGTCACCTGTAAAAACTCCATGGACAGGTAATATGCTTGTTTTACATTCATTTTGTTGTAATAATCATATGTCGCATTCCAGTTTATCAGCAGCGCATCAAGGACACTTTTAGCAGTTGCATGGTAAGCCTTCAGGGGAGAAAAGTGCTCTGGAGAGAACAAGGGAGTGAACTCTGCGTGGTGCTTGATGTTTGATGCAATGGCAGATGAGCCAATGGAGTTTAGCACACTTGGAAGCCCTGTATTGCAAGACATAATTTTAGGATCTTAAATTTTACCTACATGGTATGTAATTTACATTCTCAACTAAAGGCCATCGAAGCAGTTATAATTGCATGAAAATCATTGCGCAGCCACCTGCATATGGCACAGACATTTCTTTTATACTGTTTATGGCACATACATTTCTATTACCTGCAGCAATATATGTATAGTTGAAATTTAAGGGCAAGGTGTCTCGTGCTTTATTTGCAGCTACACCAGCTAGTTATATCTACAGAGTATCACAGAATATTCTGCACCAACTGGTTGATCCTTTTCTTATGGTCTGATTCACTAGTCCTAGAACCACATCAGTGTCTCAAATACCTTCAGAAGAAAGGAAGCCTAATAGCCTAAATATATGGATACAATTCTGCTAGTTACCAATTTATCATATTCCACAATTCCACAAACAAATTAGAGTTCTCAATTCACCACAGAAACAATTCTTTGAACTTGCATTATACACATGGTGTTGGACTGTTCTGTGCAAGGCCGTTAGAACAGCCCCAGTTTTACTGAATTCTGAGAAAAATAATTTTGAGTTTATTTGCAAATTCGGCAAACGTATTAAAAAAAACTAAGATGGGCAATGCTCGCATACAACACCGCCACTGTCCCAGTTAAACCACCCGCATGGCCGCATCCGCAATTCACGAGCGTTCCACAACACGCTGCCCACCAGCGCACGCACCGCACGGCACAAGGATCACACGCCCGCATGGCATCATTCAACAGCGCTACGAACCGCATTGCTATCCAAACCCCACCGAAGGCGCCGGGACCAGCAGGGGGACGCAGCCACGTACCTTCCGCGGGCGAGACGGGGCCCTGCACGTCCCGATCGCTCGCCACGCTGCGCGCCGAGACCCGCCGCTGCATCCGCCCTCGACCCCGACCCGGCACGACCCCACCTCCGCAACCGCCCGCGAGGAGAACACCGCCCACGCCGCCACCGCCAGAGGCGGAGGCGTGCGGGCGGGAGGCGGTGGCGAGCTGCAGCGGCGGCGAGGCGGTCGTCGCCATTGCTGCGCGTGCAGTGGAGTGTCTGTGTTTGCGCGATGCGTGCGATGCGATGAGTGATGACTAGTTCGGGGAGGCGGAGGAAATCGAGGGGGGCGCTTAAAATATCTCTATCCTCACACTATACTCTCCTCTCCGTTGCCGTGCCACCGCCGCTGTAAAGTGCGTGAAGTCTGAAGTGTCCGTGGCTCCGTGCGACGGTGGCCAGGGCACGTGCTGTGGCACTGGTCGGTGGGCCCACGTCAGCGCCCGATGGGCCGCGTGGTTCAGGTCAGTTTGTATCCTTCTCCCGCATTTCAACGGCTGAGAATCGTCCTCCTTTTCTGAAGCTACTTGTCACATTTTTCGACGGCCGTAAATGACTCACCGTCTTTTGTGAAAGCTTCTTCACCTAATAAAGCTCATTTCCCGCGTTTCCAAGATCATTTTGTTTGTATATGCTTTTGTTGTTTTCGTCTTCGAAGTCCCTTTTCGAGAGTATTTTGGCCTTTTTGTAGTCATTCTGTTTTCTGAACTTCATGCTGTATGGTAACGCGGACTGCGGACCAAATGAAAAGACAAACATTGTTGAGTTTGTTGCAATTTGCCTGTTCTCTAGCGATTCCTTGAGACTACGGTGAAACGATTTGAGTGACGGACACTGCACACTTAGTAGTAGGACCACCTCGTCGCACGATTCAGTTCAGGGTGATGTTGGATTTTTTGGCCACTATCAGTTGAATTTTGTACATTGGATTGTACACATTCTCCACCCACTAAATCGATGTTCATCTATATCTATATGCATCATGTTCTTCTCTGATGAAACTTGAGTTGTGGGGTCGATGTCACAAGGGTCTTTGTAGACCCTTCGGCCTTGGAACAACTTTAACACTAGGGTGGCAAGAATGGCAAATAGCGATATTGTTGGAAGGAGAGGGTGTTTGGAGAGTGATCCCCAATTATGTAACCTAAATACGGTGATAGAATTACTATGGACAAGTTAATAGTTATGGAAGTTGAGTGTGACAACTGACAACCGATGAACCGATAATAGTTGCGTCATTGGAGTTGAGAAGGGAGATATAAGTGGCCAATGAGTGAGAAACGAAGCAAATTATATTGGGCATGGTGGTGGAAGCAAATTAGAGAGGGATGGTGGGTGGTGATCGACTCAAAAGGCTAGTTTGGAAAGTCAAATCCTGTTAGTATCTCATATTTTTTGTTGCATGAGTAACTCGTGAGAACGTTATTTGAATAAGCCATTTAGTTCTCTAAAGCAACTTTTCATCCATGGTTTGACCTCTCTTTGGTTCCAAATTAGGCCATAAGCTCTCAATGGAGCCGGGGGCATGTGCTGAGATTAGTGATGTCCTCATGGCAAAGGGAGGTAAGTCATAAAGATGAAGCAAATAAGGAAGGTTGATGCACATATATAAAATAGATTTGTGGTAGCTAGAGATAGAGACCTTCTGTGAAGGTGTATCTCATCTTCTTCGGCAGGGCACATGTTTCTAGATACCCACATCCAGTTATGGAGGCTCAAGTAGGGATATGGCATGCATGGTATGGCTTCTCTGCTGACATGTTTGAGTCATAGCTCCTATTCACCGACCACTCCACATGCAAATCCTCTCCTCTGCAATGGCCTCGAGGGCGAGGATGCAGGCGATGACCCGAGCGTTCTGAGGCATTAGCTATCCAGGGACATGTCGTTCAGGCCCACATAACTGCCCTATAACTGCCCTTAGCATTGACGCTAGGCCTCGTGTCGACAATATCTCGTCAGCAGTCCACCGAGGGGTATGCCCACGATGGTAGATTGTTTGGCAGAGGTGCGCGTGATCAGGAATCAGATGGCAATACAAGCACTGAGACACAATATTTAGACGGTTTCAGGCCATCAATGTAACGTAAAATCCTATGTCCTATGTGTCGATGGATGTATTAAGGTATCAAGATCTATGGATGGATGCCGACTAGAGGACCCGTACCTCTTCTTATATACTTTGGAGGGATTGAGTTACAAGAAAAATATTCTAGTTAGTTATATGGTAGGTATCCTATTTGGATTACAATATCTATAAGAGTCCAAGTAAATCATATCTTCTAGAAGCGTTACGGTGCACACCGATCGGTGTCATGCATCATACATCTTGATCTTGTGGGCTAGACCACCTCCGATGGTGCGACCCATGTCTCACCTTGAGGTATCCCGAGTTATATCCCACACACCCCGTCCATCACTCAACCAAACACCGAGTAGAACACTCAGATGCGGCCGCTCGCAAAGAGCTTGTCGGCCACCACAATGACGATGTCAGCGCCCCTCCCCCCGCCACCTCCCGGCTCAGGAAAGGGAACTCAAACTAGCCACCCGAGTCTTCATTGTCGGAAGTCACGTCGTCCTCCATCCTATAAAGACAATGTTTCCTAGTGCACGGACACCCGATCTATTGTCTATGTCTAGCATGATTCTGTTGTTTGGTTTCTTTGCAGTTGAGTGTGTTTGGCATAGGGAGGTAAAAGGGAAGCGATCGAGACTCCCCACCATGACACTCGTGATCTCAACTCCTTTAGCGACCAGTGGTCTTTTCCCTCGGTCCACTTATTTGAGGGTCACTACTGAAGTGTAGCCTAGAAAACAGGGCCTCAAAGTGGGGAACCCTCAAACGAAATGTAAGGGTTTGTCTTGAGGGTTATTATTAGAGTTGCTCTAAGACAATCATAACAATCATTACAGTGACTATGGCCTTTCTATGGTGACTGTTAGCAACTTAGCAACCTTTTGTATTCTGTGTTTAAAAAGGCAGGCGGCAGGGCAAGAGTAAAAATGTAAAGCTGCAGTGCACTGCTCCCGAGCAAACATAAATAGAAGGACTATACTCTCTCCGTCTCAAAAGAATGCAATTATAAGTCGCGTGATAGTTAAAGTGGTTCACATTTAACTAAGTTTCTAGTAAATAATATTTACATCAGTGGCTCCATCAGTTTATTATGAGAATACATTTTGTAATTAATATAATAGCATTTATTTGATATCATAAATATTATAATTTTTAAGCTGAAAGCTGGTCAACCTTAAGATTTCTGTACTGGAATTGTATTTTTTTTGAATGGATGGAGTATTAAAAAAAGATAATAGCAGCTTCATAGACGACAACCATTTCAGGCCCAGGCAAGCTCCCGAGCTAGGCCCCACCGGGCACCGGCCCAGGCTATGGACCAAGCATGCGAATTCGTAGCCCAGGCTCCAGGCCCACATGCACCTCAGCACCTGTACGAGAGTATCCCACCTCGCTCACATGAACCCAGCCCATGCACCGCGGGCTCACGTCCAGCCGCAGAGCACCGCGCCACCAGCGCCGTCACCGCCGGGTCAGTCACGCTCGCCGCCTCATCCCGCCGCATATAAGACCAAAATAAAAAAAAAGAAATGCATTGGTACTTGCAGGCCTAGTACTTGGTCGTCGCGGCGCGGCGTCACCGTCGTACGGAGCCGGAGCCTTGCCACAAGCCCACTCCCTCCGCCGCACAAGAGCAAGAAAAGTAAAACGCGGGTGCCCCGCGTAGTTGCGGAATCACGTCCCTGTTTGTAGCCATCTGGTGCCTGGTGCCACCACAGAATGTTCGTTTCCCGTAAATCGACGTGCTGCTTAGCTATGGCCTATGGGGGCCTATGGCTACTATCTATCACGGTCCATCTATCTATCACTACTAGGCCATCTCATGATTCGTGTTAGGTA
>Ga0182004_10005296_pt1 | contig 10502 bp, 4 predicted proteins | sample Sormic07211540_1_FD_120479 | JGI IMG/M metagenome (GOLD analysis project Ga0182004, IMG submission 120479) | Endophyte microbial communities from Sorghum bicolor roots, Mead, Nebraska, USA - 072115-40_1 MetaG | ecosystem: Host-associated > Plants > Roots > Unclassified | place: USA: Nebraska...
AGGAATAAAGGACAAAGTGAAAGTGATGAATTACCTATACAACTTGTCTGTGTGATAATTACATTTTACCGTTGCTTGATCCCCCAGTCCTCACATACACTAACGTCTATGGTCATCGTCTTGTTGCCGTCCTCCCCTGCCCCGGGAGACGACAACACTCTGCAGCAATTCCGTCTCGGAGACTGCAACAGGATCATGAAACAGTCAGCATCAAACACAAGCCGTAGATGATACTACAGTACAGTAGAATTGTCCAATGAGCATGAGCATGAACAGAGGCAGAGAGCTCGGTGAGAATTAATTACCTTATCCCACAGTGCGGGATCGGGCTTCTTAACCACGAGCACGCTGTCGAGCAGCGTGTCGGGGTCTGGGATCTTCCACCGGCACACCGGGCGAACCTCGTCACGCCGCCGCCACCGCTGGTACCTCGTCACAGTGGTCTCGCCGTCGCGCGCCACCGCACGGCGCGCAGCGGCCAGGTAATACAGCGCGGGGCGCTCGCACGGGTTGCGCGCCAGCGGCCGCGTGTTGAAAGCGTGCGACTTGTAGTCGGCGCGTCGGTACCAGTTGAGGAACGTCCGCGCGGGGGTCTCCATCTCCCGCGGCGAGATCACGCCCCTCGCCACCATCACCACGAACCCCCACGCCACCGACACCGTCCACCGCTTCGCCTCGTCGTAGCATATGGACTGCTGCATCACCCCGACCGAGTCCAGCATGACGGGGCCCTCGAACAGCCTCCGCACCGCGGCCGGGCGGGACCGCGCGTTCGGGAACAGCGGGCGCACCACGTCGAGGTGATGCAGCGACACGAGCGGCGCGACGGGGTGCGCGGCCAGGAGGCCCAGGAGGTCCCCGTACACGTCGTACTGGTGGAACCCTGGGTGCCTTGTCAGCGGCACGCCCAGCTCCGCCATGCACGCCTGGATGCGGTCGTCGCTGCCGTACAGCGACGGGTACCGCCGGATGCACGCGTCCTGCATCCGCTCCAGCCGCGCCGCCAGCGGCTGGCTGATGGCGAAGCCGCCGCCGCCGAACGCCATCCCGTACGAGAAGTAGATGTTCTGCAGGTGGCTCTCCGAGGAGGAGCCAATGTAGTAGGGCTGCCGGTGGTCGAGCCTGCTGAGCACCGCGAGCAGGTTGTCCGGGAGGAAGACGGTGTCGTCGTCGCCCATGACGAACCACCGCACATCGGGAAGGCCGAGGCGGTAGGTCTCAGAGATGATGCGAGAGATGCGGATGGCGGACCGGTGGCCGCGCCGATGCGTGTAGGGGAAGCGGGAGGTGTCCGCCGAGACCTTGATGGGTGGCAGCCCCTCCGGCACGCTGGAAGCCCGCACGGGGCGGTCCATCCACACGAAGCCCCGCATGCCCCCGCCTGGACGCCACCAGATCTTGATGTACTCCTTCCGCTTATCCCACAGGCGCGCCGACGCCGCAATGCCGAACACTACGTGCTGCAGCGTCGTCGCCGTTAGCACGGCCGGAGGAGGAGGAGGCGGAGGCGGAGGCGGTGGCGGTGGCATTGACGATGTAAGGTTATAATTGTTGGTAAGATGAGTTTCGTCAAAATTGTTGAGAAGATGAGAGACGGCCAAGGCGTTTGACGTGCCCTTGGCTCTGACGGGGTCTGCCGGCGGGCAAGACGGGGTTGAGGAGAGAATGACGTGGAGGGTGTAGAAGATGTAGAGCACGGTGAGAGGGAGAAGGAGCAGGAGGACGAAGCGGAGGAGGGAGGCCGCTGGGCTCTCCTTGCCGCCGCCTCCGGCGGCTGCCTTCATTGCCCGCGCCGTTTTCGGCCGTCGTTATGTTCCCGCGGTATTGGTACCTCCTCCGATCCTCGTCGGTTTCTTCGTGGACGGCAGGAAAACGTTGCCGGTGGCAGCGAGCAGATTTGTGCGGGAGGAGAGAGAGAGAGAAAAGAGTAAGATTTCGATGGAGGGGGTGGAGATGCGAGGGATCGTCAGGTTGCGCATTGTCCTCGCGCACTGATGGGAGCGGTTCAGGTTCAGCTTCTCGTCTCCGTTTGTTTCTCGCGGTTTCGGTTTCAGTTCTTCGTATTCTTGTCGCGGGTGGGAAGTGCGTTACGCAATGCTTCTAGCACGAATGGCGCTCGCATAGTCGCATAATCGCATCCCTGCAATGAATGCCGACCGCACTAATTCATGAACGTTCATTTGAAATGGCGAACGATCTCCGACCAATCAAACTATTCTTTTTTAGAAAAGTATTCAATCCTGTATGATACTATTTTTGGACGGACCTAGAGACATGCAACTCCCAAATTCCTTTTGAGCGGACAATGCATGCACTTTTTTTCTTTTACTATGCAGCCGCACGAGCGACGGTAATTTCACTTTTGTAATTTTTTTAAACTACACATATAATTTAGAAAATTGAGTTACACAGCATAACTTTTAAGATTAACTTAGTAGTTCTAACTTATACAACATTACCTTTTTTTGTGCAAATTTTATATTATTAAAACAGTTGTGAGAATAGCATTCTCTTTACGTTTCATCGGTTTTTTTTCCAGAAATAATCATTCGGGAACATAAAGAAAATGATTTTAAAAAGGGTGGGGGAGTAAAATAAAAATAACTTTTACACCTTATATTACACAATAACTTCCATATAGATAATGTGAAGCTATATAACAAGTTACATAATAGATTTGCATAACTTATACAACTATGATATTCAGCATCTATGTGTTTTAAATTGGAAGATATGCAAAATATATAATGTGTAAAATAATAAATTCAAATAACAAAGTTGACTAGAAGAAACACTTTAGTAAATAGCAAATACTGACATGGTTATCTCATATAATGTGATAACACATGAAACTAAATGCAGCAAGTTCGTCAAATAAGTTAAGATGACGTATACATGAAAACACAAGTTAGATATATAACTATGTACACTAAGTTAATAAAATAAGTTAGATAGCATTCTTTTGTGGACCGAGGTAGTAATTTAGAATAGAGGGAGTATATAAGTTACACAATACAACTTATGTACATAAATTACTGAAATAATATATTAGTGTATATACAAAGTTGTGTTTTTATAAAAGTTATTCTACACAAACATAAGTTACACAGTGCAACTTAGCAGAATAGGTTAGCAACATAGCAGAATAAGTTAACAACATAATTACATGTTATAAGTTAATATACATAAATTGCTACTAAAAAATAAAATTCTTTGAAATATATGGAATTGAGGTCTAGTTTTGTTCGTCTTGTCACGCTGAATACACTGGTGCAGACGGAATTAAAAATAGACACACCGTTTACAAATTATAGTAATTTGAAATAAATGCATTGTTTTTTGCATGGTGACGTAAGGAACAAGAAAAGAGGAGCGGAGGAGAAAGGTGGACAGTCAACCTGCATTAACTATCGAATTGTTCGCTATATCTGAAATGGATGAACGTCCGTAGAAATGGATTTGTGAATGACCGCTCTAAAAATTCGGGTCCACTTTGAATAGTTGCGGGCCTGAAGCCCTTCTATCATGGATCCGAATCATGGAGCCCAAATGCCCAATCCCCAATAAAATGGTATTTTTATTTTGCTCAAAGATAAAGATTTTTTATTTTTTATTTTCGTTTTTTTGCAAAAATATAATCTGGCAGAGCAGAAATTGTCATACTAACATATACTGCTAGTGGGTTTGGCATTCTATAAAGTCGTTTACCGCATCTAAAACCACGGCAAGACACTTGGATATGGTGTTTAGAAACACAAAATAGAGAGAACAATTGTTTGTATTGATCTCATAAATGATTACACACATGTATATACATGTCTAAAGGGCCTCTCAAAAGAACATATCTCTCTATCATTAGCAACTACTCATGATGTCATTAATCTACTAATTGATCACTAAGAAACATTATTCTAACATATAGTGCCATGACGAACATATAGGTGGTGTTATTTAAATGTGAACAAAGAAAATACTTCGCAAAGACCTTATATCAAATTGATTTACCTAGACCGAATGTTATCCTTTTAACCAACTCAGCTTAAGCAAACCAACTATCGTAATCCCTAACCACTATGACTATCGGTGAAGTATATAAATTCACCACAGTTTTGATATTCAACATCATTCTGAAAGTACACATTCAACACAAAAAATTATGAATAAAATAGTTAAAGTGGTAGTAGGAAATAATACATTATTTAGTTGTTATACTAAGCTTGTTATTTATGTTGTCTCGCTCATCCATAGCACTACCTCTTTAAGATCATCTCGCTTGATCGCTCATCTAGCAAGTACATGAAAGTGGGGTAGAGGTGTTTGTCTTGTCCACTTGATATACTATGGACTGTACTTGAGTCATTCGAGTGGCCAACATGGTCTACAACAACTTGAAAAGAAAACAACTTAATGATAGTACCATGAGTACAATCATACTCACACGGTTTATTCAAACATACTATATAGTTTGATGGATGCAAAGTGAAATCATAGACCTTTTATAGTTTGCATTAAGGCATCTCATAAGTTGATTGATAATACGGCACTAAAGGACTTGAAATGCAAGAAGCTGGGACTTGAAATGCAAGAAGCTGGTATATAAACTACTCAAAGTAAGGGAGCTCATCATCCACAACCACATAGAGCCAAACACACATGTCCACTCTAAGGCCAAAAACCTAGAACATTATCATAACTGAGAGCATGGCATTTCAAAATGATCAGTAACTCTATAGAGGGGTATAACTTTACTCACAAAGAGCACGAGACCGAACTACCATGCCCATGCCTAGATAAGGGTCGATTCATGCCTACAATCTTTCCAACGAGAGGCGTGCCACAATACTAATCAAATCGCATCGAATCCACACGGGTTTTACCTGTCAGAGATATGTACCTAGGGTACCAAACCGTATGGGATAGATCCCAAGTAGGATAGGGTACACCAAGCTAGCTACACAAGAAGCCCAACCTAGACTGGGTACCTCATCTATTTGGAAAATAAGACATAGCAATATATATTTAGAAACCAACTCTATATGGTATATTTCCTTGCAACAAACTAGGAAACTAATATGTAAACCAATCAGAACTCTATATGGAGCCGTCGATTGCTATCGAATAGCCACTCATAGGTCATAGCAACCTCAGACAACTAGCCATCAACAACCCTTTATAAACTCGAGCATATGAGATAAAGAGATCTACTCCAAACTGGACGTAGGATATCACGTACTTGAACCAGTATAAATCAATGTCATGTGTACTATCCTTCTAATTTTCTATGTGTGATACAGATCAGCGTATAATGGCATATGATCTGTACTAAGGGTGTTGCAAACTCACTACAACAGACCTAATGGTTCTTAACTAGCTCAAGCAACACACGTCCCCCAAGTCCTTGACTCACCATGACCTTACCCTCTCAGTTGATCCTTTGATCCAAATCATGCATTGATTTCATGTTGCTTCCTATTGGCATATAGAATTTAGCAATCCCAAGTTCTATCCCTTATGCAAATTTTAGTGCAAGTTAAGGAAGTGTGTCATAAATGCCTAAAGCTCAAGGACAGGGTTTTTGGTCTCTTCCACTAATCGACTTTCTATTATGCCCAAGCAAGGCTAATCTTAGTTAGCATCCATTCCCACATGTTTAAGGGTCTAGTAGATACCATTAAGCTGTTTAGTTGAAGTTACCATTAGTGAATCAATTCACTAGATAATCATAATCTCTAGTATGCATAGATCTAGCATAGAGTCCATGAAAAACAACATGGCTATTCAAAATAGGGTTCTTAGATGATATAGATGCCTATATTTCATGATAATTGTATGGCCCTAGAGCCATCATGTTGACTTAGCCATGTTTCACTTGCTATAAAATTGCCCTGCAAGAAGGGGTAGATAGAGATAAGAATTGGTGTAAGAAAAAAATACACTATCTCATATATGTATTATTATAACGATACATTCAATTCCTGAAATAAAAGACATATTCATACAAAATCATGTATCACATCTCATTAGTAGATATAGTTAAACATGGGATCTACCGTTATATCTATCACCCTAGAGATAATAAATTAATCTAGACTATTTTCTAAAATAATAAAAAAAAACAAGAGTTTGCTCTGATACTTCTCTTTTTTCAAAATTGCACACATTTCAAAGTATTGTCATAATTAGTTTTCACCTAGGTCCGTATGGGCCTGGCCCTCCCAACCCCAGCCCGTCTGCAACCCAAACACAGCATTTTTTATCCTCCATCAGAATGCTTTCGTTTGGAGCTTTTTCCCTGCGCGATGCAAGGAACGGACCAGCTGTGGATCTGCGAGCTGTCCAGTGTCCACGAGACCACGACGATGGAGCTTCACGAACAGTCTCTTCATTCGGCCGTGAACAATATCAGATCAGGTACTAGCGTGGCTGGGGGCACACTTCCTCGCGCGGGCAAAAACCGGTGACGAACGGCACCACCTCACGCCAAAATTCATGCCACCGCACGTCCGCACACGGGGAAAAAATGGGTCCGAACAAATTAGGGGCCGTAGGACTTCGATGAGCTCGGCTTCGATGACCACGACGATGGAGCTTCACAAACAGTCTCTTCGATTTTTTTAAGCCTAGTTAGTCTATAATTGAACAATATTTGCTACAAACAAACAAAAATGCTACAGTGTCCAAAAACTTTTCATTTTGCCAACTAAACAAAGCCCCAATTGGATATTAATTACGAAATATTTAGTTGTTAGGTGTGAGTGTATGCAAATTTTTAAAAGAGGAGTAATAAATCAGTTCTAAAATAAATATATAATATATCATTTTTCCTTATACCCTGTAGGAGGCAAAATGTTGTAAAAAAGTATCTGGATCAATGATTAATGGTCACTTGAGAATAGAGCAGCCAAAATCTTATTTTGAAATAACTCATGGTAGTTTGTTTAGGAACGTTCTGGTTCGTTCCAGAAACGAGGTCATGTTCGGTGTTCCACACGTTCCACGCTTCTGAAAACCTGAGAAGCGTACTCGTCCCTTCGGATTCTGTTGTCTGTCTTCTTCACTGTTGCAAACTGAGAAATCCAACTGTGAAACAGACCGATGTTGACAGGCGCAGCGCAGAGTGCTTGGTATTTGCCGTTTCAGCTAGGCAAATCATCTCCATATCTCCTTGCCGTGAGGGTGCGGTACTCTTGCTGAGAGCGTCTTCATGTTCTGCGTAACGAAGGAGAACGACTCACGAATAAGTGACAAGTGTTCGGGTGCTATACGAGGGAGGGAGAATTCACGAGTCAGCAGGAAGAGTGAAGTTACTGTTACCATGCTGCTGTTCAACATCCATCAGTCCGTCGTCAAAGGGGCCAACTCAACATCGATGATCAGTCATCACCGATATTTCTCTTTCGCAGCCGGTACGATATGGAGGGGAAAAATTTCGTGACAGGGTAACACTTTCGTTTGTTGGTGGTAATTATTATGTAACTATAAAATAACTAGGTTTAAAAGATTCATCTCATAAATTCCGACCAAATTGTGCAATTAGTTTTTATTTTTATCTATATTTAATACTCTATGCATGCGTCTAAATATTCGATGTGACGAGAAATTTTATGTTTTTGGGTGGAAGTAAACAAGGCTGCCAAGCAGCAAAACCAATCACAAGTGCAGATGCAGTGGACGTAGTACTGTGCTAAACTGGTGTGATGATAGGAAGTTTAGTTCACCTAAAAGTCAAAAACTTTTAAAGTTCTTCGTCACATCGAATCTTGCGACATATGCATAAAGTATTAAATATAGATAAAAATAAAAATTAATTATACAGTTTGTCTGTAAATCGCGAGACGAATCTTTTAAGCCTAGTTAATGATTGCACAATGTTTGTCAAATAAAAACGAAAAAGCTACGGTATCAAAATAAAAAAATGGATCTAAACAACGCGTACGTACGATCGTGTGTGTACCAATCACAAGTGCAGGTGCCGAGAGGATATTCGTCCATTTCCAAGCTGTACCTTGTCCAAAAAAAAAACATTTCCAAGCTGTGAGTGAGCCACCAGGAGTGACCACGAGAGGAATCCCAAAACTCGGTAGGCCACCCGTTTTCCGGCACGTCGAAAGCGTGCTGGCCTGCTGGGGCACCCAAAATCCCCGTCGTCTCATGCACGATGTTGAACGCCCCGTGGGATCTGGCCATCTCCATCTGGGCCTATGCTCACCGTCGTCCTCTTCCTATGCCCATCACCAATTATGCCTTGCGAGTCCGTCCAATTATCTCTCTCACACGAAAGAGGTCACTCGTCTATCATTGGTACCCTTCGCTGCACAGGATGCCAACAATGATCAGTTCACTATTTTCATATCCGTTTACTGCTCACCAAAGAATTAATTACAGATCTTAGCAAACCACTATCGGCCTGTGTTCGAAACCTGCTTAGGTCTTGTTTGGATGTTATCGTATTCACACCAATCCACATGTGTTGAGGTTGATTGGAGTGGAACTTGAACTAAATTACATCCCAATCCACACCAACACACATGGATTGAAGTGAATACGACAACATCCAAACAAGGCCTTAGAAGATCTAAGAAACCGGAGGACTAGAAGTCGTTTCTGCGTTATTATAACGAGCTGAGCTGAGTGAGCAGCACGAATGATGGAGGTAGCTTCTACTGCTAGAGCTTATTACTAGTCTGTCGCTTTGTTTATCTTTATCTTCGTCCTACATGGCAATTGACAAACAGGCCAAGAGGATCGTATCACCCATGCATCTTCTCCAAACGCCAAACGAATGTTCGCTGCAGCTACTTGGGACCCGCGGCTCGGCTGACGCCTGCCATGTGCCAGTAGTCAGTCGCTGTCCAGCGCTAGGCCGGCGTATTTTACGGATGCGCCTTGCCTCTCAGGCAGCCAGGCAGATCACGTTACGCCAGGGCAAGTGGCCAAGTGGATCAGATGTGAGACAGTGAGAGCAGATCGCCGGTTAATCTTGTTATTGTTAATTAATCCAGGTGGAAATCATACTAGGTATCATCGAGTTTAGATTTGTCTTGACATTGGCAGTACTCCCCTTCTTAGCTGGATGGGTGGGGATAAGGATTCGAGTGATCGATCGATGCGGAATGTCGCAACACAAATGGAGCCAGACTGCACAGGATCTAGAGCTCTTGTTAACAGATTTTAGCTTATATAAAATATAGTAATCTGCAAAAGGATTCACAACTCCACAGGTTTGGAAGATGGAATCGGCCTACACATCAACCAAATTGGCTAGTTTCCTAGTGCCTGTCTGTTTTTTTTTTCACTTGGGAGCCGCTAGCTGTAAAAACCAGAGCGCTCTCCTCTGCCGTTGGTTTCGCCTTTCACCAACGGAGACACGACCGAAGATCGAGCAGGTTTGGCGGCGGTCACCCGTCTGACCGACCGGGCGGGGTGGGCCGCACATGCACATGACATCGAGGACGCGGTTTGCCTTGCCACGGATCGGATTCGCCCAACTGCCAGCGCCAGCCACGCACACGACGCAGACGCAGCAGCTCACTGGAAGCCGCCCAGGCCGGTGAGCAGCAGCTCGTGAGGCCGCAGCAGCGTCGGGGTGGGCAACGCCGTCAGCAGCGGCGTGGACGGCAGCGAAGACGGGTAGGACATGTCGTAGTCGCCCGCGTCGGGCCACGGCGCGACGCCGCCCGCGGCGGCCCAGGGGTCCGCGGCCGCGGCCCCGGCCCCGGGGATGAGCGGCGCGCGGCAGAGCGGGCAGGTGCGCTGGTCGTGCGCCAACATCCAGCGGTCGAGGCAGGCGCGGTGGAAGGCGTGGCGGCAGTTGCTGAGCCGCCGCACCTCGTCGCGCGCGCCGATGCCGCTGAGGCACACCGCGCAGTCGCAGTCGCCGTCACCGCACGCGGTCCCGCCCAGCTCGTCGAACCGCACCACGGGGAGCGCCTCCTCGATGAGCACCGACGGGACGGGCCTGAACTCCGGCCGCCGGTGCTGCAGCGGCGCGGCCGCGGCCGCGTCCTGGTGCTCCTGCGCCGTGGGCGTGGGGGGCGGCGGGGGGTAGTAGTTGCAGCCGAGGTCGATGAGGTCGCCGAGCCCCACGGCGTGGAAGGCCCAGAGGAGGAAGCGGTGGAGGTGGCCGAGGAGGAGGAGCACCTGCAGCAGCACGCGCGGGAGCAGCATCTCCGAGTACCCCACGGGGAAGCCCATCGTGGCGTCAATCTTGGAGCCGCTGGGCTGGACAGGGGTGGTACCAGTACCAGAGCGGCGGAGCTCAGTGGCGGGCGGGCGGGCGGTCGTGGTGGTCTGCCGTGGCGCGCGCTCGCGTGCGTGCGTGCGTGGAGGAGGAGGAGGACCGAGGACTGAGCCGGGAGCGGGTCGCGTATATAAAAGGCAGCGGCGAGGCGAGGCGAGCGGAGCAGGAGTGCGGGGAGGAACGCGGAAACATCGGTGCTGACGGGCGAAAGTTGTTGGTTTGCGTGTGCCGGCGCGTCGTTTGGTCTCGGCGGCCTTCCCTC
>Ga0182004_10005297_pt1 | contig 10502 bp, 7 predicted proteins | sample Sormic07211540_1_FD_120479 | JGI IMG/M metagenome (GOLD analysis project Ga0182004, IMG submission 120479) | Endophyte microbial communities from Sorghum bicolor roots, Mead, Nebraska, USA - 072115-40_1 MetaG | ecosystem: Host-associated > Plants > Roots > Unclassified | place: USA: Nebraska...
CACACACACACACACACACACACACACACACACACACACACACACACACACACACACACACACACACACACACACACACACACACACACACACACACACACACACGCACACCCACCCACGCGCGCACACACACGCACTGAAACACACACACACGTCATGTGTTTGGTGTTAATATAAACTCTTAGTCATTAAATATGTGCATGAAGAATTTACAGGCTGTTCTTTACATGATTAGCAACACAACTAAATGCATCAAGTCAAGTAGGGCAATGCATTTGAAGTTTTATTTGTCCGCAAGGCTGGGGTCATCCCGTGGTGACCAGATTGGTAAATCACTATAAATGCATATATAAATTTATAGGTTGAAGATATTTTTTCTTTTTTTTAAGAAACATGATTGCCCTGGTTATATATGCATACAGACATTTGTTAAAAGGGCAGGTTATATACACATAAAAAGGATGAAAATAAGAGAGAAAGACAAGAATATTGTAGAAATTCCATCTAGATGAAATAACTCTATTTTCCTCGAAGCATAAACATGGTAAAAGTTAGGATGCATATGCACAACTGATTTGCAATTGAGATTTTTTTCAAACCTAAAAGGGCTAGACTAAGTATGACTTGAATCCATATATTGATGACTAGACATATTGATAAATATAGTTTTACTAGAAAATATTTGCCAAATCAATGATAAATGCAAGATGATTCTTATCTTCTGTATGTCACAAAGAAGCCCCCATCTGATGTTGAGAGGAAGCTCATATGTTGTGCCTAGAGGAGCCCATCTGAAGGGAACACCATTGTTGGGTGTAGGTGAAGGGATATCACCGCTATGTGTAGAGAGGGCATGTCACCACCAAATACAGGGAAGGCGATGTTGTGCGCTATTGTTGTTGTCTAGTTATTGAGGAAGGGATGCCGCCACCATGTGTAGGAGAGGGGAAGTCACCACCAGGTGTGGGGTGTTTTCTTCGCTGATGTGGGGATGGTAGTAATAACCTCTGCTTGGTGTAGGGGAACGGCCGCCTTGGCCTTGTGCAGGAGAGGGGACGTTGCTAGCAGGTGCAGGCAACAAGATGCCAATGTTGCTGATGTGGGGAAGGGAGCTGTCACCACCAATGGGGATCAATGGGCACCACATCTAATTTGCCTTGCCCTTGGAAGGAAGCTGCCACCTCCACTATGTCAACTGTGTGGGAGGAGAGTGAAAAAGGGATAAATGAGAGATAGCTAATGTTAGGGGTATTCAGTTATGCGAGGTCTCGTTATATGTCAACGCTTGAGGCTTTGGTGGGTGTTTTAAAATTGTGGTTGGTACACACTCATTGCTATTCAAAAGTCACCTTTCCATTTTTTTGCATGGGTTCATTGCTATTCAAGAGTGACCCTTCTGTCCATGGACTATGGATGACGTCCATCACAAAATCGATAGTGTGAAGCCTTGCTGCCCCATTGGTCTAGGCTACTATTGATAACACGGGCTTGTTTGGTTGCTTGCTCTGCTCCATCAGGCTTGGACACCTTGGATTATTCATCCTTTCTTGGTCCCTAGTTGTCATTGGGCCATAGGTGATCCCTCTCCTATAGGTTGACTACAACTAGGGCGAGGCACTGATAACTACAACCAGGGTGAGAGAATGGCAATGAGTGACCGAGTTGTGAATGGGAGAGGAAACCATGATAGGTGGGCATGGAAGCAGGGTTTTATTTGGTGCACTATGCAGGGCAATGAGGCCTACCTTGCACTGCAATGCATTTGAAGTTTTATAGAAATTCATATATAAATTCATGTTGAAGATATTTTTCTTTTTTTAAGAAACAGGATTGCCTTGGTTATATATGTATACAAACATTTTGTTAAAAAAGACTGGTTATATATAAGTAAAATGAATGAAAATAAAGGAGAATGACAATAATATTGCAGAAATTCCAGCTAGATGAAATAACTCTATTTTGCTCAAAGCATAAACATGGAAAAAGTTAGGATGCATATGCACAACTGATTTGCAACTGAGATCTTTTTTCAATCCTAAAAGGTCTAGACTAAGTATGGCTTGAATCTATATACTGGTGACTGGACATATAGATAATATAATTTGGATGTGGCTAACACACGGCTATGTGTGTGTTTAGCGCGTGAAATGCACACCTCCTCGACGCCACCCTCCTCGCCATGTGAAGGTAACACTGTTGTTGGGTTCTTTTTATAATTGTGGGTGTTGTGGGGCACACACTTACATTTTGGTGGATCTTTTTACAATTGTGGGTTGCACACACTTATGGTTTTGGTATGACTTTTATAATTGTTGGTGACTGACCGCCATGAAAAATCTAACTCACCTAATGGCAGGCCTTCTTCTTCTCCTAGGACAGGTCATCCCTTCCCTTGTTATTATTTGCTTCCTTGAGTGCCATGAACTTCAGGGTTTGCGGTGTGGCGATGTTTTCCTTGACAGTTTGGCTGTTCAGCTTGGAAGATGATGCAGACATGGTCGATGGTGTGATCGGTGATGGCTGTGGGCGTCAGCTGCTGCTAGTTATTCTTGAATATGACATGAACCTTTGTGATAAGGAACGTGTAGCGGTATTTTCTTTGTTATATAAATCAAACATTCCAATCTTTTTTGCTGAATGTGAAGCTATTTCATTCAAAAAGAAAAACAATGTGATATGGATACATACAAGTTGATTTGTCTTCAGATTTTGTTTCATAAAAGTATGATTTTGTTACATTTATATATGCTGCTATAACAAATGTAAAAGATACTATCAACAAACATACTTTGGAGACCCTATCGAGGACCAAAATGTTAATTGGAGGGTGCATATCATTATTAATTAGAGATGGAAATGAATGAGCTTTAATCCAACATCTTAACTCGTTTTCATGATGAACCAGCAATACAATCACAATTTCAATATCCAATTCAGTAGTGCATTGATGATAATATTGTGCTTCGGCAAGCCCACCTTATCATCCTAACCATTAGTAATACTTCAAAAGAAAAATAAAGAAATATGCTTTGAGCACAATAGAACTTCAAGTCAATGTGCTTGCTCTAGTCATGTCGCTCATAGAGCAATGGCATTGTTCACCTTAAGCACTAGAACACGGTGCACACTTTCAAAGAGGTACTCACCAAGTAGCCGCTCTAGCTAAATGCCTTTGCACATTATGGTCACCATTGCAGAATATTCAACTTGGCACAAAAATGGTGGGATGGCTCTAGATGAGGAAGACAAGTACTTTGGTTGTTCTCTTCTATCTTGAGGCTTCAGACTCCTTGTTCAGTTTCTATTAATGTCATGGTCAATGGTGCTAGCCATGTAGCATACATTGTGTTTCACCATGAGAAAATGATCTGCGCACGTTGTAGCTATTAAGGGAATGACCAACAAGGGCAGCTATCACCGTCTGTCTTAGAAAAAATTCAGCCCACGTCGGCACGTTCGACACTAACCTTGCTAATCTTCCAACACTGGCGAATAGCCTTGGCAGTATCCCATGGATGTCACTTTTGTAAACCTTTGCCGAAGGAGTTGAATGTGGATCTGACAAATGCATGAGCAGACCTTTACTTTTTGGATACTTGTAACACACAACATGCCACTTTTACTTTTTGGACACTTTAGGCGAGACGCACGGAAGCTTTCTTGCTCGTGCCCCTCCCTTGTCTTCTTCCTCATAACCCTTTCTTGTTTGGCAGGCAAGAGAGTGGGCATGCGGTGCATTAAACATCCGTACGCTAGAAAAATATATAGTTTTTGCCATATAATTTTACTAGAAAATATTTGCCAAATCAGTGATAAATGCATAATGATTCTTATATTTTGTGCATCATGAAGAAGGCCTTATCTGATGTTGAGAGGAGGCTCATCTATTGCATCTAAAGGAGCCCATGCAAAGGTTATACTGTTGTTGGGTTCTTTTTATAATTGTGGGTTTTATGGGGCACGCACTTACAATTTTGGTGGGCCTTTTTATAATTGTGGGTGGCACACACTTATGATTTTGGTATGACTTTTTATAGTTGTGGGTGACTAACCGGCATGGGAAATCTAATGATGATATGATGGCAAACCTTCTTTGTTGATTGGTCATCCCTTCCCTTTGTTATTATTTGCTTCCTTGGGCGCCAAGACCTTCAAGGTCTGTGGTGCAGCGTCATTCTCCTTGATGCGCTGTTCAGCTTGGAAGATGACACATACATGGTCGACTGTGTGATCGGCAATGGTTGTGGGCGTCAGCTGTTGAGGATAGGCTTATTACGCTAGAAACTCTTCTAAGGCTTGTTATGCTTGAATCATGACATGAAACTTTGTGATAAGGAATGTGTAAAAGGATGTAGTATTTTTTGTTATATAAATCAAACATTTCAATCTTTGTTTGTTGAATCTGAAGCCAGTTCGTTCAAAAAAGAAAAACAATGTGATACTGAGAGTAGATTTGTCTTTAGGTTTTGTTTCATAAAAGTATGATTTTGCTATAATTATATATCCTTCTATAAGAAATAAAAGATGCTATCAAAAAACATATTTTGTAGACCCTATCAAGGACCAAAATGTTAATTGGAGGGTGCAAACTATTATCAATTAGAGATGGAAATGAATGAGCTCTAATCCAACATCCTAACTCATTTTGATGATGAACTAACTATACAGATCACAATCTCAATATCCAATTCAGTAGTGCATTGATAATAATATTATACTTTGACAAGCTCACCTTATCATCCTAAGCATTACTAGTATTTCAAAAGAAAATAAAGAATTATGCTCTAAGCGCAGTAGAACTTCAAGTTGATGTGCTTGCTCCGGTCATGTCGCTGACATAGCTATGGCTGATTGATTGTTCACCTTAAGCACTGGAACACGGCACACATAGTCAAGAAGGTCCTCACCAAGTAGCCACCCTAGCTAAATCCCTTTCACATTATCGTCACCATTGCAACATATTTAGCTTGGCACAAAAATGGTGTGATGGCTCTAGATGAGGAAGAAAAGCACTCTTGTTGTTCTCTTCTATCTTCGAGCATTGGACTCCTTGTTCAGCTTCTATTAAATGTCATGGTCAATGGTGCTGGCCATGTAGAATACAATATGTTTCTCCACAAGAATATAATCCTCACTTAAGGGAACAACCAACATGCGCAACTATCACCGTTGGTCTTAGAAAAAAATTCACCCCATGTAGGCACGAAGGACAGTAACCTTGCTAATATTCCAACACAGACTAATAGCCTTGGTAGTACTCACAAATGTCACTTTTGTAAACCATTGCTGAAGGAGTTGCATGTGGGTCTTACAAACACGTGAGCAAGCCTTTTCTTTTTAGACACTTCTAATGCACGGCATGACCCTTTACTTTTTGGACACTTTAGGTGAGCCGGATGACAACCTTCTTCCACGTGCCCCTCCCTCGTCTTCTTCCTCATGCCCCTCCCCTACCTGGTGGGTGAGAGAGTGGGGTGTGGTGTATTGAACACCCGCACGCCAGAAAGTAGCTTTTGCCATATAATTTCACTACAAAACATTTGCCAAATCAATGATAAATGCATATTGATTCTTATGTTTTGTGTATCACGAACAATATCTCATGTTGAGAGGACACTAATCTTTTGTGCCTATAGGAGCCTATGTGAAGGATACACCATTATCGAGTTCTTTTTATAATTGTTGGTGTTAAGGGGCACACACTCACATTTTTGGTCGGTCTTTTTACAATTGTGGGTGGCACACACTTATGGTTTTGGTATGAATTTTTATAATTGTGGGCGACTAACCAGCAAGGGAAGTCTAACACTCACATCTCACCTGATGGCAGACCTTCTTCTCCTGAGACAGGTTGTTCCTTCCCTTGTTATTATTTGCTTCCTTGGGCGCCATGACCTTCAGGGTCTGTGATGCGGTGACGTTCTCATTGACAGTTGAAAGGTCCAAATAGCTAGAGGGGGTGTGAATAGTCTATTTAAATTTTCTACAATCTCAAGTAGACAAGTTGGTTAGTAAAACAAAAGGTGAAGCTATTCAAGCATTAGCACAACTAAGCTACGCAAGCCACCTATACAAGTCTAGCAAGAAGGCTAAACACTAAGTCACAACACCAAACTACAACTAATGGCTAGCAACAATCCAAACTAAGAAGACTAAGCTACACAAGCTAAACAACTAGTAAGATGTGCAAGTAAGTAAAGGAGTGGAGAGTGATTGTTATACCAACATTGTAGAGTAGAGATATATCCAACCAATCACTCACAATCACAATCACGATAGAGAATCCTCGACAAAAGATGACACAAGATTTTTTATCGAGGTTCACTTGCTTCCCGACAAGGTAGTCCTCATTGTGGTGATACACCCACTTGATGGATCACGAGCTAATTGGCAATCTAAAGCCAAACCCTCAGCGGGTGCCGCACATCCACTCACAAGATGGGGATCCTCCAAGCCACAAGCAATCCAATAGAGTAGCCAATTGCGATCTCCCACGAGGAAGGCTCAAGAACCCCTCACAAATCACTTGGTGAGGCTCGAAACAATCTCCAATTACGAGCTCAACACCTCCGCTGCTCCAAGCCATCTAGGGCGTCGGGAAACACCCAAGAGTAACAAAAAATCCACAGCAAACTCAAGGATCAAGTGCCACTAGATGAAACTCACTAAGCAATGCACTTGAATCTCACTCAATCTCACTAGGATCGGCAATTAAGCAAGGAGATGAGTGGCGGGAGTGTTCTCTAGCTCAAAGTATGTCTCAAGTGTTCAAAGGTGCAAGAGTTAAAGCCCCAAGGCCGGCCACCTTCTATTTATAAGCCCTCTCAACAAATAGAGCCGTTGGCTCTTTCACTGGACAAAATTCGGGGGCACCAGACGCACAGTAGGGAGCCATCGGACGCTCGAACCTTGCGTCCGGTGCTCTTGAAGACAGCCACGTGTCCCCTAATTGAATCTTGGCGTCAATCTCTAATGGTCACTTTCAAACCACCAGACGCGGTTAAGTACCCACCAGACGTGTCCGGTGCACACCGGACCCATACGCAGAGAGGGTGTTTTTCGCGTGGGGTCACCGGACACGTTCGATGTACTTACACCGAACGCTCCCTAGCATCCGATGCTCCCTGTCAGAAAAACTCGCTTGCGTACAACTGACGTTAGGCTTCACCGAACGCGTGAACAGTTATCGCCCTGCGTCCGACGCTGAGCGTCCGATGCGCACTGCTCACTTGCGCCAGAGACTGACAACACACTGGACGCGCAGGTGCAGCGTCCGATGCTGCCAACACCAGTGTCCGATGAGTGTTGAGAAACACTCTCACGACTTCCCCAAGATTTCCACCGGTGCAATAGAAAATATGCATTGCATTTTCTAAAAAGCACCAAATCCCGCCAAGCAAGCTCGGCGGGAGGGAGAGAGGAACCCAAACCCCTCTCTATCCTTCAAACTCCACCTCCTTTGCAAATGTGCTAACACCACCAAGTGACCACCACCATTGTGCATGTGTGTTAGCATTTCACAAACATTTTCCCAAAGGAGTTAGGTTAGCACTTTACTAGATCATAATGCATATGCTCAAGATATGGACCTAGTAGCACTTGATTCGAGAGATGACCATGATTTCCCCTCTTGATAGTCGGCTATCTATCCTAAATCCGGCCAATCACTTCTCTACTCAACTTAGACCAGCAAAAGCAAAACCCTATGTTTATACCTTTGCCTTGATCACTTTACTCCTTGTCTATCACCATGATCTCTACTCCATGCTTCATCTCTTTGTAATCATGTGGCCACCTTTCTATGCCACTTTGCACCTTTATCACACGTGTTGCTATGCCAAACTCAAATCACTTAAACACAAGGCATTAGCAACTTAGTGTCATTAATTACCAAAACCAAACTTGAGCTTTCAGTAGGGCTGTTCATCTTGGAAGATGATGTAGACATGGTTGACGATGTGATCGGTAATGGTTGTGGACGTCAGCTATAGAGGACAGGCCTATTATGCTGAGAACTCTTTTACTGCTAGTTACACTTGAATCATGACATGAGCCTTTGTGATAAGGAACGTGCAAAAATATGCGGTATTTTTTTGTTACATAAATCAAACATTCCAATCTTGGTTTGCTGAATGTGAAGCTAGTTCGTTCAAAAAGAAGAAGAATGTGATACTGATACATACTAGTAGATTTGTCTTTAGGTTTTGTTTCATAAAAGTATGATTTTGCTATATTTATATATCCTGCTATAACAAATAAAAGATGCTATCAAAAAACTATTTTGTAGACCCTATCGAGGACCAAAATGTTAATTGGAGGGTGCAAATTAACCAGATGGAAATCCAACATCCTAACTCATTTTCATGATGAACCAGCGATACACATCACAATCTCAATATCCAATTCAGTAGTGCGTTGATAATATTGTACTTCGACAAGCTCTCCTTATCATCCTAACCATTTCTAGTATTTCAAAAAGAAATAAAGAACTATGCTCTAAGCGTAGTAGAACTTCAAGTTGATGTGCTTTCTTTGGTCATATCGCTGATAGAGCTATAATGGCTAAATGATTGTTCACCTTAAGCACTAGAACACAGTGCACACTGTCAAGAAGGTCATCACCAAGTAGCCACCCTAGCTAAATGCCTTTCACATTATCATGGCCATTGCAATATATTCAGCTTGTCACAAAAATGGTGGGATGGCTCTGGATGACGAAGAAAAGCACACCTGTCATTCTCTTCTATCTTCGGGCATCGAACTCCTTTTTCAGCTTATATTTAACGTCATGGTCAATGGTGCTGGCCATGTAGCATACAATGTGTTTCACCATAAGAATATGTTTCACCATTGGTGTCAGAAAAAAATTCAGCCCATGTAGGCACGAAGGACATTAACCTTGCTAATTTTCCAACACAGGCTAATAGCCTTGGTATTATCCCACAGACGAAGGAGTTGCATGTGGGTTTGAAAAACACGTGAGCAGGCCTTTCCTTTTTTACACTTCTAATGCACAAACATGGCCCTTTTCTTTTTTGGAGACTTTAGGTGAGCCGGATGACAGCCTTCTTCCTCATGCCCCTCCCTCATCTTCTTTGTCACGCCCCTCCCCTGCCTGGCAAGTGAGAGAGTGGGCATGCAGTGCGTTAAACACCCGCACGCCAGAAAATATCTTTTGCCATACAATTTCACTATAAAATATTTGCCAAATCAATGATAAATACATGCTGATTCTTATGTTTTGTGCATCATGAAGAAGCCCCCATCTGATATTGCGAGGAGGCATCTGTTGTGTCTAGAGGAGCCCAAGTGAAGGTTATACAATTGTTGGGTTCTTTTTATAATTCTTGGTGTTAAGGGGCACACACTTACATTTTTGGTGGGTCTTTTTACAATTGTGGGTTGCACAGACTTATGGTTTTGGTATGACTTTTGATAATTGTAGGTGATTGTCCAGCATGGGAAATCTAACGCTCAGGATTTTACTCTTGCGGATAGTCTCTTTACGATAAAGTTTGCCTGCGTGATAATTGCAAGAACCATATGCATTTGACAAACACCAATTCAGTAAAATGCTGCAATCAAGAGTGGTGTCAATTCTATCAGTGCAAAATATGAAGTCTTCAATCAGAAAATTCAAACTATTTTAGTGAAACACATGTTTTGGCTAATGGACCTTGTCCACACACACTTAATGTGTTTGTTGTTAATATAAACACATCATGAAGGATTTATGGGCTGTTCTTTGCATGATTAGCAACACAACTAAATGCATTAAATCAAGAAGGCCAATGCATTTGAATTTTATTTGTCTGCAAGGCTGGGAGCATACTGTTGTGGCCAGATAAGTAAATCGTGAGAAATAAATATATGAATTTATGTTGAATATTTTTTCAAAGAAATAGGATTGCCCCGGTTATATATGTATACAGACTTTTTGTTAAAAAAAGACAGGTTATGTACAAGTAAGAAGGATGAAAATAAGAGTGAAAGACAAGAATATTGTAGAAATTCCAACTAGATGAAATAACTCTATTTTGCTCCAAACATAAACATGGCAAATGTTTGGATGCATATGCACAACTGATTTGCAATTGAGATTTTCCAGTATTCCTTTTGATATTTGAGAAGCATGAGTATGTCATTCTTCGGGATTTCCCAGAAGTTATATTCATGAACAAACAGAGGCCTTTGTTCTTCCAGTGAATCCAAGACTTCCAGGGTGGAGTTACAATATTTTACCACACTTGAGATTAGAGAGACTTTTACTCCACTTTTTTAAAGCAGCTCTTAGCAGTTTAAATTTGGCAGTGATTCTGGTTGCACTATTAGTAGCTGAGATGTTGGTGCTCAAAACAGATTTTACTAAGTCATAGAAGCCTTGATGTTAAACCCAAAAATTTTCAAATTTGAAAATTTATGCTTTGGGAATAGAGGTGTCAATCTGAATCTTACAAGGGATATGGTCAGAAGTGGGTTTGGCCACAGGAAGGAGGAGGGTG
>Ga0182004_10005298_pt1 | contig 10501 bp, 7 predicted proteins | sample Sormic07211540_1_FD_120479 | JGI IMG/M metagenome (GOLD analysis project Ga0182004, IMG submission 120479) | Endophyte microbial communities from Sorghum bicolor roots, Mead, Nebraska, USA - 072115-40_1 MetaG | ecosystem: Host-associated > Plants > Roots > Unclassified | place: USA: Nebraska...
AATGTGAAAAATTTTGCAAAATTTTCTGAGAAGTAAACAAGGCCTAGATGCCGACACACAGAAAGTTAGGTTTGCCAAATATGACCATCATATATCCAACACCCCATGGCCATAAATATATATGCATTTATATGGCTGGCCATTCTGCTGGGAGATATAAATCCCCTTCTAGATTGAACAATGGGCGATGTTGAGCAAGATTCATGGGTAGCCATGCATGTGCTCTTCTCATCTATAGCTCCATGATCATCTGCCTCCTCTGAATCTTCTCGCCAATAATAAGACTGCCAGACAGACCATCGTCCTACAAATAAATTGGCGTATGTACATCAAACACCCAGTGTCGCACAAAGCATTGAGTACGTGGGTGGTTGCAACATTGCCGAGCGCATATCCGTCAACACAGCTTGCGTGCAATGGGCGCCAGCAGGACGCCGCTCCTCGCGCTCGCCGTCGTTCTGCTCCTTGCCGCCGCCATGACCGTCGGCTGCCACGAGCACGTGCTCGCGCGCTTGGCAAATGATCCCATTGCTGAGCGGCCGCACAAAAGCGTTGGTGAGTACTAATAAACTGACCTCCATCATGAGTTCTCTGCCACCTGAGCTATCATATGATGTTTGTCTCGCCGTGAGCTGCTAACACGTGCGTACGCGCGTGCCATGGCAGTTACCGGAGCCGGCGTCTCCGCCACCGGCGCCGTGGAAGACGACAAGGCATACATCGTCGGGCGCCCTCTGTTCAAGGTTCCACCCAGCAGTCCGTGCCGTGCAAAGTCTGCGCGCTGCTGAACAGATTTCGAGCTCCTGCCCTGTCACTCAGCATCGTTTCCTGGAGTGTATCTCTCAAATAAAGTCTGCGCTAAGCTAAAAGCTCTTCTTTTCTGAATGAGGTGAGTGACGGAGTGTATGCCTGATGTCCTTGGGACTTGTTTATTGAATTTCTATGAAAAAAAAATGAGTCGATTTCTACCCATTCCTGACAGTCTCTTAGTAAGCGGTCTAAATAAGCTCCCTGAATGCTTGGCGCCTGCTTCCAAACCTTCACTTCGATCTTGATTCTGACCATCACCTGCTGTAGGGAGGAGTATCGTTCAAGAACACGTTTCCATTTCTCTCTTACCATTGCTTCCTACGTTTTCACCTGAAATGGAACTAATATTGCACGCTAAATTATTCCGTGAAATTTCTACGTTTCAACTTAAGAGCGACCTGGTCGATCAGTTTAAGCATTGCTGAACATTTTGAGTCATCTAACTGTCACATTTTCCACTGAAACAAGAGTGCCTCAAAACGACTGCAAATCAACAAAGCATATGGTCGCAGTCTCAAGGAAAAATTCGTATGAAAATTACTGAAAACATTGGTAACCATGTACAATTTTACAAGCGCCTCCGATGTACCATTTTTCTTTATATAAAAAAACTAACGAAACTAGCCATTAGCATTCAGCTCTAGCTCTGCCGACACCCGCTAGACCTGCTGCACAGCCGCCGCCACGTCCGCCGGCTGATCGTCGCCCACCCTACCGACCGCCACCGCCGCGGCGTCCTTCTTCGCGGCCTCCAGCCCCAGCGCCTCGAGGATCTCGTCGAGGACGCGGCCCTCGTCCTCTGACAGCTGCTCCATAGCGCGCTCGAACTGCGCGACCAGCTCCGGGTCGAACAGCGCCTGCTGGTCGCCGGCGGCGGCACCTCCGCGCTCAGCCGGCGGCGACGTCCCGAACCTGGGCGTGACGTAGGAGCCCGGCGAGAAGATCTGCCCACCCTGGCGCAGCCAATCCCGCAGGCTTCCGGACTTGGAGATGGAGAAGTCGAACGCCGCCGCCGCCGCCGGCACATTCAGCTCGCCCAGCTGCCGCGCCCTCGCCCGCCTCTTGGCTCCAACGGCGGCCTTCGACCCGGACCCGCCTGATAGCTCTGCCTCCGCGGTCGAGGCCGTCGCCGCCGACGCGGTGGCTGTAGCGAGCTCCTCCTCCTGCTCGGTTGCCAGCACGGTCACTCGTCCCGACGACGAGCCGCACTCGCTCTGCGTCTGCTGCTGTTGATGCTGCGTCAGTACCATCGCGTCGAACTCCTCCACCGTGCGGAAGCTCCTCGCCCTCCCGGCCGCGCCTCCGCCGTCCGACGCGGGCCACGGAGCCGGTGGCCCGTCGCGACTGATGCTCTGCCGCCGTTCCCGCGCTTGCTCCGCCGTGCAGCAGCCCTCTTCCTCCAGACCGGCGAGCAGCTCGGACACGTCGATCGTCTCGATCTTGGCAGCCGGCTCGGCCACCGCAGCCGCCGCTGCCTCGGCGGGCTCCTTGGCTTTCCTGGCCGACGAGGTGGAGGCGCGGAGGAGGGCCAGGAACTGATCGCCGTTGCTCTTGGAGGTGGACAGGATGATCTCCTCGATCGCGCTGCTCCTCTGGAAGCTGTGGCCCAGACTGCTGCCCACCTTCTCCTGAAAGCTCCCTGATTTCGCCAGGATCTTGGACGACACACACCCCATCTCTTCTGCAATAATCTGAAGAAATCAAAGAGACTTCTTTTTGTTCAGTTTGTCCACAACCATCATGATCACAAACTGAAACCATCTGAATTGGACTAACCCAAAGAACAAAGAAGGTTCAGAAGCTTACCTGATGAGCTAGAAGGACTGAGCGAGGATCACGGTTGCTTGCTCCCTCCCTCCTCGGTTCTTGAGTTGACACTGACAGACACCGGGAAGTGTGCAATTAGCAGCAAGATTGGCAGAGCAACACATGCAGAGATGCAATCATGGGCGATCTGATCAATGGTTAGAAAACTCGAGGTGGCAGGCAACTGCAGGGATGGAGAGTTCTAATTCTAAACAGAAGAATGGGATTTTGAGTCAACAGCTGATATTTTAGTTTGATTTTTATGGATCAAGAACTGTGACCTTTCTTAACCTTAGCTTACCAGGTGCACGCCACGCCACCAACCCCTTTGGTTTGAACACTGGAAGAAGAAAATATTGTTTAGTGGGCGCTGGAAGTAGCCACGGCCTTTGACAGTTATTTCATCACTGCCATGCAATTGTATGGTTCTGCTTGCTTGTAGTTAGCCGTGATGGTGCTTGCGTTCAGGTTTGGAATAATCAGGATGACCTGTAGAGCTCAAAGTCCATTTGTAAGAAATCTGTTATAAGAGATGGACCAGTCAATGGTCGCTCGTTCTAGACTCTGAGCAGCCCTCTCAATGTATTTGTTTTTGGCCTCAACTTGGTGGACACAGCTACTGTAAGAAGAGTCTGTGTGAAATCTGTCGGCTTATACTAGAATGGAAGACATAGAAAAAAAAATCGGCTTGTTAGGAACAGAAGAAGAATCGTGGAGAAAAGTAATTGTGGCTGATAAGTTTGGTGCAAGTGAATTTCATAGGAATTCTAGTGTATGATCTCTATGAACCCAAGAAGTCATGCAATCACGATCTAGTCCTACGATTTTTGTATATTAGGAAGAGTTGTTTCCAGCGATCAACAATAGGGCTGATAGAAGGACCGCTCATACACCAGCACGCTCTTCTCGGATGACAGAGTAGGAGCGTAGATCACAGCTTGGTTGGGTACCATTTATGTAATATCAAATTTTGAATTTGTATACTAGGAAGGTTAACTTTGTAGACCTCGTAGCATGCTTGTCGGAGTGCGTCATTTGTATGGTTCAATTCTTCTTCTTAATTACGATGATACGCAAATCTTTTGCGTATTTGAGAAAAAAAAAAGGTCCTACAATTTTTAACCCTTTATATTCCTAGAATTCGAGAACCTAGTATTCCAATAAGACCCAAGAAATCGTGCACCGGGAGCCTTTGATGGTGGTGGTGAATCAATCGCGAACGTAATGTTGTGGTAAGGTGACTAGGCTAGGTCAGCCACAGCGCATTCAACCTGTGGTGGGATACAACACACGAAACAAAATATAATACAGTGCATGAAAGTAAATTCAGGAGCTCTTGTCTTGCTAAACTGACTAGGATATTGTTGACCCTAAGTTTTCATAGCCACCACCACATCAGCAATAAACTAGCACACAAGGGCCCAAAAAAGATCCAGTCAATCTCTAGAGTCTCGTTCTCTCCCTTATCCGCGTCAAATCCATTTGTCACTTTGAGAGGCCAAAAAGATGTCATATGGGGGTGTCACATGGTATGTTCGGATACTAATAGAGTAATGAATTACAGAAGCTGTCAGAAAAAACACGAGACAAATTTATTAAACCTAATTAATCCATTATGTATTATTACTGCATCAATTATTATCTAATCATGGATTAAATAGGCTTAAAAGATTTATCTCGTAAAATCCAATTAATGTGTGCAATTAGTTTTTTATTTTATCTATATTCAATATTGAATATATATGTCTAAATATTCGATGTGATAGGGTAAAAAGTTTTTAGATAAAAACTAAACAAGGCCTGAGATTAAAACAGTTCCTTTGAATTTCATCTCTCCCTTTTAATTCTGCTATCACGTCAGTGTGGGAAAAAAACTTGTACTTGAGGTTTTTTATTGCTATATAGTATAATTTGGACTTAAGTACATCGTTACACTCCGTGTTTGACCGGGAGATATCGCCGTCTCCAGCATCAGCATCGAACTGACCATCAGTGTCGAGAGGGCATTTCGCGGGGTTTTATGCCCGAAGCGCCGAAGCGTGGTTGGTGTGCCGTACCATCGAATTTAAAACCGCATTTGCCATTGCCATGCCACCAAGGGTATGTAGGGTGCCCGATATGCCCCGAGGTTGTTGGAGGTCGCGCACGGCCTCCGACGTGGAAACTTTCCAGACACTTTTTTTTGACAGGCCAACAAAAGCTTGAACCTTTCAGGCTTTTCGTTAAAGCAAGCATCATGATGATTAGCCACGTCACGAGTCAATTTGTGTGTGCATATATTATATATAAAACATCATGGATCGGAAACGCAGAAACGATTTGTGTGTCGGTGCGTAACATGAGACGATTCCGTATATAGAATGTTTATTTATATTGGAAAAAGTTTCAGTGCACCAATAGTCTGCCACGGTGTGCTATTTAGATCTAATATAAACATAATTTTTTTAAAAAAAATATATTTTTATGTCATCTCATTAAATTTATCAAATAACAGATTGTCCATCCACTTAGCAGCATTGCAATCCTACTAGGCTCTATTTGATTGCCTTCCGCACGGTGCCACGTCAGAGATATATTGTATAGAACAAGTATAGTTAATCTTATTTGTCGAATCATTCAATAATATTTTTCTCTCATAATAAATTAATGAATAGTATTTTTAACTATGATGTTTTCATCCAAGCTATTGTTTGTTTTTTGTTAGAGATATAGCGTGCGAGAAGTTGTACTAGGCAGCATGCATGTATGTCAAAACGGAGCGAAACTCGCCCAACATCCAGCGTTGTATTTGTTTCACCACAGTTTTGGCGGTGCCAGAGATGCGAAGCTGTGGCACGATGGGGTAAAGAACCAAATAGTATTCTAGGGTGAGTTGTGAAAATTTTAAAAAAAATGAACTGGTACTCTGGCCTTGAGGGGACACGCTACCGTGCATGGAAATGGAATACACGAACTCGGATTTCGTCGTGCAGAGACGGCTGACAAATCCCAGTGGTTCGTCACCTTCCACTGCAAGTGCTGAATCAAATTTCGACAACGTGACAGAGACAATAGGATCGAGAATGCTAAGTACATCACCCTCAATGCTACTACAAGCTAGCTAATAGCTCTAAGATAACTTCTCCAATAAATTAACTTTTAGTAAACGATTGGATCCACATAACAACCTCGCATGGCATTAAAATATGTGCACTAGACTAGCTCTCAATGGATTGATAACTTTTTTGTCTATTAAAATATAAAATAAAATGTTTAGAGGTACCTCCTAAGAGCAAATATAAAAGAGAGGGTGTAAGCACTGCCTGAGCTTAGTGAGGGCCATGGCCCCCCAAGTTAGATCAATTCTTAATGAATGTCTTAGATTTACTACTTTTGTTGTAATGAAATATTTTATATATATATATATATATATATATATATATATATATATATATATATATATGGAAATTTCTTTGTACACGTACGTGTTGTTACTCTCATCTTCAATAAACTACATTGTGTATGTATTCATACTTGTTTATCAGTTTGAGTATGTTTTTCAAAAAACTTATATTTTAAATATATTACTAAAATGCCACTACTATATTATATACAATAAGTATAACCATATACTCTATGTATTTATGCATACTTAACATACATATCACTCTAGATGGTCTAGTATGATCATATACTTTGTCTATATACATTTCGTCCGGTCATATACACCTTAAACCTAGAGATACATAGATGAGAGTAACTACACGCGCGTGTAAAAGAAACACGTCCCTCTCCATTTATGACCAAGCTCCACCGCTGAGAGAAAAGGAAAGAAAAGAGAAATACATTATAAGATTGATTTTAGGAAGCAAAAGAGGAAAAACGTGTAGGTTTGTTTTTAGGACGTCGAATGAGCTAAAAAAAACTCTGGAAACAAACAGATGATATATTTTAAGATTGCTTTTGTTGCTAATAGTAAAGTTTATCATAATAGTCTAATGGATTGATAGATGAGATGTATTGTAGACATATACTCCCTTCGTATAGCAAATAGAAGTCATTTAGAATAGCGACATGGTTTACAAAACACAATTTTGACCTCTTATTTTTATAAAAATATTTAAGAAAAAATGTTATATGTATATTTTTATGAAAGTATTTTTCAAGACAAACCTATTCATATAATTTTCACATTTGCAAACTCACAAATTTAAAAGTTATTGATGATTTATATTTTCGATGTTTGACTATAGTGACTATATCAATCATTTGGCTCTAAACACACTTGATCATTTGGCTAATAAAGCCAGTGAAGCACGGGCAAGCCACGTCTGGACGAACAAGTATATGCAGCGGGCAGCAGTGACCTCTTTTCCATGCATTCCGAGGCGGTCGAGCACTCGGAGATAGTCGCTCTTCCTAATCCACCTTGGGTTTCCTAATCTGGGCCTTGTTTAATTCCAAAAATTTTGCAAAAGAATACTGTAGCATTTTTACCTGTAATTTGCGAGACGAATGAGCATTACAAGTTGAGTTCAGCGCATGGTAGAGATTAAGAGGAGCAAATGTTTATGTCCTAAGTATTCTTAAGGATAAATAACACAGAAACAAACAAGCACCAATACTTAGGTAGTCATATATCTACAGTTTTTCTTGGTTGTGTTAGAACTGTCATACTTATAAGCTGTTTAAATATTAAATCATTTAGTAACATCTGAAAAAAAAAAGATAAGACAATGAATAGCAACAGGTAAAAAAATGAACAAACTAGTTTTTAAGCATAAACATTTACAAATTATTAAAATAATATATTAAGGCAATATGATAAATTAAGTTACTACTTCATTTAGAGATTTATAGAGCTATCACCTCTTTATAGACGATATTCTTCGTGTATGTACTGTTTACTACCAAGATGTGTTTTTCCCCTTTTCACATCCTTCCCCATACACGACCAAAATTCTAATGCTAGATCTTGTTGTGGCTCTAGATAAAGCTACATAAAATTCTCAGTGTGAAAATACTGGTTTCGATAAGAACACTTCAACGTTGGGGATAATCTACTACTGGCAAAGCTGAGCCAAACGGAAAACTATTTTCTCTCAAATTGGAAAGAGAAACATCTTACCATTAGATGGGCAAAGGCTATGCGTGGCAGAAAAGAAAACACTTTTCCGCATACTTTTCATCCGTTTTGAAATAGAATGCATTGTGACTTCAAAAAATTGTATTGAAATACAACGCATCTACACAATGACTATGTTTCGATTTGGTAAGGTTTATTAAAAAGAAAGTCACGATTTAAGAAGAAACTCTATAATTGGAATAATATATAGGTGCATGTGTCATTTGGGTATTCCCTTAAGTTGTCTTAAAATTTATAAAATGCGCTATAGACAAAGGTAGTATGAGCTAAAAAAACTCTATAAGGAAAAAATATTAATATAAAGTTTGTTCTAATAGTCAATTACAAGTATATTGACAGATGAGATGTACTGTAAATATATACATATATACAATCAGTAGACTATATCATCCACTTAGCTCCAAATAAACAAGCTTCAATCATTTGGCTAATAAAGCCAATGAAGCACAGGCAAACCACGCCTGGACGAGTGGGAACAACCTCCGAGACATGCCGCCTTTGCCCGTCGGTAAGCAACGACCTCTTTTCAAACGCACGCATTCCGAGGCAAACGAGCTATTCAAGATAGGTCATCCCCCTGGGGTTTCCTTCGGACCATTCCAGGTTCCAAAAGACAGTCTTAATGCTAGAAAGTACTCATAGTTTCGATAGAGTACTCATAGTTTCTATACCTATTAAATTCAATAGACACTATATAAAATCATAGTTCCGATAGATAATTTTTACAAAATAACTTTTTATCTAATATATATTTTCTCTTCATTATCTATTAATCACATTCCTTCGTATCATATAAATATGGTTTCTAACTTAAACTCAGTTTCTATAATTTTTACTCTCTCATCAATAACTACTTTATCACATCAGTAAAATATTTTTATATAATATAATTAATGTTTGTATAAACTATGCATTATGAGTGACATAATCCATCCTGAGTTTTTCTTTACGGGCCCGGAACCAAGCCTTTGTTTACTTCCAAATTTTTTTACAAAACTAGTAGCGTGCCCGTGCGTTGCTACGGGACAACAAAATATTTTGTACTAAAAACATACAGATCACACGATAAAATACCAACATTAAAATAATATATTTAATCTAAAAAGTAAAACTTGTAAAATTAACACGGTCACGGAATGCACGACCACGTATTGCAAGTTAAATCCCTGGCATAAACACAATTTAATAAGCTACTTTTAAATATTTTTATAGATGTTGAAACAATTCGCCAGGCATGCACTTGTACCTAGTCTGTCAGACTGACCCTCGTCATCCCTTGAGGTGTTGAGCATGCACTTGTACCTGGCACCTGAATAACGATTAGGAAGTAGAAATTCAAAAAAAAATCAGCATCATTTAGCCATGATCAATTTGAATGGAAAAAGAAAAAAATATTTTTTTCACAATATGTGCAATGGCATGGAAAGTAGAGCACACAACACAAGAATTCTTCTCAATCATAGCTAAATTTTCACAATCTATAGATCCCTCATGTACAAATATTGCAAGTGTAGCCACCAGTCCCTGACGGTGACAACTCGGCAGCAGACATGTCTCATAGTACAAGCAATAATATTGCTATACTATGCAAGTAGAATTTTATATGGAACTAAACTTTATGGTAATTCAAGACCAAATTATAAATGACAAATTATTAACGTTGCAGATGATCAACAACGTGATTGACAACACACAACTCGATTTTTTACTTCAGCTGCAGTAGAAGAAGTGTAGTGTCCAGCTAACTTGTCCTCGAGATGATTGTGATTATGATATTACCACTTTTGTCTTTGTCGAAGCAAGTAAAAGCTGTCATCGAGTGCACTTCCATTCTATTTCGTTAAGAAGCAGAGTTGCAGTGATATATTGTTTTTACCAGCCTGCGAAAGATTTAGAAACTTATAAAACACTGATTGAAAAATGCCGAGTCAAACTTTGGTGCACTTCCCATTATATAATTTATTTTTCTATTCTCCAAATTCAGCACACAACCAACCTGGAGTATTAGTTTTCAGAAATCTTGGGGAAACTTGCTAACAGGAACAGAATGAAGGGGAGAACCAGAGGGGAGCTGCACGGCCTAACCCTAATTAAGTAGTGTACACAAGACACGAGTGACCATATTTTATCATGATGGTTGATGACTCTAATACTGAAATTAATAGAGATCTGGATTATCATAAAAAAAATATGTGCATCCTCGTCCCAGCAATATCACCCATGTTTTAGAGTGATGGCTAATGGCAATGCACAGTGATGCAAGTAGTATTATAGATTGATAACCATTATATTAAGTGTCCTGACTAAATAATGGTAGACAGAAACATGCATGCAAGAATGAAAGAAGTAACTTGAATGGAATAAAAAAACTATTAATCTAAAACTGTCGAACAAGAACAGTGGTAGACGAGGACATGAAACTGAAGTTAATCTAAAACGCAAGTGAACATCACCACAAGCCAGAATGTGTTTTTTTTAAACATCATAAATATTTTTTTAGTTAGACCCGATAAATAAACAACATCTCTATCCTATATCATGAGTTCCTAACTGAATTGACTATAGTAGCAGCACCAATCTTCAGTTTCTGTAATTAGATTCAACCACCCACCATCAGTGAATGCAAATGGCAAATGAATTGGCCATAACTCATTAAGGACTATTCATTGCTTGACTATTCATTAGCTAAAAAAACCTAGATGACTGACATAATAAAACACAATCTTCTGCAACTGAATAAAGAAGATACTGAATAGCTGA
>Ga0182004_10005299_pt1 | contig 10500 bp, 10 predicted proteins | sample Sormic07211540_1_FD_120479 | JGI IMG/M metagenome (GOLD analysis project Ga0182004, IMG submission 120479) | Endophyte microbial communities from Sorghum bicolor roots, Mead, Nebraska, USA - 072115-40_1 MetaG | ecosystem: Host-associated > Plants > Roots > Unclassified | place: USA: Nebraska...
GCCGAGGATTATCCGGAGAGAGCAGATTGCGTGCAGTCATCCAGTGAGTCCAGCCACTTGGTTAGTGGATGAGATAGTGCACTATAGACTAATAGTTAATTAAACATTCAAATAAGCCTGCACAGTGCCAATGCATGACAAATACTACTACTTTCTCCCTCTTTTTTTTTCCTCCCTTCTTTTTGAAATAGTATCATTATTTGATTTATATTATTATTATTATTATTAAAAAAAGGCATGCTTGTATCCGCCTGCTCTTGACGGCGACGGCGACGGTCAGGGCCACGGGGGAGAAGAAGAAATCCCTTGGGTGCTCCTCGAAGACACCGCCTATGTCGCCGACCGCCGCAACGCCACCACAGCCTACACGCATACTAGTTCGGGCGCGCGGATTCAGGTCACTTTCTGCTTTGCCCGTCCGCCGCGCGTATCCTACGTCTGCGTCTACCACCATGCCAGTAGCAAGGCAAAGGAGGAGGTCCTCGCCTTCGATCCCAAGGTCCTCTCTACGGACGCCAACCTCGTCCTCCTCAGCATCACCTTCGGCCCTTTCCCCGACCTCTACATCTACCGCCCCGCCGGCGATGGCGATGGCCCCCCCCTCGCTCACACTGCTCGAGCGGCCGCCCTGTGGCCGATTCTTCGATACCAATAAGATCGGCGTGCTCAGTTGGCACACCATCCGCCGCGACGACCACCGAGCTCGCCAAGATACGCCCTACCTGGTCGCTTTCCCTCTGTTATGCCGGCTTTGGCCGACAACCGGGACACCAACTCTATGTCTACGACTCCAAGCAGCCCGGATCTTGGAGGACACATACCGTCTCAGTGGGCGAGCAACATGGTGGACGAGACAGCTACATCATGCACGACAACTGCAAAGTCATCGCCATTGGAGGGAAGCACGGCACCATGGGTTTCGTCGACCTCTGGAGGGGCATCATCCTCTGTGATTTGCTTCTGGTCAAAGACAACCCTAGGCTTGGGTATATCAAGCTTCCGCCACCTCTCCTGCCAGACGGATTTGTCGAGGGCAATTACTATGGCGACGGACGCCTTTACCGGGACATTGCTGCCGTTGAAGATCGCATCATGTACGTTGAGCACGATCTTCACCTGGAGCCTTGCCCAACCTGGTGGAATCCCAATCACTGCCTCGCAGATGGGTGGGTGGCAGCCACATGGAGCAGGCTGATTACCAGTCCCGTGGATGCTCCTTGGGAGAAGCATCACGAAATCGATTCATCCAGCATGGACATCTCAACCCCACAGTTTGATCTCCTCCCAAAGGTGTATGACTGCAATAACGGCAGGATCTTTCCACCCTTCAAGAGACTCAACATAAGCCAACCCACACTCAGTTTGTGCGCTGCTGATGCTACAGTCTATTTCATGGTCAAGAAGGACATTCGGGATGGCAAGGCATGGGTGATCGCTGTTGACATGCCAAATAACAAACTGAATGCAGTCTTTGAGTTTGATGCAGAGAGGTCTGCCTCTTTAGGTTATGTCTATATGCACAGCGGGATATCCAAATATGTCAAGGGGCCCTCAGGTGTCAAGGGCGACCGAAAACGTCCAGGAGGGATGTTGCTGGTGGGAGCCTCCAACAAGAGGCAGCCCGAAATCCTGAAGCTCATTGAAATATCATCCGGAGGTGGTGAAGAAAAGCAGCAAGACCTTGAAATGGAAGAAGGCATAGCTGAGGATGGGGATAATGATATGCTTCTGGACCACATTCCCTTAGAATGAAGGGGTAATCAGTCAGAGCGTTGGTGGCCGGCAGTGATTACTTTATCAAACTAAGGGCGTCTCCAATGGTTTTGAAATAGCTATCTAGAAGGAATTTTATTGGCTATCGATAACAATTTACAAATATCTAACTAGATGAGACATATAAATAAGAATGACCATGATTGACTTGGGACAGCGGCTAGAATGATATTACTTTTGGAATGGACGAGTAGTATAATATTTATATATGTATTAAGAGAGGGGGTGACAATGTGTAAACTCAGTTCAGTTCGGATGCTGCTGTTCAAAAAAAAAAAAACTGTTGGTCCGTCCTTTGCATTGGTTCGGGTGGTTGCGCCGCCGAGTACGTAGGCCACCTGGAGGACAGCACACGGATGTCTCATGCTTCCGGTCTTGTGAAAAATGTGATCATCGTCCATCCTTATCCTTGCATGCCCTACCAACAGTGGTCCTGGTCCTTCAGCCAGCCCACTTGATGACTGCTCCAGTGGTCCTCGCGATAAAACACTCTCGTACTCTCGTGTCGTGCAAACGATGCCGCACGACGTGACGACAGAGAGGCTCAGAGTATGTAGCAGTGGTCACCGAATCTCGAGAGACCGACTATTCACGGGCACGGCCATATCACAGGCACGGCCTTTTTCTGGTTTCTTGCCTGAAATGGCATCAGTCGTTGGTAAACCCGGGGGCAAGCACGCGGATTTCGCCCGCGGGAGAGCTCGATCCGCCTGACTGCCCAGAACGGGCAGTTTTCCATTTTTTTTACGCCCAAAACCTCGACGACGACGAGGCCGCTTTATTCTCACGATCGCATGGAAGATTGGTATCACTTGGCTGACACGACGACGCGTCTATGCCGTGCGTGTGTGTGGTGTGGTTGCAGGAGGCCGTAGAGTGGGAGCACAAGAGCCGGGTCCCCGGGAAGATGCACGCGTGCGGGCACGACGCACATGTCGCCATGCTCCTCGGCGCCGCCAGCATCCTCAAGGCTCGCGAGCACCAGCTCAAGGTACGACGGCCCTACGGCGCCACCCTCTTCTTTTTCAGTTCCAAACCCTCTCATTGTACTGTGTTTAATACTATAATAACTGATATCAGTGCCTTTTAATATAAATAAACTTTGTCAAATTTAAAGCTGATTTTTTCCCGCAACGAGATACATTAAGACTGAAATTACTATTGACTGATTTATTATGAGACAAAAACACTGCTCTAGCCGAAAAAGTACAGCTAGAAAGAAAAGAGAACAGGCTCACTTAGCAAAGCACCATAATTGCATCTTTTCTATGTAGGACGTGCCGAAATACTATCCTTCCATTCACTTAATTAGCACCTGCTATGCATGCAAAGCATGTATCTCCTGCGTTTCTAACGTCCAAAGACGCCCGCTCGTTCGTAGAAGTTGCTTTCGTCTGTGGGGACGCCACTCTACTCTTGCGTGCAATGGACCCCCTGTTACGTGCTTTGCACCCGCCCATCCCCATCTCCGCATTCTTTCTCTCTCTCTCTACTTGAAAACATGATCTGAATTTAGGTCGCTAGATTTCGCTTTTGAGGGCAAAAGCCGTGGGCAAAATGATAGTTTAAGACGAGCGCCCAAAGTGCAGAAATGATGTGCCACCACACTCTGATATGGGCAGTGGCATCATGCAAATGTCAGCGTCACGAGTCGTACCACTAAGCACTACTCTACTCCTAATTCTTTTGAGATTACAATTCATTTCCCCACGTGCTTCTGAAGACCCGCGATGATCAGTGTGCACACTGTCACTGATGCGTGTGCTCTGCTCGCGGCTGCACAGCCACTCCGTCCGTGTTCAGTAACTTGCACAGTTGCACCTTTTTCAAAGGCTTTATTTAGTGCTGCATCAAGGGAAAAAAAGTTGTTCCTCTGCACAGCGTTTGTTTGATTCAATTGTTGCAATTGTGCTGTTGGTAATTGGTACGACACGCCTTGGTTCACTGCTTTTGAAGCATCGGATGCTGTGGCCTTGGCATTTCTTACTGTGACCTTATCTGAAAAGAATTGGTGGAGAAACTCCACTATGCCACGATTTTATATGCTTTTAGCCGCCATTGACATGAGCTAGATACTATCCTACGAGGATAATCATGTCACAAGGATTCTCACAAAACGAGTGTGAAAGTCAGATGCTCATCTTTTGACTGGCTGGTACCTGGGGAAGGCAGAGTCGCCTGTTTCATGCATACGGCCTTGTTTAGTTGGTAAAAACTTTGATTTTTTTTGGCTATTGTAGCATTTTCGTTTTTATTTGACAAACATTGTCCAATCACAGAGTAACTAGGCTTAAAAGATTCATCTCACAAATTACAGGTAAACTGTGCAATTAGTTTTTATTTTCGTCTATATTTGATGCTTCATGCATACGACCAAAGATTCGATGTGACGGAGAATCTTGAAAATTTTTGCGAACTAAACAACTCTTACAGTTTTCACCAACCTCCAGATGCTGATATTTTTGTGTGGTATATATAGTTTTTCTAAAATTGTACAAATTATATAAGAAAAACATTGTCAGGGTAATTGGTCTGATCCAATTTCTACGTTTCAGTACTGTCTACTGTGCAGAAAATACTCCTCCTGGCCTGAGCTTACTGATGAGTGACCTTGTGGTACACGTTTCAGGGCACAGTGAAGCTTCTGTTCCAGCCGGCGGAGGAGTCAGGGTGCGGCGCGAAGCGGATGATCGAGGACGGCGCGCTGGAGGGCGTGGAGGCCATCTTCGCCGTGCACGTCTCCCACCAGCACCCGACGTCCGTCATCGGGTCCAGGACGGGCGCCCTCCTCGCCGGCTGCGGCTTCTTCAAGGCCGTCATACGCGGCGGCGGCGGCGGCGGCGACACGCAGGATCATCCGCGCCGGGCCGCCGTTCCCGTCCTGGCCGCCGCGTCCACCATCATCAGCCTGCAGAGCATCGTCTCCCGCGAGGCTGACCCGCTGGACTCGCAGGTGGTGTCGGTGGCACTCGTGAACGGCAGCGACATCCACCACCACGCCGCGGCGGCGCAGCCAAAGCCTCAGGAGGAGCTGGTGCTGGCCGGCACGTTCCGCGCCTTCTCGAACGCGAGCTTCTACCAGCTGCGACGGCGGATCGAGGAGGTGATCACGGCGCAGTCGCGGGTGCACGGGTGCGTGGCTTCCGTGGACTTCTTCGAGGACCAGAGCTTCTACCCGCCGACGGTGAACGACGCGAGGATGTACGGCCACGTGCGGCGCGTGGCGACGGAGCTCCTGGGCGGCGCCGCGGCGTACCGCGACGTGCCGCCCATGATGGGCGCCGAGGACTTCTCCTTCTACTCGCAGGCGGTCCCCGCCGGGTTCTACTACATCGGGGTGCGGAACGAGACGCTCGGGTCCGTGCACACGGGGCACTCGCCGTACTTCATGATCGACGAGGACGTGCTCCCCACCGGCGCCGCCGTACACGCCGCCATCGCCGAGAGGTTCCTCGCCGACCACGCCTCACTCATGGGCAACGGCGCCGCCTCCTCCGACGACGAGACGGTTGACCAGGAGCTGTAACACCGGCCTCGGAGCCCGGCTAGTGGTGGGGTCTGTTGTGCCCGGCCGACGTCGGGCGCGGACACGGGTGGTTTTGGGGGGGAGTGTCCCGTGTGCGTCGCGCCGCCCGGCAGGCGGCGGCGGCGGGAACTGGTGGGGATTTTGGCCGATCGCTCGGGGCGTCAGAGTGTGGGCGTGGTGGCGGAACACGGGCTCGGGTTGGTTTAGCCTTTTTGGGGCCGACGGCGACGGGCTCTTGGTGGTGGTGCACCGATCCGCGGGCGCGGTTCGTGTACCGTTCTTTTTCCCCGTGTTCCGTTTGGGGGCGAGCAAGGAACCATACGTGACGGGCGGGCGGTGGGCGCGTGTGTAAAACACCTGGAAAGTGTAGCATGCTGGTGCTGATATGATGCAACATACACATGGAACCATACGTACTTAGGCTGCTCTACAGAGTACTACGTGTGTTTTGCCCTATGTTGGCGAGGTCTTGGAAACTGATGATGTAGCACCTGCATTATGATAACAGGATCTCTCTGGCTGACACGCATGTTTCTGCAGTTTCCTCCTTTATTGTTACACCTTACACGTGATAATGCTATATGCATGTTGGGGCGCGTATATGATTCACTGGGCCTGGGTGGTAATGAGACTGATAAGGGGAACTGAAAAAATATTGGGCCTAAGGTGGTCGAGCGTGCAAACCAACGGCCCATGAACTAATCGTTCCCTACTCCCTAGCACGTTTTTGCTCACTGTGGAGAATCGACGCATTCTATGTGTGAAATAAAAAATAGTCCGTGACCGTGAGTTAAAATTATGGGCCCTTTTAGAACACTAGGACTAAGATTGAACATTTCTATGGAGTACAAACAAAATACTCCTATATAAAAATTCGATGAGAGAGAGAGAGAGAGTGAGTAATACAAAGAAAATTTTCAATTCCTACGAAATGAAACAATCCGTTACATGGTGATATCATAGATAGGAATCCGATCCTTTGCTCAATCAGTTTGCAAACCTAACCGGAAGCAATGCCGACATGAAGGATGATGAGAATTCAAGAATGGCGCCACACTGGTCGTATTCATTCACAACTTGCACTCCTGCAGTCCTGCTGACTCAGAGCCGGTTGGGACCAAAGGTCAAAGGATGGCGGGACGCCGCCGGACGCTAGCACGCCTTGTTTCTGTCGCTGACTCGCCGTGTGTGTTCTCCCCTCGTTCGGAACACATCCATGGACCAGGCTCAGCGACCGCTGCGCCAGGTGACACCTCTCTCTCTATAGCACGGTGAGGTGCTGGCAATGGGATGCTAGTGAGGCCTTGTTTAGTTGGGCCTTATTTAGTTCTAATTTTTTAAATAGATACTATAACACTTTTGTTTATATTTAACAAATATGATCTAATTATATATTAACTAGGTCCAAAAGATTCGGCTCGTAAATTACAGGTGAACTGTGTAATTAGTTTTTATTTTCGTCTATATTTAATGTTTTATATATGTGTCGTAAGATTAGATACGACGGAAAATCTAAAAAAAAATTACAAATTTTTTTAGGAACTAAACAAGGCCTCGGTGAACATTTTCCGATTTGATTATTATAGTACTTTCGTTTGTATTTGATAATTATTGTTTAATCATAAATTAATTAGATTTAAAAATTTATCTCGTAAATTACATATAAACTATATAATTAATTATTTTTATTTTATACATATGTCTAAATTTAAATGTAACAAAAAATCTTAAAAATTTTTAGAACTAAACAAAGTGACGGACATGTGACGCACCACGCAGAGGCAGAGCAGGCGCGATGGACGACGGTTCCGGTCCGATGCGAGTCCTACCTGCCCGCGCACGAGAGCTCATGTGCGCCCACCCCATGCTGTTGCCCCTTTGTTTCGACCGCAAGGCCCCAGCACGTACTACGCACTGTCACGCCATCCGCATGAGCACCCAGAACCATAGAGATCCAGCAAAAGATGAACCAAAGCTAGTGATCTGGTACCAGGTCGTCCTGCCCTGTGATGTGCCATGGATGGGTGGATCGACCTTTGCTTTGCTTTGTAGCAGCAGCAGCTAGTGGCAGAGCCAGGAATTATGTATAAAGAGGGCTAACTAAAAATTTTAATTTGTCAAAACTGAGCACAACTAATAACTGTCTAACTCAATTCATCAACTTGACACATGTGCTCGTATTTTCTATATGTATTTAAAATCAAATGTGTTATTCTTTCGGTGGTAGACGATAAACACTTAACAACAAGATGTTTGAGATGATTTTTTAAACCTTAAGATCCTCATCTCAGTTTTTTTAAGGTGTTTCATACTATTATCTAGTTATATTTTGTACTTCCTCCGTCCCAAACTATAAATCATTTTAAGAATATTAGAGAGTTAAAATATTTTAAGTTTGACTAAAACTATAAAAAAATTGTAAAGATTTATGTCATTAAATAGATATATTGGAAAATATAAATAATAATAATTATCTTATTATATAAATGTGGTAAAATTTAGAATGCTTTGACTCTTCAAAATTTTTAAAATTACTTATAATTTAGAATGGAGGGAGTACGATTCTATTATCTTAAGGATATTAATAAGTATATATGACAAAAATTGTTATATTTCTTTATTAACATAAATATAAATCTTAAATTTATATAAGTAAAAAAATATTGACACATGTTGGGGGGTGGGGGGGGGGGGGGTGGGCTGGCTCCGCCACTGGCAGCAGCAGTTGGACTTTGGACGACCTTGATTCCTTGAAGTTGAAAGAGTTGAGCCCACGGATCCACACCCGTACACCACACACATGTTTCGTGCTCAGAAAAAAAAGGTTGTATGCCATGCATGTGCTCCTCTGAACCTCTATTTTTTTCCCCTGCTTTTTCTATACGTGTTGTGTTGTGTTGCTTTTGGATCAGGTTAACACGAAGTAGGAGCCGTACATGTGCTGGCAATGCGACGACGACAAGAGCAGGGAAATGTACTGCCCTTTTGAGGATGATCAACATTTCGATGTCGGCGCGGCATGTTCAGACCCAACCATCCAACTAGCTGCTAGCGAACGGAACACAACTGTCGTGTTCTCGGAACAGCCTCTCTGAATTTGAATTTCGTGTTAACGAGCTGTTGTTGGGCCTTGTTTACTTCCAAAAAATTTTACAAAATACGAATAGTAACACTTTCGTTTGTATTTGACAAATATTGTCCAATTATGGACTACCTAGGCTCAAAAGATTCGTCTCGTCAATTCCAACCAAATTGTGTAATTAATTTTTATTTTTATTTATATTTAATACTCTATGCATATTCGATGTGACGGGGAATCTGAAAAATTTTGTAAAATTTTTAGAAACTAAACAAGGCCCAAGGGTGAGAACAAAGCAAAAGTGCGCAAAAGTTAAACTCCAGTACTACACTTGAGACTGCGTAAAAGGGGGTTACTCGATCTCCATCACGGGGGCACACCGACTGCGTAAAAGTGCAGTTTATTTTGCTGCCCTGAAAAAGAGGCCATGCCAACGAGTGACCGACTCTGCATTGACCTGACGATCAGGCAGGCAGACACGTTCCACATTGCTCAGAGAATCCAAAGTTCACTCCTAGCAGTACACACGCCCGGCCGGCCACCCACCGTGACCGTGGTAGGTGCAGTGGAGTAACGCCAGAATCTCTAGTGGGTGGCAACTGGCATTCTGGCAACAACCAAACCAAACATGCCTACTCTAAACAAAGAAGAATCAGATCACGGTTAAAAACGAATTAAGCAACGCCGATGTAGCAGGAGAATGTTGGGCTCAAAACCGTTTCAAATCTGGAGCGGAGCGGCCAGACCACACAACAGTCGATTCCGAGTACTGGCCGGTCGCGCCCGTGGACGGCTGGAAACCGGACGCAGCGGCGGCGGCTCAAGACTCGGCGCCGGCCGGAATCCGATGAACACCGGGTCTCCGCTCCGTCCTGTCGCCTCGGTGAAAGCCACAGCGAGAGTACTGCGAGAAAAAAGTAGCCTCGGAGCTTGAGAACCTTTTACCTCATCAGAGATCTTGTGGGCCTTGTTTACTTACTAAAAAATTTTGTAAAATTTTTCAGATCTCCTACCTTTAGAAGCATATAGAGTATTAAATATAAATGAAAATAAAAAAATAAATACACAGTTTGGTCGGAATTGACGAGACAAATTTTTAAGCTTAGTTAGTCTATAATTAGATAATATTTGTCAAATACAAACGAAAGTGCAACAGTATCGATTTACCAAGAACTTTTAGAACTAAATAAGGCCCAAATGGCACAAATCCAAACTGAAACACTCAAAGCTATTGAAGGCCAACTACTCGAGCTCCGTGCATCGTGACTACAATTAGTTTTTGTTTTTTTATATTTATTGTTTTATACATGTATCATTTTCGTTTATATTTAGTGTTCTATATATGTACTGTAATTTTTAATGTTGAATCTTGAAAAGTTTTTAAATTTTAAGGTGTCCCTCACCAAAAAAAATTTCATCCATTGTCTTAGATGAGTTATGTAATTTATTTTTTTATTATTTCCTAAAAATCCATCTCAACATTATTTCAACACATTCGATGTGAAAAAAAAATCGTTTCCTAAGTTTGGAATACAATGTAGGCCTTGTTCAGTTCGCGAAAATTTTTGGTTTTGGCAACTGTAGCACTTTCGTTTGTTTGTGACAATTATTATTCTATTATAGAGTAACTAGACTCAAAAGATTCGTCTCGCAAATTACAGACAAACTGTGCAATTAGTTTTTATTTTCATTTACATTTAATGCTTCATGTGTATAAAAATTTGATGTGACGGACAATCTTGAAAATTTACAGTAATAACTAAACAAGGCCGTAGTACTGCGAGAAAAAAAGTAGCCTCGGAGTCGGAGCTTGAGCGCCCCCGAAATTATGATGTCCGACCGTCCGTGGCCTCGGTCCTCCCTCCCTGTGGAGGCGAAACGCGGCCTATCCTAGCAACTCATCACTGTTCTAGCTAACGCGGTCGCGGCGTGCCGCGTGCTGCACTGCACGACGCTACGGACGGTGGCCGATAGCCTGCGCCGGCCTGCTCGACCCACCCTGCTTCCTTGTTTTTTTTTTTTTTTTTTTTCCTTTGCATGTTGCCCCCCCTTTTTTTTTAATTTTAAAAATTCCAATGTTTATGGTTTGAGGTTCTGAAAAATGAACCGGCGCCCCGCCGCC
>Ga0182004_10005300_pt1 | contig 10499 bp, 12 predicted proteins | sample Sormic07211540_1_FD_120479 | JGI IMG/M metagenome (GOLD analysis project Ga0182004, IMG submission 120479) | Endophyte microbial communities from Sorghum bicolor roots, Mead, Nebraska, USA - 072115-40_1 MetaG | ecosystem: Host-associated > Plants > Roots > Unclassified | place: USA: Nebraska...
ATAAAACCCAACCCATCGCACAGACAAGGCCAGCTCAAAGCACGCACCACCAGTGTCCTCCTGTCCACACTCCATCATCTGTCCATGCACCGCCACCACCATTGAGCAGAGCACACCAACGCCCACCCACCCAGCAACAGCAACAGCATGAACGCCTTCTACTCTTCCATGGCGCACGGTCTGGACGCGCTGCACCGCAGCCCACACGCGTGCCTCTCCGCAGCCTTCCTCCAGCAAGCCGCGGCGCTGCTGCGTTCCCTGCACTCGCAGCTCCTCCACCTGGTGCAGCGCCTCCACCTGCCTCCCGGCGAGAGCTGGCTCGACGAGTACATGGACGAGACCTCCCGCCTGTGGGAAGCCTGCCAGCTCGCGCGCGCGGGCGCCGCGGGGCTCGACGCCTACTGCGCCGCCGCCGCACGCGTCGCCCCCGCACTCCGCGACTGGCTCTATGGCGGCTCTGGCTCCGGCGGCTCACACTCCCATGCCACCGCCGCCGTGCGACACCTCCAGCGCGCCATCACAGCGCCCAGGCGCCACGCCGTCGCGCTCCACCAGGACAACCGTGCGCTCGCTGACGCCAGGCTTGACCCGGCCTCGCTTTTGCTTGACGACCGCTCCCCGCTCGAGTTCAAGCTCAATGCCTTCAACGGCTTCCGTGGCGTCCTCTACGCGCTGCGCAACGCCACCTCTTTCCTCCTCGTCCTCCTCATCTCCGGCACCGTCACCTGCCTCCCCGACCTCACCGCCGGCTGCTCTGCTGTCGCCCACCACCACCAGCAGCTCCGCGCCTCGGGGGGTGGCTACGTCGCCTCTGTCGCACGCCTGCGACAGCGCGTTGCACAGGAGATGGAAGGATGCATCATCGGCGGCGGCGGCGGTGGGATCATGATGTACGAGTTCCGCCAGGCCAGGGCTGCCATTGACGGCCTCAAGCAGGACTTCGACAGGGTCGTCGCCATGGGCGGTGGCTACTGTGACGACATCGGAGACAGCCTTGGTCAGAGAGCGGAGATCATCAATGGCTGGGTTGGGATGCTGCGATCAGGCGCTGAGGCTGTCATCGCTGAGCTCGATGACTTCTTCGATGAGATCGTCGAGGGCAGGAAGATGCTCTCCGACCTCTGCAGCCATCGCTAGCTTAGCTCCTCCCGTCCCTAGCTCATCAGCTGAAACAAAATTAAACTTCACAATCAATCACAAGATGAGTTGTTCATCAGAGAAACGGTTTCAGCAGGCAGTTCCACTTCTTCTATTCTATGCCACCACCCTAGTAGATACTCCAACAAGAGGCTAACAAATCTAGGCAACCCAAGAAAAAGGTGCTTTTTGTTTGTCTGTTTAATTTGTTTTCCTCTCCTCTCCTTCTCTGGTTAAGTGCAGTGCAGTGCTGTTTACTCTCTAGCTAGTAGGGTGTCCATACTTAAGTCATGCATGTAGCAGCAGAATCATCATCCTCTTTGTATGCTTCCAAATCAACGGCGGTATGGCCACTTCCTATTGTGTCTGCCTATTGTCAGAATCAGAACCAGAACATATCTCTAGCATTCTTTTTAACATAATATATGCTTTGGATTTAGACGGCCTTATATAAGATAATAATATAAGAGCTGATGCCGAAAAGGAGAATCCGCAAGTGCCACCAATCAGACCTCGGAAAAAGGAAAACCAACTCTTTGCTCTTTTCTATAACTGGAAAAGCACTGTGGTGGTGTGGCCAACTTGTTGGACATATATAGGAGACAAAAAGGAACAAGATGGACTTTTCTGTTCTTATTCTTTTTTGCTTGTCCGTTTTGTTTTTGGTGGTAGGCTTATGCTTTCGTTGTCATTGAACCATATCGTCGCTTCCCACCAGCTCAAGAATATGGTGAATGGTACAGAAAAGACCAGTTATTTTTAATAAAACAGAGAAGATGAACAAACGACCTAAGGGAGGGATGGTTGTCATTTTAATAGAACAGAGAAGATGAACAAACGATCTAAGGGAGGGACGGTACCTTTATGACCGCTTTTGTAAGATTCTTTTCTTGTGATGCTTCTCTTTGATATCTGACCCCAGTCACCATTTGGTCTTTATAATGACGAGGAACAGCCTTCTGGAATTGGAACAGAATGATCACTTTGTGAACGTCTTTTGAGCCAGAATCATCCTCTGGACCTCAATCAGATGAAGAGAACCACTGCCAGCAAAGGTTGCAATGCCAAATTGATTGAGCTGCCTTGCAGGGCCAAAAGCAAGCGATATCATGGTAAGCAGCAGGGCAATCCATATTCCATACTTTGGGTTAGGGCTCTGCCTCTGGTGGGAAAAGCTGAGCTTCATCAGCCCACCAAATCCAATCTCTTCCTCAAACAGACACAATGATCACCTCTTAAAGCAGCAATCAGAATTGCTTGACCAAATTATAAGCTGCTCATCATGAATTCACATTGAACTGAAAATCCAATACGGATTGATTAGAAAAGGTCAGGTTACATTAAGTCAACCTAATGAGCCAACAGAAGAAAAGTTCTTGCTACCAATTATCTGGTCAGGTGAAAATTATAATACAAACTCTAACTAGATCATTATCCTCAATACTAATGTGTCTTTTGGCTCAAAAAAGGGAAAGTAGCATATAATTAAGTACCGGAGCGATCAATGAAGTCTGTACTCAGTTGTCAAAATTTTACCTTATCAATGGTCCAGGCATACCAAGCACTGTATAGCAATAAATTAACACATAGAACAACTGCAAACAGTAGGGACATCATCATGATGCATAACCTCATCTACAAGGAAGATATCTGAAAAATAAAAAAAGTCATAAATGCATATAAGAATGGTTTCGGGGCACAGATGCGTATTGCAATTATATTCCAGAAAAGAATTCATACAGAAAAAAAAACTGAGTAACTTGATCTCACCCAATCTAAGTAACAATTGAACTCTGTTTATCAAAGAAAATAGCCTGCAATATGTACTATACCAGGAGATCTGAGAAGTCTGTACACTGTGCAGAACCAAAAAGAAGTGAAAGGGGGCATACCGAAACTGGACAGTATCCATCAAACACAAAATCTGCATTGTGCTGTGTGGAATAAGATCAGGCGGCAGGCATTTAAACCGCGCCCACCGCTTTCAGACACCAGCAGGTCCACTGGGGATACACAAACAACATAATACTCAAATTGACCTAATTTCTATACAGGTAGGAAATGTCTATCTTGGACAGTAAGTCATAAGTGAAGAATTCAGTCACACAAGTGGTATGTCCAAAAAATGATCATATGAATTCTTAATTTCACTATAATAATTGTGAAATTAACAATGAACATTTGTATAGGTACACGTCCTGTGGACCTCACTTGCCCAACAATTTGCCTAAAAACCGCAAACTTTTGGATAGATCAACAGTGAGGTCCTCATATGTACACCATTTTACAAAGTGAAAAGTAGCCAAACAACAATGGGATAGGCTTCAACAAAACTGCCAGGAAGTCCTGCACATGATTAGGCACACCCTTCTGTTGGGTGCTGAAGCAGGTTATTGCCATTCTGGAGTTCCACTGACTTGTGATTGCTCTGACCAAGGGATTTGCATGGCTTAGATGAATTATCAGGACTCCATGTGTCTGGAACAGACAGGAAGTACTTCGCCATGAACTTCCTAAACCTTTTTTTGTATTCCTTGGGGGAAATTACAGTTGGTGAAACATTCTTGGGTACTACCAGAGAAGTCTTCACCCATGTCTCCAGTTGTTTGTCCCAAGTATATTGCCTCAGATAGTCAATGATGCCAAACACAAGTTCATGCTTCTCTTTGTCCACTCCCACAAGTAGAGAATAGTCCATGACATTCGCAGACTGCAAGTACAATCATTATGTTCATAAATGTTATCATTGAAAAACATAACTGCCAGTAGTTGTGGAAAAGATGTGCTTTATACTTACAGTGAGGAAAGCTGTGTCATTCCAGATTGCACGCTGCAAAAGATGTTTTGTTCTTCCACCAATATAGATTGGGGAAAAACCCATGTCCTCAACATAATTTTGGTCCAGGTAAACAGTATCATGATCATTTGAGTCAGTGACACGCCGCGAAAAAGTAGCACCTTTGAGGTCATAAATTCGTGAAATATTGTGGCCAAAGAGAAGATTTTCCATCACCATCAAGTCAATCTTTACCTCTTTGCCATGCCTAATTTGCTTAACCTGAAACAGCCAAGTGAGTCCACATGAAAAAAAAGCAGGAAAATGAATCGAAATTAAGCTTGACCTCTTGATATAACTACCTGATAGATTCCTAATATCTTGGCAAGGCAAGTTTGGCTTCCAGTGTCCAGAGAATGGTAAACATGCTTAAAGTAATCAGGGGCAAATTTAATAAATGACTCGAACTCTGTTTTCTTGATTTGCTTTATGATGAACCTGTCATCCATCGTCTTTGCAAAATAGGCCTTGCTCTTTCCACCTTGAGCATTCCACTTCTTGCAACGGCTTAAGGAAGTAATATACTCAAGCTCGGATGGGCAACACTTTTTCCGAAGCGCAAAGAATTGATTGTCATATACAACAGTGACTGAATATTTGCCTTTGAGAGTCACTTTCCCGTTCACAGTCATTTCTGGATGCATCGGGGACAATAAAGATGAGCTATCATAACCAGAAAAGTCATCAGATGAAAATGAAGACAGAGATGACAAGCTTGCTTCAGAATCTGTAGATGACCATGGGGATGAGCTGAAAGAACTTTCAGACAGAAAACTATAAGATTTCTCCATTGCTTTAACATGCTCTCCCTTGGAATAATCCATTCCATTCTCAAATTTTAAATCTATCAAATGGTGGCGTTCATCAGATATGGCAAGAGCACGAGCTATTATGCTGGATATCTCATCTTCCATTATGCACAAAATATTACTACCTGGACCTACTGCAAACTGCGGAGAGTATGCCTCATCATGTTGTTCAAACAAGGGAGGAAGATAATGTGGCAAATAATTGTTAATGAGTTCAAATTTTTCCAAATATCCAATTTGAATGTCATTCCTGTAAGCCAATTGAGACTCAGAAATTGAATTCCAAATCCACCTTTCCCTTTCATCCCAATACGGATATTTAAACTGTTGGGGAGTGCTACAAGGCTCCTGTTTCATGGGTATTGGATCTGCTACTGTATCATTGATCTGGACCTCCTTATCATTGGATATTTCGAAACAAGGATCATTTGCAGTTTCTATTGTGCCATCAACCTTTATTTGACCATGAGCAATGGAAGAATCTTCAGCTTTACTACCTCCATTGCAAGGAAGTTCCGAGTGCCCAGCTTCTTGGCTTTCATCAAGCAAGGGTGCTGCAGCATCACCTGATTGATGATCAAGATTATTACTTGCAGACTCCGTGGTACTGGCTACCCCCAAAGCTATCGTAGTTTTATCACTGATTTTCTTATCAGTACCAGAGTTCTCGCCGCAGATCCCATCAACAGTATCAGCAGGATTCTTGTAATTAGCAACACTTTCTAATTGGACAGATTTACAGTAGAATAATTGATGTAGACGGCGATCCCAAATGTAAAGCTCAAGTAGAAGGTCCTGATAGTACCAATTTATATTCAATAGTTCATGCACAGACGAAGACGGTGTCCCATTTTGATCAGTGGCCTTGCCCACAGAACTCTGCAGGACAACACAGATATAAAAATTCAATCAACAATAAAAAACAGAACAAATACCGAGGACAATAGAATGCATGTACCCACCTCAAACTGGGCCTTTTCTTTTATCAGCAACTCTTCTAGTTCAGTGAAGTCCTTAACAGGGAGTGCGAGGCCACAATTGATTGCTAATTTTATTGCATCAGGATGTTCATTCTTCAAGTTTTGTAGAAATCTTGCAACCCCAGAGAAAAGCACCATACCTTTAGCATGAACCTTGAAAGATGGAGCATAAGCGTCAGGCACCATTGTACAATAATGAAAATAAGTAATGAACACAAAACAGTCAAGAGATGAACCATACATTTCTCCTTTGTCCTTCAAACCAATCCTGTCTGATGGGGTTGACGAACTGGAGAGTAGGTTGTGGTTTGCAGGTGGTGTAAATTTCAACCGAAGAGTACCGGAACATAGCAACTTTAGAGCCCAAGCTGAAATTAGTAACAAAGAGGAAATATTCATCACCAAACTGCAAAAAAGGTAGTTTCCATGGAATTGTTATATGAAACTATGAAAGCCTAATGCAGAAGGAAGTTTACCCAAAAAAGCGCAAGCAATCCCTGTTGACCAAATGTCCACATATGGATAACCTTCTTGCTGCAGAGTGGCTAGAAAAACTGAGTTCCAGGAATTTCCCAAATGAGAGGTTGCGTGCTTCAGCTGATATTAGTACTCTTGGAGTTGGTTTGGATAACCCATGTTCGTGATCACATCTTGAGCACCTAGTCCACATCCATATTTTTCCTTCAGATTCACCAGGCAAATGGTGTTGGGGCACCAGACGTTTCACTAAAACGGTCAAATTTCCATTTCGGTGCGTGTAGGAGTACATGTGGGACTCTGGAGGCTCTCCACATGAGGAGCAACTCAGTTTCTGCAAGGGAAACATTAAAAGCTGAGCCTTCAGCAACCGAGTCAAATTGTATTATACAAACACAAAACACGGATATTTCACATGACAACAAAACACTAAAAGGTTATGAAATAGTGTCACCTGATTCTGCAGAATGTCTTGCAAATATCGCCCCAAGGACACATCAAAACTCCCATAGTATTTTATACGGGTTAAATGGCTTTGTTCACAGATAACCTGCTTTTCCGTGCACTGGCTAGACATCAAAATCAGTATGCTGTGAGAATCAAGTGCATCATCAGCTTGATCGTCGTCGACATATTTCTCTTTGATAACGATACTTGTTGTATGTGCCTCATTGTCTTCCATAACAGGTGATTCTCCACTTTTATCACTTACAGAAGAACTTCCCGGCATTATTGCTCTAGTAATTTCTTGTTTCTGGGCATCATTTATGGACTCCCCATTTTCAATGGAAACCACAGGCTCTTCTATCTTTGGCCTATGGAAACCATTACTAACAGTCTCTTGACCGGATTCAGCCCTGACTTCCTTCCTATTATCATTTGCCTCTTGCAATGATGTAACAGGTAAGTAAATATTCTGGTGACTTAACATGTCAGCAAACAATTTCCTTAGTGGCCCTTGGACTGGTAATGTTAACCTCTCAGTATTATTGAGCCTGATACTTGCACCTTGTTCAAGGTCATTTGCAGAGCTGCTGGATACTGAACTGAATGAATCCATATTTCTTGGAGATGTAGGTTTGTTCACATCAGCATAGCTATTAGAAGTGGCATGGAACAGTCTAAGTGCTGGAGAGTCATCATGTGAAGGAAAGCTAGGGATAGCACCACTAAGAGCAGCAACATCATAAGCAGTTGGTGATGTCCCTTCTGTAGCAGTAACAGAAGTTTCTTTCGGGGTACTTTTATCATTTAGAAAAACCCTTTGATCTTCAAAGAAAGATGTTTCAAGGATCAAGTGATATGCTGCAAAGACCGTAAAATGCATTACTTGTTTGACTTTCTTCAATTCTTCACTGTTTGCTCCTTTTAGCAGTATCTGAAAAAGAAAAAAACCACTCTAACTGTAAATATTAATCCAAAAGGTATGGAATACCAATCAGTTTTGGGACTTGCTACTTATTCAATGAAATGGTATTAGTGCGCATGAAATAGACTATATCCAGCATACAATGAGCATGAACTATACATACCGTGCAACCAAGTGGACGTGGAAAGCCTTCCAAGAACATTAATGTTTTAGATGGCCTCTTTCCACCCTCACTGGCGTTGTTGTGCTCCTCGATAAATTTTTCGATATGAAAGTAGTCACATTGCTTCAGCTTCGGTTTATCCAAAACTTCGGAAAACGATATTATGGGAGAGCCTGTACAGCGTGCAATTCTCTCTAGCCGGTTGAGTTTCATATCAAGAATTAGAGTGACACCTTCTTTCAGAAGAAGTTCTTGAATGTTTCGTGAAACAGTTTTCTCGACCAGAACAACATTGGGACTGCATATCTCCATCATTTTACCAATAGCTCTCTCCAACAGGTCCTTTTCCTGATTGTTAGAGGCATACAAAATAGACGGTATTAATACCTCTGTGGAAAAAAAAAAGAAGTCGAGGTTTATTATTTGCGTACATATATAAATATGTAGCATCTAACCTGATCCATTGAACTAAATGATGACAAACCGACATCAGAATGCCCAAGGACTCCTTTGAGAAGTAGAAGCCTAGGATTGTGGCAATTTGTTGGCATGTGCTTATGAGCAGTGTTCTTCTTGAAGACTAACCCCTTGATCACCTCACTGCAACCAAACCAACATTACCACATATTAACGGATGTAGTTTAAAGCAGAAATAGAAATACTATCTATTAAGGAGAAACAGTTGAAGGTAAATTATTGCTGCACCTTTGCCGGCGAGTACCAGATGCTACACATTTGACTTTGATGTAAGAGCCAGGGTCCATTTCCTTTCCCATGCTACCATCTGGTTTGATAAGTAGTGCGGCTTCCCATGACAGGGAGGTGACAATTTCAAGCCAGCTATCGCTACCCTCTTCGTTCGAAGAAGGAATGCCAGCAGATGCGAGAAACCGACTGACAAGTATCTTCAGCTGGCCATTCATAGCTTCTAGCATCGCCTTTTCTCGTTCCTCCCTATGATTGCTAGTGCCGGTGTCATGCTGCTTACCAGGGGATGGGAAACTTGACTGGCCCCACTTTATCCCGTCACTATAATCGTCGTCGTCGTCATCATAAGCGATGCTTGTAGCAAAACTCTGGGCCTCATCCTCCTTATCTGCCGCTTGAGGTGGTATCCAGATGGTATCATTTTCTAGAAATGAGATCTCTGTATTACTGCTTCTGCCATTGGTACTCTCAGCCCCATCAGAATCGTCACCGGACTTGATAGAACGGTCATCAACAGAAGACGTGGATGCATGGCGGCTAATGCGACCATGTCTGTGGCCTGAAGCGCTGGAGGGAGCATTGTCGTCTGTGGAGAGATGATTTATATGCTTATTATCGGCATCCGCAGCCTGACTCTGCTCCGCACCATGGGGACTGTGATGGTCTTTTTTGAAACAATGACTGCGATGGTAACCATTAGCCTCTGGTGCATCCTCCCTGTTCGTGTCAGGCAAAAGGAAAAGGATGAGGATGGGGGCTCCATACATGTCTATGCGCTTCACACTGGATTGTCAATCAGAAACTAAAGCTGTACAGGTTTAGCTAGCTGTTGGCAGGCAAAGAAACAAATGAACCCTATTCAGTGTTATCAACACATATAGTGTCCGTCGGCGAATAATTGACTTAGATTCAAGCTATGCAACACGGGTTTAGTTTCCAGGAAAAGGGGCTTTTGCTTAAGAGAAACAGATGACGTATATATATAATAACATAACATGTTGATGGTATATATAGAAACAAAAAAAAAAAGGCTAAGGTAGGGGAGAGTATGTATTCTGCAAGAGGTCCAGTAATATGAATGAATGATACACCTGAACCTGATTGAGGAGGGGAGGAAAGTTAAACATGGAAGCAAGCTACATATACAATTAAAGTAAATTTGTTAACCTGATGAACTGGTTGCAACCTGAGCCAATCCAGAGGAGGAGGAGGCTGAGGATTGATTAAGCTTAACATAAGAGAAGAGAAGAGAAGAGAAATACTACCTGGTTGTGTGGTGGTCGTGCTGATCCGACATGTCGGAGCACATTGCCTGCGGCAAAGGCAGGCGGCAGCTTGTCACATGCCCTTACGGTTGGTCTGGAATTGGTGGGTTATGTATGGTGTCAATCAATTGATCAATCAAAAAGGGGAAAAAAAAACGAAGTTAGTAGTAGTAGTAGGCATAGAATTCACTTGTAAATTACTACAAGTACTAGATCAGATCCGAGTACATAGAGGAAAGGAAGGGAAGAGAAGGGGTGCGCAGGCAAGGCATACCTGGTGGGGTGCTCGTCGCCGGCGAAGGACCTCCTAGCTAGACCTGGGCACCTCCTGGCGTAGCGAGGGCGGCGGTGGGCCGGTTGCGCTTGCTCACACGGGGTGCAGGGTAGTTGAAATCCAATCGGAACCGAGTGGATTGGATGAGGAGCGAGGAGGGGGCGGCCGCGCGCGCACCGCCGAGCGAGCGATGCTGGAATCGGAATCCCAATGATACGGGGATGCCTGCAAGCAACTGGGGTGATGGATCTCTCTGCTCCTCCGTCCCGTACACCGAGATGCCAAGTCGGTGGTGGAGGGACGCGGCAACGTCTACTAGTGGTCGGTCGTCGGTGTCGGGCGGGGCGCTAGAGTCCCGTTGCTCGACGGCGCTGGAATCCTCAATCTCCCCGGTAGCTTGCGCGGGGGCTCTGGCCGCGGCGATTGGACAAGCTAGCAGAAGCACGCACGCACACCAGAAGAGGAGAGGAGAGGAGAGGAG
>Ga0182004_10005301_pt1 | contig 10499 bp, 9 predicted proteins | sample Sormic07211540_1_FD_120479 | JGI IMG/M metagenome (GOLD analysis project Ga0182004, IMG submission 120479) | Endophyte microbial communities from Sorghum bicolor roots, Mead, Nebraska, USA - 072115-40_1 MetaG | ecosystem: Host-associated > Plants > Roots > Unclassified | place: USA: Nebraska...
ATATATACACACACATAACTTTCCTATTTTGCTAGCTAGTGTAAAGCCTAAGCAAAACCGTAGGATTCGATGGTTGGTTGACGTATAGTGTGGACTGTGGAGACTGGAGACTGGAGATCGAGAAAAGAAACAGATCTATAGCCATGCATGTCTTGTATTAGGACGATCAGGTCGTTTAATTTTGTTAGCTATACATGTCAGCACACAACGATTTCACCGCTCGATCGATCTTAACCTGGACGCTCTTAATTCTTTCCGTTCCATGTCGTATGTGTGGTGTGATTTCCTGTTTCGTTCTCCATACGAATTGATAGTTGCCACACGAATGGAAGGGTCTATTAGCTGTTCATTATGCTAGCTATTCATGTATATATAGAGTGTTGCCTTGTATATATTGCTACTCTGGAGCCATGTAGTATATACTGTAGGTTTGGAACCATTATTACTCTCTGTTTTCATCAGACAACCAGTAGGCCAGTGGTAATCGTGTGTTTACATTGAACTGGTGATATGAATCCGGCTACGATACGGTAGCTGTGCCGCTGCTGATGATTTGTTTCAGATTCTCTTTCCTATATCTTCGGACTCCAACGTAAACAAATATTATTCTTCTACTAGTAAAAATTTCCTTTTCTTTCAACAAGAAATTCTTACGTTGCATGCATGCTCCTGTGAAGGAAAAAAAAATTCTACCCACCACGTCTCAACACATAGCCTACGAACCCACCGTCACTCTGGATCGAGCCAATCTTATTTGGACATACGTGTATAACCCTACAAACAGCGGTTGCTGTAAGTACATGTCACATAACATTTTTTTTTGCGACGAAACAAGAAATTATATTAGATAATAGTTTGATACATCAATATGGTACAAGTACCCTGGATTATTACACTCCAAATATCTAGAAACTGATTTTTCATCTAAATTGTACTCACGTTGTGAATAACTCTAAATCTCAAAATCAAACCTGCTAGACACTATGTAGTATGCATGGATGACTGCATAGGCAAACACTCGGCAAAAAGCCTGAGAATAAATGCCCAATGAACGACGATCAACATTCATACAGGCAGAGTTGAAAAACTTCTTCTTTTTGGTGTCTTCCTTCTTCTTCTTTCAGCCACCGAAAAATGAAGAAGACTGATCTAAAACGTATTCTCTCTAGTCCTCATCGTGATTAGATCTAACCATGATAAAACAAAAGAAGAGACTCGAGAAAATAATTCTATGGCGGCGACACCATCCTTGCCTTGATGTCACCATCCAGAAACAAAAATCTCCATTTCATCATACGGTGAGGATGCTGACGCTGTAGTTGTCGCCCTCATCTTCAACAAGTCCGCCATAGAAAAAATGATTCCAGTTTGCCCCCTCACCATTACCAAAGAGGAGGGGGAGGAGATAAATCCCCATTACCAAAAAACTTGGCATGGAGAAAATCCTAACCCTAAAAACTCTTTATACTAGGAAAACATATTTAAAAACAATGGATCCTCGCTCTTTCCGGCCTCCGGCATAAGAGAGGGACCAGCGGTGGTGGAAGCAAGGAGGGCTGGCGATGGCGGCGACGGTGCTCAGAGTCGCCTGGGCTATAGGGTGAGTCGCGACTCTGGTAGGTGGTGATAGCGCGTACATGTCACATAACATATATGCAACTAAATAGACAACCTAAGACACGTATAACATGTATTGCGAAGCTGTACCATCACGCCAGTTTTGTAAAAAGAACACTCACGGAAAGCATGTAGTGAATGCACACACACACAGAGAGAGGGAGAGAGAGAGACTCGTCATCTCGTGAGGCAATGATAGTGGCTTGTGGCATGATGTGAAAAAGACAGCCACATTGATGTTGTATGCCTCGTCTTTGACCAACGTCGGCTTGGGCATATCCAGTGCGATGGCGAGCAGTCAACGCTGGAACGTGAAGATGGGCATCAAGGAAGAGGCGACGACAGTTGTCTCCATCCATGGGTCTGCCACCGTGACATTCACTACTACAATAATCTTTACGGAGGTGGGCAAAATTGATTAACCGAGGCGGTTTTTGCAACCGCCTCGGATCAAAGGTCACGGTAAATGACCTATTTTTTGAGGCGCTTTGCTGCCCGCCATGGTTAATCAAACAAAAAATGAAAAAATGAAAAAAAAAATCCATGGACAGGCCCGCCAAGCCCATCCACAGTTAGCCGCCGCCGCCACCGTCGCTCACGTCTGTAGTGCCTATCCTCGCAGTAGTTGGGGAGTTGCCACACGCTGTTGGGGAGCCTCCAGCGTTGTTGAGGAGCCGTGGATCTGCTTGATCCGCTGCAAGGAGGCACCATCGCCCTCGATCCCACTGTAAGGAGGCGCCATCCCGCTGCAAGGAGGACGACGGCCCCTCGATCCGTTGTAAGGAGGCGCCATCGCCCTCGATCCAGTACTGTGGGGCACCACTGCCCCCAATCCACGCAAAGGTAGGTCAACTGCGCCTAGAGGAGATTGCCACCGCCACCAAGCTACCCATGCGCCCGCTGAAGGGGCCTCCTCATGTCGTCCCACAACCATGGAGGTAGAGGAGGGGCCTTGTAGAGAGGAGAGGGGAGGAGGAGCGAAGGGGAGCCACCAGCAGGACAGGGAGGGGATGAGTGTCGCTGGATGGGAGGGGAGGGTCGCCGGTGGCAAGATGGGAAGGGGAGGGTTGGGGGCGTCGGGCTAGGGGATGGGGATGACTTACTAGAGGAGGATTTAGACGATTGATTGATTGGAACCCTAACTCTCCCTATATATATAAACTCGATATGAATTGGATATGGGCTTTTCGTTGGGCCTCAGAAATATTAATCGAGGTGGGCCTTATAAGTGGCCCGCCTCCAAAAATGGGGGTATTTTTGGAGGCGGGCTACTTATAAGGCCCGCCTTGCGAAGCGGTTGACTGTAACCGCCTCGGTTAATAAACACGACTGCCTCAGTTAATTTGAGGCATTAACCGAGGCGGTTGAAATGTTTGCCCGCCTTTAAGGCACATTTCGAAACGCCTCACAAAAGATTTTTGTAGTAGTGCTTGAAAGGGGTGCAAAGAAGGAATGAATGAAACCCAAATGATGTACATTAGTATAAGCTTATGGTTATGGTGCTTCTTAGTGGGCATTGGTTCACACCATCTTTGCATGATGATGATGGGACCAAAGTACCAAAAGTAGTTCTAGGGTTCAAAATAGCTAGGAGAGGGTGACATTCAGAAACATGTGTATTCCATATGGAGAAATTAGGCATTGTATATTGCTTCTTATATGAAACATATGTATAGCTACAAATGGAAGTATGGAACAACAAAAGCAAAATAGACAAAGAGACGCATGGGTGCCCCTCGAACTCTTACACAGCTCCAGCCTCAACCCCATCACCATCAACCCCCTCCCCACCCCCGACCACCATAGATCGAGGCCTTTTGTAGCAACTCCACACACTTTGTGTCCCTGTTAGTGATGCACTGGCCCATGAACTAGTACATAGAATAGTCATCACAAAAGGTGTGTGGGCCCTTCCTAGACAATGGTATCTGAGGTAGGAATGGAGGGTAAGAGGCAGGGGGAGAGGGAGAGGGAGGTAGGCAGAGTTGGTTGGCGATAAGGGGAGAGGGAGTGAGGCAAAGTTGGTATGGGGGACATGGAGAAAGGGAGGGGGAGACAAATGTTAGGCATGGGTAGCGGTGCAAGGATGGAGGCCGAGGAGAGGAGCACGAAGGTATCCCATGACGCCGGTCATGGCACTAGCGCCACATGGACCCACACCACGGAGAGCATTTGGTGGTCATGCGACCTCAGCACGGTACCTGTGGTTTCACATCCCCTCACGCTAAATTGCATGAACTCTAGCTAAGTGGCATACACATAAAAGTTTAGTGGACGTTAGTGCATTTAACTCAGTCACATGTATTAGTCACTCTTTGTCTGAAACAATATTTCTAGTTACAATGTGCTCGACTATGGTTGTGATTGTGGTAGGTCTATGGATGCAGTGTGCTCCACTACATTTATGGGTGGACAATGCACTTAATAGTGAAAGTTATTATATAAATTACATGTTTCCTAAGGTGGAAACTAAGTTTGAGATCTGGTGATCTAGCTATGAACAAGTTTTTTTAGCAAAATGGGCAGTGCAAACAATTTCACCTACCCACTATATATGCACTGGATCTATTAGTTGTGATGTAAATATAGTATGTATTTTCCTAGTGCCTGTTAGACAACAACTAGTTTTGAATCTTCATTTGTGGTGTCAGTCTATAGGGCTAGATTGTTGCTATGTGAATGATAAATAAATTGGCTAGGATTCGCCTGCCTCATCATGTTTGCTTGAAACTTACTGTCTGTTTATTTGAACATATATATAGAATTCTAGTCTTCGTTGCATACACTCGTGGGCATAAATGAAGAAAAGAGACTAAAGGCGAGGAAAAAAACACCAAGGTCAAGATGGCACTGCCGGTAGTGCATGCTGAGTGTCTCAAGTAAATCTGATCTTTGTCGTGCTTCCTCAGTTCATCAATTCCTTTAGGGCCCATTCGGTTAGGCATTCCTGGCTTGGAATGGCTATTTTCAGCTCAGTATAAAATATCGAATGGTTCTAGGCCCGGAGCAGTTCCATTTCTTAGGTTTTTGCACTTTGAGTCAAGCTTTTTTGAGTTAGTTGGGTGAGACCAAGAGTCAAGGGCCTAACAACCCAACGTGATGGCGGGTCAAGACGGGTCAGGTCAGATTGGGTTGGTCAGAGTTAGATGATCTATGAACAGTTCTACCCAGGAGTAAAAACAAATCTAATTAAAAATCTTTATAGCCGTATAGTTTAGAGAGAAAAATATGAGTACAAACATTCTAAAACAACTACCGGAAAATGTGAGCACAACCGCAGACGGTTGGGGAGATTAGAAGTGACCAGAGCGCAGCTGTAGCCCCTAACGATTCATCAGCCCAACAGATTAATATCCACACGGGCCGACCAGCCCATGATACTCAGTTACACATTTATGGCCCAAATCAATCCTTTTTTTATCCATCTTCCGTTGTCCAGATTGAACAGAAAAGCCCATGGATTACACACAAGACCCAATTGTAAAAGTTAGTAATTAATATTGTCAAAGCCCAAGGCCCATATGATTTATCTAGTCCCCTCCCCTTTTCGGATAGCTACCTGAATGACGACGCTGAATTGCTGGCTCGTGGGCAATCCATCTTCTAGCTCCCTGGAGCTCTGCTATCCTTGCACAGAGCTCAGGCCTCGCGCTACCATGGCTCTCCTCCGACTCCAAGAGCAGTGCTCGCTCCTCCGAATTTCCAGCTCCCACCACCCAAATCCTCTCGATGCCCCAAGAAATGCTCGCAAGAACCTACTTTTACTCCCCAATGCGGCCAAGACCGCCAACGCCTCCGAAATCCCGGATCCTCGCATCCCCACTAGCGCTTCCAAGGCCGCAATCCAGACGCCGAAGGCGGCCGCGCCTTGGCGGGACGCCCTTGTCCCCGTTACCGCCGCCCTCGCGTCCTGGCCGCTCCCTTCCCTTGCGGCGGAGGGCGACGGGAAAGTGAGCCTCGAGTCCATCGTGGTGGCAATCGACGACTTCAACAACCGCAACCCTTTCTTCGTGGCTGGGGTCGTGTTCGTGTGGCTAGTGGTGATCCCGCTCGTGCAGGAGTACGTCTTCAAGAAGTACAAGCCCGTGAGCGCCATCGATGCGTTCCGCAAGCTACGCGACGTGCCGGAGGCGCAGCTGCTGGACATCAGGCGGGGCAAGAGCGTGCGGTTCATGGCGCCACCGAACCTGAAGCTTGTCGACAAGAGCACCGTGCAGGTGGAGTTCGACGAGGAGGACGACAAGGGCTTTGTCAAGGAGGTGCTTGCGAGGTTTCCAGACCCGACCAACACCGTCGTCTGCGTCCTTGACAAGTGAGTGCTACATGGAAAATTGATTGAATTATTTACCTAAAGTACCAGATACAATGTCTTATGTCTTTGAATGGGTTTCGCCTCAAATGGAATTGCACAATATTTAGGGGCGATAATAAATGTGTCTACCACAGTTGAGCCGTAATTTGCAAAAGATTAGTGTACATACTGTTAGATGTGTACTCTAAGGTGTACACCTTCTATATAGTAAATAAAATGCATATAGTTGTGTCCTGTGTAAACTAAATGGCTCTTTGATTTTACAATTCTGAATTGTGCAAAATTCTTGTTAAATACAAGTGATTGGTGTGTACTTTCTCAGGAACTATGAAGAATTCCTTGGGAACACCACTAAGTCACAATTTGTAATTTCACTGTTTCTGATGCAGGGAACTTAAACTGTTAAGCAATGGGAGGGATATTTGTTATTGGCTTTTCTATCCAATCAGTTTCTAATTTACATATGATTAAAAATTTAAAATATATATAAATCTAGAAGAAATATTGTTCTCCTTTTTTTTAAAAAAAAAATCAGCCTAACCAAAATGGATGCCATGTAACTTTTCACCTCTCTGGATTTTTTACTTCAACAAGATTAATGATAGCTTTCGTTTAGATTTGCTATATGTTTACTTCTGCCAAAGCAATTATATTTTAAGAGTACTCTATATTTAACTTCCTTCAGAACCTTTGGTCTCTTGACATGCTGCCATCTAGTAGCACTTACCAACTTTTCTCCTCCACATTACCAACTTAAATTTATGCTGTGTAAGGTAGCTTTGATGGTAATTCTTTGAAAGTTGCTGAGCTACTGGTCGAGAATGGTTTTAAGGAAGCCTATGCAATTAAAGGAGGCTTGAGAGGCCCAGAAGGGTGGCAGGTAAGGTATTATTCTATTGTGTGAGGAATAGCATACAATTCATTTTCTTTTCCTTTCTAAGTCTTTTCATCTCCATTAGGCGGTTCAAGAAAATTATCTTCCCCCATCTGTTCATGTTTTCCCGAGGAAAAAAAAGGGTGCAAAGTTAGCTCACACAGATGCAAGCAATGATGGAACATACGGTCAGCAGCAGGGAAGCGAGGAATCATCTGCTCCTCCAAGCAGGTTTGTAGTCAATACTGGCGATGAATCCAAAGATGTTTATGAAAATTCCAATGGAAGTACAACTGCTGCAAAACATGCAACTAGGAGACCATTATCGCCATATCCAAATGTATGGTTCTTTTTGCCTTTTCATCACCACACTCAAAATTAACCTGCTTATTCTAGATTTTTCTTCATAGATCCAACTGGTTACCATTTATTATATGATTATAAATGGCACCAGTATTCAACTATTCATACACGTCTTACTGCTTTTCTTTTGTACTGACAGTGAACTTCATTGAGAAATTATGTTATCTCCAGCTATCACACTTATAGCAATGCCAGACCAACTAAGAAATAGTTGACTCAAATCCATCTGAAACGATAAATAATTTGGGATGAGCTCGCCACTGCCTTTGTATTTGGTATGCTTCTAGGTTAGAGTTATGACCATAGTAGTTCTTTTTAAAGCTTTATATGAATATTTAGAAAGAAAGTAGATCATGTTAATGATAGCATGGCCAATTTTGTTTTTTTGTTAAGATAATGAAGAGACTTCTGGGAAGAACTGGCCATGGCTTTTATGTTTGGTGTATGCTTCTAGACTTGAGTTATGACTATATTATTTTTTAGAGCTTTATATGTGAATGCTTGAGGAAGGAATTAGATCATGGTAATCACAGCATGAGCTTTTTTTTAAGATGATGGAAAGAGTTCCAGCTTCAACCTATTCATAGAAGAGGCATCATACCACAAATTTGTAGCTCTAGCCCAAGCTACCACAACCAAATCCACATGCCTAATTCAAGAGTTAAGACCTCAAATTATTAACGTATCTTCAGGCGTAACTCAAGACAGCACAAGGCATATTTTGATTAAATCATTAAAGCTCTATGTTCACCTGAAAGCTAGATAATGGCACTTTGGAGGCACATAAATGGCTTGACTCAGGTCCACAGAAATTACTAACAGGCAAGGACAGGGAATTCCAGTGCAAATGCTATTTGCTGACATAAAGTAGATACATGACAGACTGTCCTTTAGATATCTACACTCATTTATATCCTTTGTTTCTTCACTCTTTATGATGCAAACTGACCAGTGACCACAAAAACTATTACGCATACAACTGTACAAACTGCTACAAGCCTTTGAGTTTATTGTGCATGCAGTACCCTGACTTGAAGCCTCCATCATCTCCAACACCATCAAAACCGACGAAGTAAGAGTAATGCAGGACAATAACATGTGTGAAACTCAAAAGGTCAGAAGCAGTCGTTTCCTGCACAAACATTTTTGTATACTTGTAACCGTGGATGCCGAGGAGATTGATTGGGATGACATGGAAGAGGACCAATATTGGTGTTTGGAGCTCTTGCTTCTATTGAGGCCATGGTGAATTCTTAGTTCTGTAATTGTTAAGCTTGTACCCGTTTGTTGTACTATTAATTGGTTTGTATGTGGGGCAAAATGACATTTTGTACCTGACTTTATACACTTGGTGGTGCCGTAGCATTCTCAATTTGACAATTGTGGTTAACTCGTTATTGTATTATCACTGGTTCAGACACCATATAGGTCGCAGCACTACAATTGTAACAGAGGTTCAGATTCAGACTTCAGTTCATGCACTCTGCGTACATACTGAGGTCTTTAACATCGTCAAACTAGATGATATACTCAGTATCTGTAAAGAAAGTTGTTTTGGATAAGATTTGATTAAACATTGGGAATATAAATTATGAATAACTTTTAAGTTATTGAGTTTGGAAATGTGAAAAAACCATATGAATAAATTTGTCTTGAAAAATACTTTTATAAAAATATACATATACCACTTTTAATAAATATTTTTATAAAAATAAGGAGTCAAAGTTAGGCTTTGAAGACCGTCTCATTATCTTAAACGACTTTAGGTATGTAGGGAGTATTATTGTTGTCTAAACAAAAAGAGGTGATGTTTCTTTTACAACAAAGACCGTTTCCGTCCCGGCTTATATTGAAAGCTTAAAAAAGCGGTTTACATTTGGGATACCAGTTTGAGCGACATTTATTATCCAACAAAGCCAAAGAACCATCTAAACGCTACTGGCTCAATGCTGTTCTAACAACCACCAAACTACATGGACTTAACGAATGCGAAGACTCCAGTAGACAACAACGCCAAAACGGGCCCAGCCTAAACATCAGAACGCTGCTCAAACGTCTTCTCGCCATCCTGCAAAGGCGCCTTCCTCTCTCGACTTGAGATATCGCTCACTTCCTCCATCTCTTCTTCAGCAAATCTTTCACCATGTCCTCCCCAGCAGAGGTGCCTATTGACGAGTCAACATATTTTTGGCTAGTGGCGGAGCCCGTGAAAATCCACACCTAGAGCCACTATCTAAGTGCCTAAGTAATTCTTAATGAACCCACATTAGAGATAGGTGAAAAAGTTTTTGGGTAGAAAACTAAAACAAGGCCTTAGATATACTCTAAATATATAATAAAAGTAATATATCTAAAAAAGTCAAGATATCTTATAATTTGGAATAGATGGAGTACTTTATAAGAAATCTCACTTTTATGCACATTTGTAGAATAAACATGGTAAAAGTATGATATGGTACAAAATATGTTATCTGTACCTAATAATTATGGACAACTATTGATTCATCCATATCTATCATATCATCCACGTTAGCAAGTAAACATCAACAAATATTTAAAAGTTTGTTTATAAATAGGGTTTAGAAGAGCAGAGAAGGGTTTAAGACCCGTACAAAACACAAGGTCCTTGTATCATCTTTTTTTTTGAAGAAACAGGAGGGGCAAAGCCCCTACTGAAATATATTTAACCAAAAGAAAGAGAAGCGTTTAGAACCCATACAACAGAGAAGTTCCTTGATTCATCTTTGAAAAATTGGTAATTGGTTCAACTCTGACAGACAGGACAACATTTTAAGAAAGATGCTCAATAAAGGCCCCTTATGCTCACAAACATGCTAAAAACAAAATTTAAGAAACATGCTCAATAAGCCCCCTTAGGCTCACAAATATGCCAAAACAAAAATTAAAAAAACATGCTCAATAAGCCCCCTTATGCTCACAAATATGCCAAAAACAAAAAATACATGCTAAAAACAAAAACTAAAAAACATGCTCAATAAGCCCCGTTATGCTCACAAATATGCCAAAAACAAAAAAAATAGCCCATGCAGGTCTCGAACCTGCGACCTTATATTTAACCAAAAGAAAGAGAAGCGTTTAGAACCCATACAACAGAGAAGTTCCTTGATTCATCTTTGAAAAAATTGGTAATTGGTTCAACTCTGACAGACAGGACAACATTTTAAGAAAGATGCTCAATAAAGGCCCCGTATGCTCACAAACATGCTAAAAACAAAAACTAAGAAACATGCTCAATAAGGCCCATATGCTCACAAATATGCCAAAAACAAAAAATACATGCTAAAAACAAAAACTGAAAAACATGCTCAATAA
>Ga0182004_10005302_pt1 | contig 10498 bp, 7 predicted proteins | sample Sormic07211540_1_FD_120479 | JGI IMG/M metagenome (GOLD analysis project Ga0182004, IMG submission 120479) | Endophyte microbial communities from Sorghum bicolor roots, Mead, Nebraska, USA - 072115-40_1 MetaG | ecosystem: Host-associated > Plants > Roots > Unclassified | place: USA: Nebraska...
AATATAGACGAAAACAAAAACTAATTACACAGTTTGTCTGTAAATCACGAGACGAATCTTTTGATCCTAGTTAGTTTATGATTGGACAATATTTGTCAAATAAAAACGAAAGTGCTACAGTAGTGAATTCCGAAATTTTTTCGGAACTAAACAAGGCCTGAACAAATTTTGGTCTGATTTAGTTTTCATAAATTTTCAAGATTTCCTGTCACATCGAATCTCAAGTGGCACATGCATAAAACATTGAATACAGATAAAAAATAACTAATTGCACTATTTAGCTGTAATTACGAGATGAATCTTTTGAGCCTAATTAGTCCATGATTAAACAATAACTAGCAAATACAAACAAAAATGCTATAGTATAAAAAAAATCGCCTACTAAACAAGGCCTTTATCAGTAACAGTTTTGTTAGCCGTGAGTATGTGAGAGACGGACCAATTAGCTAGGGGTAGGTTAATGTTCTTGATTTTTTTTTGTTGGATGGATGCCAGTGATGTCACCTGCATGTTCATTTCTTGAGAATTCTGGACTTTTGAGCAGCTTTATAAAAGCAACAACCAACTCGGTTGCTCACTGCAATCTAAGCAAGTGCAATTAATTTGCAATGATTTTGTTTCTAAGTTTCATTTGATGAATTGTTTGGTTCCACGCTCATGTGCGAAATTGGACTTTCCCAACTTCTTTGGATCAGAGGATTCAAATTATTTTGGTAAATATGTGGATTTCTATGAATCTCTAATTTCAAATTTGCTTACAAATGTGCACACAGATGTCTTTTATGAACATGTCTATTAAAATTTTAGCTTTATAAAAGAGGTTTTTTTTTGTCCTTTTCCTTGTACGTAGAGCTCATTTTTTTTATCATCTATGTTGTTTGTGATCCGTGACACGAACGGTTTGCATTGTCTTTTCCGTTTTGTCGCGTAACTAGCTATATATGTACTATGCATAGTCTATACTTTCTTCTTTGCTATGGTTTTGTTTTTTGGGTTCCATATTATACTAGTGGTTGATCATTGTTATTTGTCCTTGTGGTAATTTACATTTTATAATGAACTAAAATTTTGACCATGTTCTTATCCTAGAAACTTAGTTGTACTTCAAATAATGTTGTTTGCTAGTAATGATTGGTGGTCATATTCTTTTTAACAATTTTTTTTCTATTTTTGGAGTTCGATTCCCTCTAGGCAACCTGAATTCTTTTATCCTAGGTTTCTCCTAACTTAATAACTAGATGTAGAAATACGGTACATAAAATATGTTGCAACAAATACCAAACATGTTAATAGTCGAATGGTTGATGCTTTTGATGATGAATAGTGCATCATAGGTTTGGTTCTCAACATATTTTTTTAATCGTAGACCATAAAAATGCTAGTTGTTCCCTTCCCATCTCTCTTTATCCGCCACTTCACTCCTCCCTACTCCACACCGCCCCCCTAGGCCACCACTCCCTTAGCCCCTCCCCACATCTCACAAGCCAGGCTACCTCCTCGGCTCCTTCTCACTCCTCACAACCCGAGGCTACTCACCGGGTCCTGCCCCATCAGCCCCTCCTCCCTTCTCCCCCCAACATCGAGGCCACTGACCACCGCTCTCCTCCACCTCCTCCGATGAGTAGGGGCTAATTTGTTCCTACCACGCTGCCACTCGATGAACCCAAACCTCTTTCACATCGTGGTTCTTTGGTTTATGCTTGTCCTACTATGGATGTGTGAATGTGTACTTATTGTTATGTGAATATGTAGTGCATCTATAAACATGTGATTTGTGTTGAATTTTTTTGTCTTTGATAAGATGAAGTTAACGACTGGGCTAGGATGAGCTATCAGACCGGCATGCATGATTAACCTTGCCTAGTGTTGTATGCAGGCCTAAAGTTGAGCATATCGGATGACACAACACGGCATCTTATGCCATCTGTGCCAACCTGGCCTATGCCTAAGCAAGCTCATGTCGTGCCACACAATTGACCATGCATCTATAGATCTACTTTTCCCTAAAAAAAAAATCTACACGGCTATTTTGCCATCTATTAACGTGTTCTTGGTCAACCATTCTTAGTGGGATTTCATGGCCTATTTTCCTACACACACTCATATTTTAGAAAATAATGCATAAAAGTTTCATCTACATGAAACCATCTTTACTTCTATAAAACTCTCATCATCTCTCGCTTCATTGATATCATGCCATATCAGCATATTTAATGCTCATAAAATTTTATAAAACTCTCATTAAGATTGACCTAATGTCATATACTTAAATTGATTCCTCCTTTTCCAATGACTATTCTAAATATTGATCATTCAACCAGTAATGCGTAAAGAGAAATAGAGATAGGATGGATAATGAAAAACTGTACATTCTTTAAAACACGTGTGGATTTGACTTCCAGATATGCTATACTCTCTCCATCCCTTTTTAATTGTCGCTTGCACTTCCCAAAAAATAACTGCCAATAATTATATATTAAAAAATATTAATATTTATAATACATAATTAGTATCGTTAGAAAGATCTTTGAATCTAGTTTTTTTAAAAATGATTTAGAGATACAAATGTTGCACGTATTTTCTACAAATCGAGTAAAACTTGTAGCACGCACACCAACGACGTCAATTAAAAAGGGATAGAGGGAGTACATTCCACACCGTGCATACAACGTTTAGCTGGAAATAATTTCACTAAAAAGCTGGTATTAACATTTGTATTTTTTGTTTTTTACCCCTTTTTAAAAAAAATTCTCACAATTACGCCCCTGATAGTTTAATTTTGGAATCTAGACCCAAAGCTTGGCGCCATCATCACTCACACCAAGCTAACACTGAATGACGCCAGTAGTAACCACCATGGAGCCAAGCTTGGCGCCACCACCGATGATGTCAAGGTATGCAGCTGTGCAAGTGGTTTGTGCTGTGTTACCTTGGCGCTAGTGATAATTGCACCAAGCCGTGGGTCCAGATTCTAAAATCAAGCTATTAGAGGCATAATTGTGAGAATCTTTAAAAAAAGGGCCACAAAACAAAAAAGACGGTATTAATATAGTGTCATATCCAAAGCATAACTTAATAACACAGTTAAAGAGCAAGAATGATTAAAACAAGAGTTAAGATGTTGTCAGTTCAGTTATAAGTTTGCACACCTCCTTTTATTTTAATACAAAAAGTGAGTACTGTGGGGATCTCCCCCGGTCTTTTCGGTCAAAAAAAAAAACTATAACCTATTACAACAGCATCCCAGTTCAAGTAGCTTGATTTCTACAGTAAAATTACGTAATGAAGCATTAACGACAATACTAGATAAGTACGGAGTATATAGTAGTATCACAATGTGTTTCGATTGCAAGTTCGCAACTAATAAGGCCGTATTGCTGATAATGTGTTCCTGATGAATGACATGGTAGGCCTCACGGCCGGATCTTCCTGAACACAACGGACTCCTATATGAATGCATCTTTCTAACTCTCCTTTAGGAGCATCACCAATTCTTGGATCTTTCAACTGATCAGCTGTTCCCTGGGTCCAATGCTGTCGAACCTTTGCCAAACATAACAAATATCCTAAGGTTCGCAGTGACAAAATGACCGCCATTATGTAGAAATGAAACTTAGCATTACTATTTCAAAATTCATAACCTAGACGGCGTCACTTTTGCTGATTATGCTACATGCAGCTTCTTTAGTTCTATTGCAATTACAGTTGGATGTATGAGGAATGACGTTTAACTTACATATCTTGGGAAGTCATCAGTATCTTCTCTACAAAATGATGTAGCTTTGCTGCCTGTTACTGTCTCCAAAAGTACTACACCAAAGCTGTACACATCGGACTTCACAGAGTACTCGCCACCATAAAACAACTCAGGAGCGCGGTATCCACTGAGTGACATTCATTAGTTTGTAAGCAAACTGTTAGTGGTCGATTCTGTTCATCACAAGTCACTAGAAAAACAAAGAGTTGAGAAACACAAAAGTTTAGTAGCTACAAAACGAACTCACAATGTTCCCCTGAAGTTCACAGCCTTCCCTTCAGATAGGCCTAGATCGAGAACAGTTGCGTGCCCAAAACCTGAAATTTTCGGGATGAAGCCCTCGCTAAGTAGAATATTACTAGGGTCTATATTACGATGAACGATTCTGCAATGTTCATGCAGATATAACAATCCTTCACAAATCCCTTGCATGATGTGGAAACGTGAAGACCAGTCAGGGACTCCACTTTTCTCATCTTCAGCTGCACGAGCACAACTCAGATTCAGGACTGGTAATAAGATCAGCATCTCTCTTATACAAATATCTGTAATCACATATAACGATATAAGGAATGCATACCGAAAAGAACTGCATCAAGACTACCAACAGTCATGTATTCATAGCATATCATGTTCTCATTGTTTCCTATGCACGATCCCAGAATCCTTATGATGTTTGGATGGTCAAGCCTTGCCAGCATTTTCACCTCATTATTCAGCTCCACAAGTCCTATTTCCACGTTTAATCTTTTGACTGCCAAATCCGAAAAATTGGGTAGTATTCCCTGCACAGCCTCAAAGGTGCAGGTCAAATATTCATCCTATGAATGAAGTAGACTCATAATCAAAAGGGAAATTAGATACCTTGTAGATGGTTCTAGATCGGATAGAAGCAATAATATTTTGTTTGGAAAAATTATTGGTGGAGACTCTAATAGTATCCAGGTCTAAATTCTTCTCAAGGGGAGCTGCAAGCTTAGGCCCTGGTGCAAGCTCATGTTCTGCTCTAAACACTTCTGCTTTCACAAGATTTTATCGATGAAATATGTTAGCACATTTATCAAAGAAAAGATGAATAAAAAATAGTAAGAAAGCAGTCAACTCTCTTGATGAGCTATCAATAAAATATATTTTTTTTTCTGAACAATCATTGATAATTTCAGTGCCAATCTGTGTTTATTTCTTTTGGACCTGGGTACAGTAATGGACCAACCCATAAATACCACCAATAGGGGTACTGTGATATCCACATACTAGCACACAAAATCTGTGTTCACCACAAAGGCTTGCACGGAAAACGTAACTATCCATACCGGCACTGCCGCACTCAACTATAACTGGCATAAATAATACTCCATCTGTGCTAACTTATCCATGCACCTTTGGAGCACCAGATTTGACAACGGGCATGGACAAGGTTTTTTTAGTGGTGTCACAAAAATAACAATAGGAGATAACTTATACCTGTCTTCCATGATTCAAGAATAATATCATAGCCGATTCTAAATAAGAATCATGGAAGATAATATTTTCACAATTAAATGTTTTGTCTAAAAGTAAACATAAAACTTTTCATTTTAAATAAAACTTATAAATAAAACAGACATGATACTATTAAAAAAATATGTCATACAACATCCTTCATAAGTGACTATGTAACATTGATATACCTTAGGTCACTCATGTTTCTCACATATCCCTAGCTGTGCGCAGTGTCACAATTAGAGTAACATGGCACAAATACATGGTCTCTGGGTGATGCAGTGCAAGACTAGAGTGACGTGGTGCAGAACTGTTCTGGAATGTGCTCAAAGGGGTAAAATGCATATTCACGACCCATTATTGTTGTCCGATTTTGGTGTTTGAGGTTGAAAGTTGGACTATATATGGTGATAGTTTCAGAACCTAAATTGAGCTTTCAACTAATGATTAGTAGAGAAGAACATGCAATCAATTGAATAGTTACCATTCGATAGTGGCAAATGCTTTTGTCGTGTTCGATGATAACAAAAACCTAGCAATGCAGAAAACACCAGCATCGTCCCAATGGTGGAAACAGAAACAATTATAGCAATGTATCGATCTGTACAACAAACAGATGATCGATACTTAGTAAACAGTGTACATAAACAGAAAAAAATGAACTGATTTGAGTAATCACACAGAGAACCTGCAACATATTTATAAGAGAAAATGCTTTATGTCTTATGTCTTCATAGAAATTAAAGATGATTTGTGAAAAAGAAAAGGTAAGAAAAAAAACATTTTTACAGAAGTAAAGTTTATATATAGGAGGAAATTCAATCACTAATTAGTTATGAGGCAAATGCTTTAGCATGTTTCATTTGATACGAACGGATGTGTAACAACATAGCATATGGAACCCATGTAACTGAAAAATATTGTAAAAATAAATAAATCATTCCGTGTTGTATAAGTATGTTGCTAAAAATAATCCAGTACCTCTATGGGAATGGGATGGATCGCCATGAGAAATTCGAGTGTACAAGTCATTGATCCCTTCTGTCAGCTGAACAATATCTACGAGATCACCTGACCAGGTCACACAATCACTATCTCCAAAAACAGTATAAGCGCTGCAAGAGCAGTTTCCCAAGCACAACTTCCTGCAGTCGTCCCATCCCTTGCCAACCACCATGGTGACATTCAGCGTGTCAGGCACCTTGACATGTGACAGATGGGCGAAACCATGACCCATTGGGCTTGAGCAAGGCAACACCACATCTCTCACACAGCCACCTGCATATGTCCTCTGGTTCCAGTCGCTCTCGGACTTGGGGACAAATTCTTGTAGGCAGTGGCAATCAGAGTTGTAGCACGCGGCGTTTGGACCACAATACGCATAGGCATCACATTGATCCTGAGGCAAATGCCAGTATTCGACCCACTCGTTGCTTGTGTTGCTGTGCCAGCGATGAGCACGACCATCTGAGCTGGCGACAAGGCGCCACTGGATCGACCGGTCCAAAGCAGTGAACGAGTAATACGCACTGCCTTCACCAACAGTCATGTTGTAGACCAACACATTTGTCATCTTCAGGGCGGGCAGACCGCTGAAGCCCTGGCCATTCCATGGCCCAGTCCTGTAAATCAAAAGAGTGCCCTGGAACAAGAGCAGCTCAGGCAGTCTATTTGGATCGAGCCCAATATAGTAGTCCCCAGGTGACGGGTCCAGATTGCTCTTCCAGGATCTGAGTCTAACGTTGTGATTAGTAGACATGTCGTACCCAATCCTCATATCAGACAACAGTGTGTCGCAGGGCTGATCAAAACCTTGCCATAGTGGATTTGGGTTCTCAGACGTCGAGTCATTGATGATAAGATTGCCAGAATCCAGAAGGAATGCTTGTGGGCTGTTGGTGTTGAGTGTACCACTCGACCACACTTTGTTTCCTCTTCTATCCAGAAGGTCAAGAGAGCTTGTGCTGACGAAAACACTCCCATTGCCTCCCTTGATTGGCGTGTCACGGTTAGCCACCCAGACAATAGTTTGAGGTATCAAGTAATTATACCATATCCCTAGATACGAGCTGTCCCCGTTCGAGAAGAAGCCTAGCACAAAAATACCTTGCGCTGAAACTAGTTTTTGCCCATTTACTAAAGACTGTCCTATGGTCAGTGAGTCATCTGGAACAAGATATTTAATTATAAAACTGTGAGACACAGTTATTATCCCGAAATATAAGGTATTAAGTTATCATAATTGTTTCTAAGAATGTAGAATGAAATAAAACATGGATCAAACAGATTCTCAATTCATATATATTTTTTATTTCATAGACATTTAATTATATGGCTCATCTAGAGCTGGAAACCAAGCCAAGAGCATGTTACCACTCTTCTTAAAAAGGTTGTGACATTATCAAAAATGCTTATGTAGCAGTCTATTAAATGCATATGGAACTCTCACTGAGATTGACGACCTATCTATCATTAACGTCTATTGTCAGCAAACCATGTTCAAAATATAGTAAGCACAATATCTTCCCACGATTCATGGAGAGTTACATGTGTATTTGCTTTACCTTGTAACTTATTTTAAATTTTCTAAAATACCTTGTATTTTTTTCTCGAACACGCAGGAGAGCTGCGCATCATTGTATTAATAGAAGAAAAAATTGAGAGAGAATATGTCTCGGTATTGATTGATATATTGCATTGGGCCTCATAGGCTGATTATATAGGATACATAGAACTAACACCCCATGTGGGTAGACAATGTGGTACTATTTTTATTTACTATAACAATGAGCAGCCAAGCCAAATAGGCTTGGGTGCTAGGCCCATGGCCCATGGCCAGCCCATAGGGCGCCTATTCTAACAAAAATAAATAGAGTCATACATAGACCCCAGGTCCAACCCCACACACGCAGGCCCAACACTAGAAAACTGGATCACCGGTTAAAACAACAACTAGAGACGACCCTACAACTGCCATTAGACAGATCCTTCAGCAGCAAGGAGGGACATTCCCTTGGCTCCTGCCAGGCTCCACCAATGCGCCTCCTCTCTAGTCAGAGCCAAAGCCACACTGACATTTGGAGTTGCCCCATTGAAAACACATTCATTCCTATGTCGCCAGATACTCCAGGCTTCCAAAATAACAAAGGAATTCAGGCCCCGCCTCAAATCTCCAGAGGCAGCACCATCAACTTTTCTCCACCAATTGTCAAAAGATTGGTCAGAAGGTAGAGGGGCAAGTGCTGCGAATCCCAAGCGCAACAGGAGGGAGAACCAAAAACATCTAGAGAAGATGCAGCCCACCAGAAGATGATGAATGTCCTCCTCCTCTTGATCACATAGAAAACACTTGTCGGGATGAGGGAGCCCCCTCTTTGCCAATCTATCCGCTGTCCAACACCTATTGTGGGCGACAAGCCGCATGAAAAAATTACATTTGGGGGGGGGGGCAAGACCTTCCAGATCCTCTCATAAGGTTCAAAAATGATTGCACCTTGAAAAAGCATATCATAGGCGCTTTTTGCCAAATAGCTGCCTGAAGCAGAGAACCTCCATACATGTTTATCAGGGACTTCCTCATTCAGCTCCACCTCATGCAAAATATCCCAAAGATTAAGGTACTGAGATAAGGCAGCAACATCAATCTCCCCTTGAATATCCTCAGTCCATTTTTCTCCCACTAGTGCTTCTGCCACAGTACGTCTAATTAACCTTCTTTTAGGAACCAGTGCAAAAATTAGAGGAGCAAAATCCTGGATTCTCCTACCATTTATCCATTTGTCCTTCCAAAAAAGAGTATTAGTTCCATTTCCAATCTCTGTTACTACAGCCATCGAAATGAGGGCATCGATTTCCTTATTGACATTGACTTGGAAAGGAAGATTTGCCCACGACTTGTTGGGTTCGCTCTGCTGGAGCCACGGCCATCGTGCTTTTAAAGCAATGCACAGAGCCTTAAGGTCAGCAATCCCAAGCCCTCCAAGCTCGCGGGAGCGGCAAACCTTAGGCCAGGCAATGAGACAATGGCCACCCTTAGCCTCTTTTCGGCCTCTCCACATGAAGGCCCTTCGGATCTTGTCAATGGCCTTGAGAACCCAAGGTGGGAGATCTCTTGCCATGGCTACATAAATCAGAATTCCTGTGAGGACGTACTGCACTTGAACAACTCTACCAGCACGGGTCATCAAATCAGCCTTCCACCCCGGCAGTTGGTCTGCAATTTTGTCAATGATGGGCTGAACCTGCGTCTTAGTCAATTTCTTTATTGTCAGGGGCAGCCCCAAATATTTGCAAGGGAACTCTAGCATCTCACAGGGCAATAAATTCTGAATGGGGGCCAAATCATCCTCGGCACAATGGATTGGCAACACATTACTTTTTTGAACATTGGTCCTTAGGCCAGATGCATCCCCAAATAGATTCAAGAGTTGGAGAGATAGATTGATGTCTGCTGCATTTGGCTGGAGAAAAATGGCGACATCATCAGCATATAAGGAGATTCTATGCTGGATAGGCCTTCTGGATAAAGGTTGTAGCAGCCCAACTTCAGCAGCCCTTGTGAACATCTGATTTAACACATCCATAACAAGAATAAAGAGCATAGGCGAGAGCGGATCTCCCTACCTTAGTCCCGTTCTATGCAAAATACCATCTCCTGGGATGCCATTCAAGAGAACTTGGGTGGAAGAAGATGATAGGAGTCCACAAATGAAGTCACAACAGCGGGGGCCAAAGCCCAAATTTCTCAGCACCTCCAAAAGGAAGGCCCAAGACACCGAGTCAAAAGCTTTAGTAATATCAAGCTTCAAGAGAACTCTAGGCTGTTTTTGAGAGTGAAGGAATTTAACTGTTTGTTGGACCATCATAAAATTATCTTGGATAAACCTTTTTTTGATGAAAGCACTTTGGTTGCAGGAAACCATCTCATCTAGTCGACCTGCAAGTCTATTAGCCAAAAGTTTGGTCACAAGTTTTGCGAAACTGTGAACCAAGCTAATTGGCCTAAAATCCTTGACTTGTACCGCATTAGTCTTCTTTGGAATAAGTGCAATGTAAGCAGAATTCAGTTTCTGGAAATTTCTGAAATTTCCGGTCCAAAGAAAATGAACAGCTGCCAACACATCATTTTTTATAACTGACCAGCAACATTTATAGAATCTGCCAGTGAACCCATCCGGTCCAGGGGCTTTATCCGATGGCATCTCCTTTATGGTGTTCCACACTTCTTCTTCTGAGAAAGGCAAATCCAAAGTGTCAAGA
>Ga0182004_10005303_pt1 | contig 10498 bp, 11 predicted proteins | sample Sormic07211540_1_FD_120479 | JGI IMG/M metagenome (GOLD analysis project Ga0182004, IMG submission 120479) | Endophyte microbial communities from Sorghum bicolor roots, Mead, Nebraska, USA - 072115-40_1 MetaG | ecosystem: Host-associated > Plants > Roots > Unclassified | place: USA: Nebraska...
ACATCAGTTCTCTCGTTTCCCTATGGATACGATAAAACCTTTAACCGGGTAAAAGATACAACAGTATTCGTGCGCTTGCGGATTTATCTGTGTGCGTATAAATACCATTGTACACTCTAGTGCCATGCTAGGGATGACAACCTAGTATTCAAGTGGTGTTAGCAAGTGTCAACACAGACATAGCTACTGCAATAGCTGACTCAGAATATGCAGAACAATGGAAATGGGAATGTAAACGCACCACCTCATGTCAGGGACAGAAGAGGAGAATTCTTGAAGGGACACCCACCTGTTTTCAAGCACTCCACTGACCCTCTCGATGCTGATGACTGGTGTTGTGCAATTGAAAGGCAACTGGAAATTGCACAACGTGATGACAGAGAGAAAGTGTTGTATGCTGCAGGGCAACTACAAGGAGCTGCTCTTGACTGGTGGGACTCATTCCATTTTGGCCGTACTGAAGCTGACCCCGTAGTCTGGCTAGAATTCCGTAATGCTTTTTGCTCTCATCATGTCCCTACTGGGCTAATGAAATTGAAGAAGAAGGAATTTCTCTCCCTCAAGCAAGGGGGAATGTCTGTTGCTAAATATCGTGACAAGTTCATACAATTGTCGCGATGTGCTCCCACTGAAGTGGAGGATGATGAAAAGAGACAAAAGCTGTTCATGTAAGGTCTGAATAATGGGCTCCAGTATCAATTGTTATCCCACACTTTTGTAAGTTTTCAGCAGCTGGTGGACAAGGCATTCGTGATTGAAAACAAGCTTTGTTAGATGGAGGATAAGAAAAGGAAGTTCCAAGGATAGCAGTGAGGAAGTAACACACCTACCCATACTATCCGTCAGAAAACTTATCCACGACAACACTATCAGGGTTAGTCAAGTATGATTAACCGCAACCAATAACCACAACATGTATAGCAGCAATAGCAGTATAGAGCACCTAACCAAAGTCAGTAGCCAGTTAATAATGCTCCAGTGAAGCCAAATGTTAATGGTGCACCAAAAGCACCAAATGCTAACAATGACAACAAATGATTCAGTTGTGGTGAGCTAGGACATTACTCCAACTGGTGCCCCAAGAAGATGGCATAGAACAATATCAGAGGGAGGCTAAATCATGTCACAGCCGAGGCTGCTCAGGAGGCACCAGACGTGATGCTCGGTATGTTTCCAGTTAACTGAAGCCCTGCTATAGTTTTATTTGATTTTAGTGCATCACATTCCTTTATTGCTCAGTCATTTGTCAAGAAACATGATATACCCATGATTGCTATGAAAACTTCGATGATAGTTAGCTCGCCTGGAGCAGAAATGGAAGCTACCCTTAGATGCCCTCTAGTGAACATCATCTTAAGGGAGGTAGAGTTTACAGTTAGTCTTGTGGTCTTGAAAACTTCTAGTATTGATGTCATTTTGGGGATGGAATGGTTGAAACAGAGGAGGGCAGTTATACAGTGTGATAGCAAAATAGTACAGTTAGTGAAACCATCGGGCCAGCAAATTGTGGTAGAGGTTAGTGTGTCAGCCAAACAATACTATGCAGTTAATCAGCTGAAGGGGACATCAATAGAGGACATACGAATAGTGAATGAATATCTAGACGTTTTCCCTGAGGAACTGCCACGTATGCCACCCGACCGAGACATTGAGTTTATAATTGAACTTTTACCTGGAACTACACCTATAGCTAAGAGACCATATAGAATGGGTGTGAATGAATTAGCAGAACTTAGAAGCAACTAAGAGAATTGCTAGATAAGGGTTATGTTCAACCAAGTTCCTCACCTTGCAGAGCACCAATGTTGTTTGTAGAAAAGAAAGATGCAACACAAAGAATTTGTATAGATTACAGATCACTTAATGAGGTTACAATTAAGAACAAGTATCCACTCCCTAGGATTGATGAACTGTTTGACCAATTGAAAGGAGCTTGTGTGTTTTCTAAGATAGACCTTTGGTCTGGTTACCATCAATTAAGGATAAGACGTTCTGATATCCCTAGAATTGCTTTTGTGACACGATATGGATTATATGAGTTACATTCATGTCTTTTGGCTTGACAAATGCACCTGCCTACTTTATGTACTTGATGAACAAAGTATTCATGGAATATCTTGACAAGGTTATGATTGTGTTCATTGATGACATACTTGTTTTCTCTAAAAATGAAGAAGAGCATGAGAAACAATTGAGATTAGTTATACAGAAGCTTAGAGAACATCAACTCTATGCTAAGCTTAGTAAGTGTGAGTTTTGGTTAAAAGAGGTATCTTTTCTTGGTCATATCATCTCTAACAATGGGGTAGCAATAGATCACAAAAAGGTTAAGGATGTGCTGAGTTGGAAGCCACCTAAAGATGTTAGTGAAATTAGGAGTTTCCTTGGTATGGCTGGGTATTACAGAAGATTTATTGAGGGATTCTCTAAGTTAGCCAAACCAATGACAGCTCTGTTAGAAAAGAACACCAAATTTGTATGGTCTAAAGTGTGTCAGTCTAGTTTTGAGGAGTTGAATAAGAGATTGTCTTCTACCCCCGTACCCACCTTACCTGATATCACTAAGAGTTTCTCCATCTACTGTGATGCCTCTCGACAAGGCCTTGGTTGTGTGCTGATGCAAGAAGGCAGTGTTGTGGCCTATGCCTCTAGACAGTTGAAGAAACATGAGTTGAACTACCCAACTCATGATTTAGAGTTAGCAATCGTGGTGCACGCTCTAAAAATATGGAGGCACTATCTAATTGGTCATAAGTGTGAGATTTATACAAATCATAAGAGTTTGAAATATATTTTCACCTAGTCTGATTTGAACTTAAGGCAACAAATGTAACACCCCAGTGTTATGGTTGCATCCTTTCACATGCATGACATGAGCATAATCATCTTCATAAGCATACATGATCATCACATATCTTGGAACATGTCATTTCTTGTGTAGATGTTGCTTAATTTGCTTAATTATGCTCTCTATGCTTGTGTTTGAGTATGTCATGCTCTTGTATATGTCTTGGACCTTGGTAAGTAGTTCAACTATGCTTAACTCAACCTTAGGAGCAATGTTCATGTTGATCACATCCTCTAATTATGCTTCTAAGTCATGGTTTTACTTAGAGGGCCTATAAACCTCTTTTGCTCAGGCTTTTAAAAAGTGCATCATAAAACGTTGGCACGTCAAAACTTTCTAAAGCAAAGTTGTAGATAATTTTATAAGTAACAAAAGTTGTTTTATGGCCATCTCATGAAAATGAGCACAACTTTCTCAAAAAGGGCTCACAAGGCAAATTTGGGGGCTGTTCCAACACTTAGAATTTTTCTAAGTCATCCTGGCGCCACCAGTTTGTGTGAAGGTTATTGGGAGCTCTATATCTTTCCATCCAGGCCGAATTGGCTTTTGCTCCAGTTGACAAAGTTGTAGAACTCAGTTATTACTCCAAGTATGTCAACTACACCATCTCCTAATTCACCACGGTTTGGGGGATAATCTGTGCCAAAGTAGCTCTCTTAGATATCATCGAAGACCCTGATGGCGAGCTCTGTCCGCCGTCGTGGCCGACCGGGCGCAGCACCTGGCTGCCATTTGGCGACCGTACGCCGGCGTTGGACCCACTGGTCGGGTCGTCGACACCGTCATGGACGCCACGCACCCCCGCACCCGTCCAGTGCCCTCCCACTCGCTCCGAGTCCGCCTCAAGCTCCGCCTTCTTCTCCGTCTCTTGGCTGCCCCAGATCGCCCCGAGGTGAGCCATATTTCTCAAGTTCTCCGTCGTCGGGTTCGCGGCCGTCGCGACCCCAACTTCGGCGAACCTCATCGCTGCTCCATCCCTACCTTCTTTCTTCTGTCTAGGTCACGTTAGAACTTGCTTAGGTCACCGTCGTAGTCTGTGGCACACCCTTCCATCCTTGGTAGCACCGTCGTGCGGGAACACGGTCGCCGCACCGCCGCGCTCACCGCCGACGACCACCCTACACGTGAGCAGACTCACCAAAGCCAGTAGGGTTAGGTATTGCTACCTAGGAAGCTCTGCGCCATCACACTGATGCTTGAGCCGCCCTTCCCCGATGCTCTACCAGTCGGAGATGACCGGCGTAAGCCGGGATAGCTCCGCCATGCCACCATGGCCGATGGCGACCTCTTTCTGTTGCTACAACCCTTGAACCACCTACCTTTATCGACGCGGAAAGACTAAGGGAGCACGCTGATGCCCTTGGATCCACCGAAGAAGCTTATCGTCGGTGAGCATTCGCTGGCAAGTGTGCTCTCTACTCTCTGTGTTGCTGACACGCGGGTCCCGCTATCAGTGACTCAACGGTTCTCTCCTCTCTTTTATTCAAAAATCTAGATTTTATGCAATCTTGCAAAAATCATATCTCCTGTTCCTGAGCTCCAAAAATTGTGAAACAAATTTTGTGATTATCCATGGGATGGCTAGTTTTGAATAAAAATATAAAATGTACCATGTTTTTTCTGAAAAATATTTGTTATGAATTAATCTTTTTTATTTCAAAGTAAATTCATATCTCTTAGTATGCTACTCCAAATGCTGTGAAATTTTTATGCTATGCTTTGTGTGGTATTAGTATGCTCTGGTAAATATTTCATGAGTTTTGAAGCACTGTATCTCTGCTAGGTAATTTATGTTATTGTTATTGCTTAAATACTTGTTTAAATCATATTAAATGTTGTATGCTTATGCTGGTGTTCTCCTTTGGTGTCAAGCATGGTAATGATAGTAGTATCATGTATATAATCTGAAATCTATTGTTTGACACTGTTTAACCCATGTTTCTTAATTTATGATAATAAGCATCTTGTTACATGTTAATTAAATATCTGGAGTTTGGCATGTGTAATTGCTCTGAAAATTTTATGGTGATGTTTAGGTGTCTTGCTGGTGCTTCTGTAATGTTTGTAGATTTTTCTGAGTACTCTTGCTGGTATCTCTTAATTATGAAGGCTTCTTAATTAAGGGTTTGGTAGTTAACATGTGGTTTAAATGTCATCTTATGTTATACTTGTTCTTATGAGTCACTTGGTTTGCACTAAATGTGCTATTGTTATGTTAACAAGTAATTAATTAAAGGCTATAAGTTTGCTATTGCTTGTTGTTAACTTTGTTTGCTGGAAGGCTTATCTGTACCAAAGTTGTTGTAAACTTTGTGTTCTAGTTGTAGTTAAAATTTGGGGTCATTTGGCCTCGTAGTTTAAGAGTTATAGCTTTTCCAAGTGAAGTTCCAGAACTAGGTGCTCTCTTTTTTTCTGGGACAGAACCTGGAACTTTGTTTAAATTGACTTGTTTAACTTATGAATCTTGCTGAGATGTCTAAAGATGAAATGTAAACAATTTCATAAGCTTTCCAGAATGTCTTAATAAATGTCTGTTGGTAGTTGCTGCTTATTTATGTAAGTTGGTATGTCTTTGTTAAGTTGTGGTGGAACTCTTGTATAAGCTTGTAAAGATGTTTACTCCATAAATGAGTGTACAGTGAAATGTGTAACCATGTTTGTGTCAAGCATTCACCATTTCATCGTATGCATACATTCCTTACTCATTCGTGCATGCAATAGGTGCACCGGAGATCGCAACGTCGTTTGAGCTCGAGAGGGTGAATCCAGAAGGTCCGAAAGTTGCCCAGGAGACGGAGGTCCAGCCAGCAGGACCCGAGGAGCCCGAAGAGGAAGTCGAGTGCTCTAGTCACGAGCCTGCGTCGTTTGTGAAAGGCAAGCCCCGGAGCATCTTAAGTCTCCCACTTATAATTTTAAAGCATGATTGAATATGTTATATCTATTGCTGCATTACGTATAGGAGTTGTGATGGAACGTTTGCTGCATTATACCTTTCCTTGTCCAGATACCTTACCTTGGTATAGAGTCAGGATCGAGTAGCAGCTTAGCCATGCTTTAATCGGTAGAAGTCGGGTGATATCCTGTCACCTGCCTGAAATAGGGTCAGTGGTTGGGTCACAGTTGGCTATATTTGCTATCGTGGGTAAAGAACCTGGTTTAAAATGACTTAAGCTGGGTGGAGTTTTGCAAGGTGGTAGTAACTCCATCTGTAGCAGCTAAGGACCGATCGTTGTACGTAGGGATGAAAATCGATCGGATACGGACGGATATCACCGATATCATATTTGTTTTCATATTTCTGGTCGGATTCGGATTCGAATACGGATAATATCAACCATGCCGGATAAGATATGATTGGATGCCGACATCATAAATATATGATTTAAGTATTCGGATACGGATACGGTATCGGATGTTAAACATTCGGACTCGAATACGGACAGATCTAAACCTCTCTAAACGAATTCGGTCTCGAATACTGTCGGAAAATATCCGTACCGTTTTCATCCCTAGTTGTACGTCCTCTTGTCATGATGAACGCATGCCTGACACTTTGTTGGCCGTATAACTCGTTCCAACCACAAAGCCTAGTAGTATGACTCAGGTCGGAAGACTGGCAAGTATAAAGTGCGCACTACCGGAGGAAATGCGGTGTGCGGGGGGGGCATTGGCGTAAGACCAAGGGCAGGTGATTTAAAAGTCCTGATCTTTCTAGGAGAGTGGCAGCCCTAGGAGTGTAGCGCTGATCGGAGTCGTGATTCCTGCGTCGTACCAAAGGTGACCCGCTTGCTCTCCGACAGGGGATGCATGGGTGAGTGCTACGAATAACCCTCCAGCTGGATAGGAATCGATTCGAATCGCCGTCTCTCCCGGATAGTGAGAACTTGATAGAGCAGCGGCAAACGTAGCATTCACTAAGTACTTAATGGTTCTTTAGTGATGATGTTGAGGATAGAAAGAAAGAACATATGTTGGAACTTGATACAGTTATTATTATGTTTGTTAATACTCAAGTGAAGTGCTTAGTCTAGGTGCTAATCTAGTGATAGGCTAATGTTAATCAATATGATGCTAATAAGAATGGTTTACTATCCAATCTAAGCTCTTTTGGCAAATGTTCGAGTCAAGCCAGATCCACTTTATAATCAGCCTTGCATGATCCTTGGTGTCTTTTGTGTGTGGTTAGACGGGTAAGTCTAGCTGAGTACATCCTCATACTCAGGGTTTATTCCCACCTGTTGCAGATGACATCTTCTATGACGGTTTCTACAAGACCTATCTTCTCCCTACAGGGGATGAGGACTAAACAATTGGGCACGGTTCTCTAATGACTTCGTACCTATGATGCTTTTGGTGGATGTGATGAGACTTTGGCTGTAACAAGAACTAGTAAAATGTGTGTGAAAACTATGTTGCTTCCGCTAGTATCAACTTGTGTTGTAATAACATAAGTACTCTCATGTGATATCGCTTTGTCAATAGTCAATGAACTATGTAACAATCGTTTTGTTGTGCTGAACTATTACGATCTTGGTTTGTTGCGAAGTTGGTTTGAACTCCTTCGTGGTTTCAGTTGACTACCGGGATTATATGGGCTCAAGTCTGGAAATTAATTGCCTACGCGATCGTTTCTACACTTGAACTCTTATAATTTGGTCGGTTCTATGACACCTGGCATCAGAGCAAGTTCAGCATTAAATGCATCATTAGTGTATTTAAAATAAAAGAATTTTAAATAAATTGTGTTAATCAGCACCTAAAGTATGCTAGTGGTCGAATCCTCCTTGCCCTTATAAGGACTTTAGGTGGCTATTTAAGTACTGACTTGGGGAGTTTTATTTATGCATCTCCAGCAGTACTCAGGTATGGATGTGTGATGACCGCACTATGCTACCATGTGGTCTAATGGTTGAGGTAGCCTTCATATGTGAAGTAGCCACATATGTCGCTAGATTTAAATTATGCAACGTCACACCTACGCTCAGTTAAGTGGGAGCTACGAGAGCATGATCGTCCAAACGGCGGTCTAGGGGAGTGTTCGTGGTGATTTTCTGGAGCGGTTGCATGTCAAACCATGGAACCACGAAAGAAACTTAATTGGGGAGTACTTAATTTCTTGGGTAGATGTGGTGTCATTGTTTGTGCATGCTGGGGTACGTGCAAACAATGTGCACTTAGTTTACTACTTTCTTGAGTGAATTTTGGGAATTGCTGGGCTGCAATGAAGTTTTATGCAGGTACTCTAATGGCGCGCGTGTAAATCGATAGTTACCATTTTGAGGGACGAATGTATGCCACCGTATATCCATTAGAATAATAATTTTATAAGTTTGTGAGGACGTACGGATCGTGCATGCATCATATCGCATTCATACATACATTCTGTCTACTTGTTCCCTTACAATATTGTCCTTTTTTAATTAACAAGTGTTGCTTAAACAATCCTCTCTCAACCACAGTTGTTCCTTTGCACAGATGGACGTGTCTGCCTCACCTCTGCCCATTTACACCATTCTGAGCGAGTTTGGCACTTCTACCCTGCTTTGGAGGGTGCTGTAGTCAGTGGGGTACACTGAGCCACCTCAGTACTCCTGGTGGGAGGTGGATATGACAGGAGACTTGCAGTGGTTCGCCGTGCAGGGAGTTGTCCCTCCACATGGGGGCAGGCCTCCATGGACAGGATGGACCTGCAACTCAGAAGGGCAGACTCCATGGGAAGCAGCTTCGGTTGCAGCCCATGCATGCTGCTCAACATCTGTCAGAGGTTTGGTGATGAGCTGACAGGAGGGCCAGTGGCCTCCATTGCCCATGCTGACCTAGCAGCGGCGGAGTGGAAGAAGGTTGAAGGTTGTGCGTTCGTCCGAGGTCGAGGAGAGCGAGTTGAGAGCTCCAGTCCTGCTATGAGCGCTGTGATGGCTGTGCTCAAGCTATTCAGACAGCGACAGGACACCTATGTGGAGGTGATGACGGCTGTTCACCAGGCTCAGGAGATGCAACAGAACGCTAAAAAGTGTGCTCTCAAGTTTCACAAGCAGGCTGGACTCCTAGAGCAGGCCCAGAAGGACTGCAATGATTGAGAGGACGTTGCGGAGTATCATAGGCAGCAGTGGGTGAAGGCCACTAGGGAGAGAGATCATAAGCAGGTGTAGATGAGTCAGTTGGCTTGGGAGAAGGAGACCGTGTAGGATCGCTTATCACTCGTGAGAGGGATACTGCACTACGTGTGTCAGAGAACAGGCGCTGGGCATGGGAGTTGCACCATGTGCACTCGGCTGAGTGGGAGAACTATCTGCAGGATTAGATTGAGGCTGGTCTTCTGGAGATTCACCACCTCAACAACTTGCTACACCCTATTCCTCACCCTGCACCAGTTTACCTAGAGGTGGGAACTCTGGTGATCGTGGCCGATGATGATGGCATGGAGGTAGATGGACAGGCCACGGCTGCACCACTATTGCACGAGGATGATGAGGACGAGGAGCTTGAGTCGGTTAGCGACGAGGATGGAGATGCGATCTTCAATGCTGACTCGGGCGACGAGCCTAGAGTGTAGTGGGTAGTTGCTAGCTGTCTTGTGGGGTTCTTTTGGTAGTTTGACCTATGGTAGTCGTGCCCTTGTAATCATGATGTAATCCTAAACCTTGATCTAAGTCTTGTGTCTGTGCTATGGTGATGTAATAACTTCATGGGCCGGATGTTGTAATGACTCTATCATGTTCGAGCGGCTGTTGATGATGTTGTGCATTTGATGGATATTTGTGTCATGTGCTGTGATTGGTGATGTTGTTTAGTGGAATCGAATTTTTGTGCCTTATTCTGTAAAGATATTCCCTCAAATACTTTTAGGCATGATTATAAGTTCTTCTATGACAAATCTTGTCATCATCAATACTCACTGACTATGTTTTTATAGATGTCTCGCGGCACTCGAGGTGCAGAAAATCATGCGAACATGAATCCACCCCCTCCTCCTCCACCACCGAATCCAGCAAAATTGATGCAAATGATGGTGGAAAGTTAGAGGTTGCTCACTGAGGCTATTCATCAGATGGCAAATTAGGGTGGTCAGGATGCACAACATGGGCCAACACCAAATCAGCATAGTAGTTTCAAGGATTTCATGGACACCAAGCCCCCATCTTTTAGAAAGGCTGAAGAACCCCTTCAGTCGGAGGAATGGCTGAACATGGCCGAACAAAATTTCCACTTGCTTTGGCTGACCGAAGGTCTGAAGGCGGAATATGTAGCTCATCAGTTGCAGGGTCCGGCTGGTATCTAGTGGAATCAGCATAGGGAGGCTCATCTAGATAACACTATGGTTGACTAGAATCTCTTCCATGAAGCTTTCAAGGGACACTTCATACCTCCTAGGGTCATGGAGATGAAGCATACTGAGTTTATGCAATTAACTCAGGGCAACAAAACTCTGAAACAATACTTGCATGCTTTCAATCATCTGTCAAGGTATGCAACTGAGTTTGTGAGCACTGAGGCAAAGAAAATTGCTAGCTTCAAGAGGGGTCTTTTCCCAAACTGTTGAAGACTATGGGCCGCACTAAGTGTGCCACCTTCAATGAGTTTGTCAGTGATGCTCTTACTCCTGAGAATTACAACATTGTGTACACTGCGACTAAGACTCGCAAGCAAGGT
>Ga0182004_10005304_pt1 | contig 10496 bp, 12 predicted proteins | sample Sormic07211540_1_FD_120479 | JGI IMG/M metagenome (GOLD analysis project Ga0182004, IMG submission 120479) | Endophyte microbial communities from Sorghum bicolor roots, Mead, Nebraska, USA - 072115-40_1 MetaG | ecosystem: Host-associated > Plants > Roots > Unclassified | place: USA: Nebraska...
CCAGGTCAGGGATGTAATGTGCACGGATTTAAAAGTTGAGGGATGTATTTTACCCGGTTTTAGAGTTCAGGGACGAAAATCAGACTTTCGTGAAAGTTGAGGGACCTAAAGTGAACTTTTTTCCTAATAAGTACATGTTTCACTTTCACCGGTCCAGTAGGGCACCAGTTCATGACCACGGAAGTTCATCATCCGTCAATTTCTTTTTTTTTCAATCCCGTTTAAAAAAAAAAACTGGCTGGAATGGAATCTGTCTATTCGTAGAAGTACATATTTATAGTATGACTATTTTTGTGTCATAAATTCTGATAATCTTTTATATAAACTTGACCAAATTAAAAATAGATTGACTTCAATACAAAGGTAGCTTTCTTTTTTAGTTAAGCTTTTTTTTTTTGCAATGAGCCAATAATAGTGATGGGTAAGTTACAACATTTATGTCTGCATATTATTAAATTTATTTTCTCCAATGAACATGATAATTTGAGGTGCCGAGAACTAACATGGTAAATTATTTTGTTGGCCAATTAGGCAAGTACAAAATAATAGATAGATTAACTTGTTCCTCGATGGTATCATGACAGAGGGACTATCTGATTTAGTGAGATTGGCACGATCCTATCCTATCCTTAACCTACACGGCCACTTGCTAGGTCCACTACTATACGCGCATCAAAGATTGTTTCTGCTACTTCCACGCTTTTGAAAATTGGAAGTCCACTGCTCTCAGCTCTGCCTACAGTATACGACGCAGACCTCCAAATGCAGCTAGCCATTGTCAGTTTGTCACGCGACATCCTGACAGCTGAATCGACGCGAAACAAAACCGTTGTGAGCTCAACGCGTCAACCCGAGATCTCCAATCACGGTGGCAATGGCAACTTGTGTTAAATCAACGACTCTTGATTCATGTACATGTGACACACAACAAGAAGAGCAAAATGTGACATGAGCTGGGGTGCAGGTGGGTGTTGATCCGCTGGGAGATGGAACTAGTACTAAAATATTTGGATGTCAGGGAAGTCAACCGTATCCTGCTCATGTGAGGAGCGGCAAGCAGGAGGAGATCGTACGTTCTTGCATTGGCGGCGTCAACTAACTTTTATTCCCACTAATCATGTGCAGTGCAGTCTTTGTTGTGTAGATGGAATCGTACTTGCATTGCCTCATTCAGAATTGCGTCGTCATCACCTTCGTCAGCTTCCTCGCCACTTGAGCTAGCTATGTGCAGCAGTGCAAGTTCAGTTCGGATGATGCCTCTGCACATTCAAATCTGAAACCAAACGGACAGCCAATCAGTGTTTTATTTACAGACTATATACAGAGGGAAAGAATGAACACGACTGAAATGTTCAGCAGCGACAAAAATGTTAGTTCCAGTTGGAGTTCGATATGTGGATGTTCCTGCGATGATTTGTTTTTGGTATGTAGTACTAGCTTTGATGTGTGATCAATGCTACTGCCATGTATAGAGTTCCTGTCCCACTTTTCAAAGGGTTTCTTAATTCAACCTATTCTTTATCATTGTAGCGGATTCATGCCCTCAAAAACAAAAGACTCGATTCTTTTTAACACAGAAAAGAATAACACATTTCTGAACGTGTTAGTGCTGATTATGGCATTCAGCGCAATGCAACCACATGCAGAGTAGAAACAGCACATTTCTGAACACCTGCCCCCACCTCTGTCATTCTCTTCTCAATGCTACGCGGCGCTGCATGCCTGTCAGGCGTTGGAGCTCAACCCTCTCGCCTCGCACGATCGCATCACTCTCATCCTCTTGCACGAGGACACGAACATCCTGCAAACCAGACACGTGTATTTGCCATTGTTAGAGCCTATCGTCTTTACTACAATGGCAGTGCAGTTTCAGAGCGAGGGTGCTTACTCCCACGGCACGTCGCCGACGAGCATCCAGTCGCCGTCGCCGTCCTCGTACACCACGGCGTGCTCCCAGTCGCCGTACCCATCCATCAGCCCTGCACAAAACGAAACAAACCACAATTCTACATCAGTTTCCATTCTCCCCGGCCGTATATCGATCTCGCGCAGCATAACACTACTAGCAGCACAGCAAGCTTACCGATGGAGCAGCAGCAGAAGAGCTCATTGAGCGCCTCCACGAGCTCGCCGTAGTCGTCGTACGCCGCCACGTCCACCTTCCTCAGGTACGGCGTCCCGTCCATGCTCACCTTCACGAACGCTTGCATCCTGCTCGCAATCGTCTCAGCCGGTCAGAGTCAGACAGAAACAGAACCACGTGCATATGCCACCCCACACCAGTCAACAACGTACATGGCGGACGACGACGGCGGCTGCTGGCCGTTCTTCCTCGCTCGTCTCGCCTTGCGCGCATTGACGCCGGGTAGCCCCAGCGTCAGCTCGGTGAGGTCCACGCCGTCGTCGCCGCCGCCGTAGCCCGCCATGCGTTCCAGGCTTTGATCGAGCTCCGGCGTCCGTCCTAATCAATGGCGGCCTGTGTACGTCGACAAGCTGAGGGACGGGGACCTGAGGTGGTGGAGCAAATCGTGAAGCGTGGAAGGTGGTGGAAGTGGAAGTGATCGAGAGCTCCAGGTCTGGGCGGCACCCGTATATATACTACGTACCGTGTTGTTGCGGCGGGCGGCGGCTCACATCACAGGGTGGCCTGGGCACGCACGAGATCCTCTGTGGAGTGGAGGGAGCAGGCGGCATCGTGCCAGGCAGGAAGATACGATACGGCGGCGGCAGCGTGACCGTGGCTGCAGAGGATCCGGTTTCCGGTTGGGTCGTTGGGCCGGGGACAGCCGCACGGCTGCGGAGCCTGGCGGGAGCGCCGGCGGTTGGGCTGGGTGGGTGCGGTGCGGCCAGGCACCGCAGCCGGCCGGCATGAACCCTGGCACGGTGTCCTTCGTGGGGCCGACCGGTCGTTGCCAGGTAGGCGCCCTGGTCTCCTGCCTCACGTCGCGTGCCTGCCATCGTGGCTGCCCGGACCAGAATCTGGTGTGGCATCATTGCTGTGTAGCCGGTGCTCAGGCGCTGGTCAGCTTGTGGGTCAGAGCAAGGTCAATAAGTTATACGGTGAGTTGTCTCATACTTATAAGCCAAGTTGCGGTAATTAGAGTTAAGTTATACAATAAGTTGTCTCATACTTATCTTTAATTTTTCTATTCCTCCTCACAACACTTGCTATTTGAGCCCACCACGTACTTGCATGAGAGTCAAACTATCATCTATCTCTTTATATTCTCTTCTCCACATCAATATTAGTTTGTCTATAAATCTATTGTTGTACCTGCTCTCCGAGGCACAGGAAGCCTAATCATATTTACGGCAAGCTTATGACGATAGTACTCCTATATTAGAATTCTAACGTTCTGTACGATGGAGGGCTAGTATATTCTTGACATGTAGTACTATAGATTTCAGTGGCAATGTAACACGGAAGACTACGGTGGCAGACTATTATTAGTACAACCTGGTTATGAATACAATACTCTGAATGACCCCGAACAAGGACGTTTTGCTTTTACTAATGCTCAGACTTGTAAGGGTAGTTTATTTGCTAAGGGCACTCACAATGCAGACTTTATCATAGAGTCTAAAGTTATTTATTACCTCGAACAATGTGGACTTAGAGTCTAAATAAGACTTGAAGTCTTATTTTTTCTACCTCTTTCTTCAATAAATAAGCTGCCACATCAGCAAAATACCATAAATAATATGTAATTAATTGTCTTGGACTCTGTGATAGAGTCTTGCATTGTGAGTGCCCTAATCCTCATTACCGCAAGGCGTCTTCATTTTTCAAACTACTATAGCTGCCAGTATATATCAATCAGCACGTAGAGTAGCTACTTCCACACATGGGCTGCCAAAGGAACGTATTGTCATTGCCATGGTCCATGGAAGCCGCCACAGTAGATCCGGATTCTGGCGAGGGGGTAGGGGACAGCCGCCCCCCCGCGCAAGGCCACAAGTGGGCGCGTGGGAACCGGCTACGTGCATGTTCCCTCGGTGACACTGGTTCTCGCTGCTGGAGACCCGAGTCGCGTATGTGCATGCACGCAGACGCAGGACGGAGGACGCAGCCGGGGGGGCCGCAGCAGCAAGCCAGCCCAGCAACGTGCCCGCACCGCACGACGCCAACTCGGCTTCGTTCCTCCTCCCCTGCCCGTGTTTCGCAGCCCGCGCGGCATGCAGCCGCTGGTCCCCGCGCGCGCGGTGCCGGGCCCTGGCTCGACAGCGCGAGGCCTCGCCGCCGCCGTGTCCGGCAAAGCGCGCACTGCTCCTCGCGGGACACGAGCATCGTGCTCCGCGCGCGGAGCAGCAGGACCGGGCGGAGCAGTAGTTCCACTCCATGCACCGGGTTGCCGGCCTACGTGACCGTGCCTGTCGCATATGGCAAGCGCGCGACTGGTCACTGGGAGGGCCGGCCGGCCGGGGAGGCGGGACGGTGAGACGAGCAGTGCCAGTGCTCCTCCTACGAGACGAGCAGTGGCAGTGCGCGTGGATTTCCGCGGCGCCCCCTCTGTCCTTGCGCGCGCCCGGTGTCGTGCCCCTGCTGGGAGAGCAGCGGGTGCGTGTGGCGGCTGGTCATTTGTTTGCGCTCGCGCCTCCCCGAGACTACACGCGCGGCGGTGTGCGATTGTTCGCGGCTCCCGCTGCCGGCAGAGGATTAACCTCGGAGTTGGTGGCCGGAGTGGCATACGTATGGGGTTGGGTTAAACTCGGGTTTTGTATGACATCCAAGAGCCTTTTGATGCAAACCATGTTTTGACTGAAAACCCTACTTCAAAACGAATGTTTGACCAGCACGCTCGCGGCCTCAGTGGTTTGACACGTGTCGACTGGTCACTGGACCCCGTTGGGCGTGGGCACTCGGGTAATCCGAAGATTTGGGGGTCTGAGTAATTGAAAATTCGACCATTAGAAATTACCGCTCGATGTCTGCCCCGAAAAGGCATTTCCCAATATTTTGGATTAGAGAGGGTTTGAGTTTTATCTAAAATTGATAAAATAAACAACAATTTTGACAGAATTCTCGTAATTCTAGCTATTCTGAGGTATATTTGCCCATAGGCTTAGGAGAAAACATTCAACTACACTTGTCCATTTGGATAGTAGAATGGGACTTTTTCTTAGGATAAAATTGTTGCCATTGTATCTGTGAGGCATGTTGCCAAAACTCGGTAAGCTAATGGAAGAATGGAAATGCTTGATTACATGAGAATATGCTGGCTAAACAAGCAGAACAATATGGATTACTTGTACATGAATAGACCAAAAAATAGTAATTGTACTTAGTGAAAGACGATGTAGCACTTATGGTGTGTGTGGGTGGGTGTGTTGGGGGGGGGGCATGGCTACCACATATGGATACCTTCATGTTGCGATTGAAAGTTAGTGGGGTTTACTTTTAATAGAAGGATATCACATGCATTGCGGGAATCATAGATCGAGTTAGGCTAAAACAAAAGAGATTCTTTTTTGTTTCTTCATGGCTCGGCTACCATGTGCTTTAAGCACCGTGTCGGTCCAGGGCTCTAGGCTACCAAAGAGTAGAAGTTGCCCTTCCGCTAGTTTCTCTCCTCTCTACTAGAGTCTAGGCCTGAATCCTCTCCCTGCATGATTGGATTTTGTTGGATGGATTTGAATTTTGACGACCTGGATTGGACTGGACCGTGGGCACATTTCATTGGATTCGATTAGGCCTTGTTTGGATATAGTCGGATTCACATCAATCTATATGTGTTGAGGTGGATTGGAGTAGAATTTAAACTAAAGTCCACCTCAATCCACACCGACACACATGGATTGAAGTGAATCCGACAACATCCAAACAAGGCCTTAGTTGGATTTTGACGTGGACTTGTTTGTTTGGATTTGGATTTTAATCCATTTCTAGGTCTAACTGTCTCATCAAGAACTTAGAACAGAAATTTGTGTGACCTTATTTTTTATGATTCGGGTGAAGTTGAAGAAACCATTTACATATAAGCGACGTGGAACTGTACCACGAATCGTCTTCGACATTGATTGGCACTTGGATTTATTAGATGCTTTGCCGCTTTGGTACTTCTATGGAACTCCTATAATTGCCTCAACGCTGTAAACTGGTGGCCTTGTTGTAACCACGTGTCACCATACATGACGCATGCTCCTACGAGCAACTGAGCGTATGCCACCACAGAAAAATGCTGGCAAAAATGGTGGCCTTGTTGTAGCCACGTGTCAAGATACATGACGCATGCTCCTACCGGCAACTGAACTGAACGTATGGGTATGGCACCACAGAAAAAAAAAAGAGACCGGTCTATTAATCTTTTGTACAGTTTCTAATGGCACACAATACTCCGACTCCGAAGCACAGGCGACAGCAGCTGCGCTTCTACATGAGTTCTGACAATCGCAAGTTCGCAGCTAGAATGCAATGGGCACGACAAGCCGAATTGAGATGCGGTCGTTAGCTCCAACTCTGCCAGAAATATACTTACTAGTAATAGTAACAGAGAGACCACTGAATAACCCCATTTCTGCCCCCCATGAGCTCCTATAGAGCAGTATATGTAGTTGAAATGTACATCTGATCTTCCAAAGTTTACTTGCTGGCGTCTCTTTCAGAATTGCTAGTTGGCACCACCCCTGGAGAGTCATGGTTGTTCACACTAAGATCTACCCCCTGAGTCTGGATTTGCCATCAAGAAGAACAATTGTTACAAGATAGGAAACTCTAATGAAAAGCGCACTATAAATATAACAAGACATCAACCGCAGTGAGCATGGCAGACCTGGGAATTTGATCCTTGCCCATGAGTACGAACTGGCCGCATATTAAGATCGATCATTTTCGAATCAATGTTGCCCTGGTCATCGCAATTGCCATCACAGGCTGGGTGATCGCCATTATGGTGGTTTGCCATTTGCTCCTTGGGCGCCTTCTTCTGGTCTCTCTGGTTTTCAGGATCTTTGGTTTCCATAGGCACGGTTTCCATAGGCACGTCATCCATATGGCCTGGTTTATCTCCTGGAAACTAATAGTAGCTCGCCATTTTGAGAACTATAAAAATACAAGGAGTAGCAATCCAGATTGGTTAAAGAGTAAAAACTTACTTCAACCCTTTGCCTTAGGAGCAGGTATCTTCCATGGGTTCGTTTGCCACCAACATGAACAGTCATATCACAGCTCAGGCAAAGTGAGGTGCCATCTATCTCACAGTAGAAGAAAGCTACATTGACAAGGCAAACAATGTGAACCCAGGCAAATGAAAGATTGATTACTCTAGTAATTGTAAAATAATGGATTCATGAATCAAAAAGCATACCAGGTGAATTTTCACATATATCACAACGGGCAAGTTTATTAGGGTCTGCAAGTCCAACTCTCACATGCCGACTAGCAAGCTTGTTACACATGTGTACCTGCATCACAACATGAAAGGGTATTGCTTAGACACCACTTTTGTCAAACAGGGAATCTTTACTCCAGATTTCATCAGTTTAATACTGAATCAAATTAGCTAGTTTTCCACCCTCACTTATAAATGTTTGCATATACATATGTGACAATTAGTCATCAGCACATAAGGAACACACACACACACACACTTCATGTGTTTTTTCTCAACAGGACATAGGTAGAGATCCCCGTACACAGTGCTTGGCAGAAGATCCAAACCATTTTGAAATGTGAGCTCAAATGCATCAAGATAGCACAGCAACCTGGGAACTTTTGTTGACAAAAAAAATCTGTTCCAGAATGGAATCTCTACTCTTGGTAGCAATACCTACCAGCTAGAATCATCCCAAGCATACCAAAGTCACAGTTTTGTTCAAGTATATATGTTTTGAGTAGGAAAAAGATCTAAAATATAATTCCAATCATCCAATGTCCTAATAGACTAGACTTCAATTGTAGTCCTAATATGGTTTATTTGGATAGACATGGATTTAACTCAACCTCATAGGTTCAGTTGTAAGCTAGTTCTTTTGCCTCCAATCAAAAGGACTTTTGTTGATCTTCCACCACTGAAATAAGGACTATAAGTTGGGAAATTCCCATTATTTTGGTTGGATGAGTGTGGACTAGAAAGAACTGTGAAGAATAATGGATGTTGTAAATCTTTTCTAGTCCTCCGGCACTGCTTGTTTATACATCTAAACTCACCTCACAATAAATGCTTTAGAAATTATTTCCTGGAAACATGGGGTAGTCTTAATTTGCCATGCACATATCAGCAATCAATAGGATAAGCACCGGCATATATAATAAATACCAAGTTTAGCAGCCTAGTGAACAGACCACAGCTGAATTATTCTTTACATAACGATCAGATTTATAAGAGGATTTTTCCCCCTCTGCTACATTCATGCAAAAAGCATATGACAAGTCTGAAAAATAAATGTTACTGATAGACGTCAGGATTTGCAGATGACAAAAGTGCAATTTGAAAGGTGGAGACCACTGGCAATGGAAGAAATGGTAGTTTTGTACATTCTTGAAAGGGAATTTCCCAACCCACTGCAAGACAGTAAACACAGAATAGACAGGACGGGTACATGAATCACGGATCATGATTTTGTAAGAACACTGTAGAAAAGGACGTGATATTTCACCAGGGTCCTAATTAATTGACACGATGAATTTGCATTAATGAATTTTAAGAAAATAGTGTGAAAATTTGCAGACAAACTCGTCCCCAAATAGCCATTCATTCTGGTGATATCAACAATCCACCTAGCAACAGAGCCTCAAGATAGTGTGAAATTTTGCAGACAAACATCCTCACAGAACAACTCTAAAAATTCAACTATATTATGCAGAGAATGCTTTGGCTCATAGAAAAAACATACAAACAAGCTTTGGGTTCCAAAGAATAAGATAAGACTCGATTATAAGAGGCCAATTGGGCCAACCCAGGTGAATCACCCCGAGCCCCTATTATAGGTACATGCTCTTCTGATTTTTCTGAATACGCATCTAAACAACTTCGACAAGTTTGTCACTGTCAAATGCTAGAATGTTCCATTTTTCTCCGTCGGGAACTAATCAATTTTGGGTATTACGATTACGAACCTCATGCTAGATCGAAACAGATGCAGGATCGTCGAAATGGAGAAAGTGCCACAAAATTGTGTAAACTAAGCCGGAAACAACAGAGACCGACCGCGCGGACCTCGGACGAAGGTAACAAAGACCACCGTACGCCCGCCACTCCAATCGAAACAGCACTCGCATCCGATCTGCGAGAGGAAGGGACGACGACCTCCACGGGTAAGAGGGAAGCGGAATTAACCTTCTCGTCGCAGGACCGACAGAGCGCTGCCTCGTCGGCCGCACAGAAGAGCACCGCCGGTGCGCTCTCGCACACATCGCAGATCGTCCGCATCCCAACGCCGCGCCGCTCCCGCCGCCGCCAGTGTCATCGCTCCGCCGCCATCCGGGCGACAAAACCGCGGGTCCCCCGCCTCGCGTCGCCGCTCCCGTGTGATCCCTTCCCAGCGCTACGGTGTCGGCGGACGACGACGGCAGCGGCGGCGGCGGAGAGAGATGTGGACCAGGAGGCGGCAGCAGAAACAGAAGCCACACAGGAGCTTGGAGTCTTTGGACGAGGAGAGATGTGGCAGCGACGGACGACGACACGGCGGAGCCTGTTTTTTTTGAGTATTTTTTTATTTGGATGTGGTTGGTGGTGCTAGGGCGTCGAGGGGTACGTGGTGGGCCCACTCTCTCGAGGCATCGTACTTGTCAGCGTTCCTAGGCGCGGTCTATGCGCCCAGAACGCCTGAACGGCTGAACCACGGCAAGCGACAAGTGACCTGTTTCGGCGCGAGCATGGACCGTGCTCAGGCAACTCTCGACTCGAGACGGCCCCAAATACTATTTGATGCTCTCGGTCTGCTTCGGGTACAGCAGGGTACCAACATGACCGTCACGGACACGTGGGGCAGGCCTTCCGTGGGCCCAGAAATCTGTGACTCGTACCTGGAGTTGATGAGCTGGTGGGGAGTTAGGTTGGGTTTTTGGATATGGGGATTTAGGCGTAGGTGGGCCCTCGAGAGGCGTCGGCCACAGAATGGAAAAGGAGCGGGATTTTGGGGTTGTGGCTCTGAATCAATTGCTTGGCGGCTCTGCTCTACCGCCGATGGCCGCCGCAGTCTTTCCATGCCTTTTCTTGCCGGCTGCCGGCGTACTCATCGCCCATCCGATGTTTGGTTGGCGCAACGTGCCCTGGACGTTCGCCCCAAGCTGGTCGATCCGGGGGTCTATGGAACTACCTGGCCACCTGGGCCACCAAATGCATGGGCTCTGGGGTATCGTCGGCTCAAATCTTAGACCTAGTTTAGTTTGCAAAAAATTTTAAAATTATTCGTCACATCGAATCTTTGGTCGCATGCATGGAGCATTAAATATAGACAAAAATAAAAACTAACTGCACAGTTTAGCTGTAATTTGTGAGATGAATCTTTTGAGCCTAGTTACTCCGTGATTGGACAATGTTTGTCAAATAAAAACG
>Ga0182004_10005305_pt1 | contig 10496 bp, 7 predicted proteins | sample Sormic07211540_1_FD_120479 | JGI IMG/M metagenome (GOLD analysis project Ga0182004, IMG submission 120479) | Endophyte microbial communities from Sorghum bicolor roots, Mead, Nebraska, USA - 072115-40_1 MetaG | ecosystem: Host-associated > Plants > Roots > Unclassified | place: USA: Nebraska...
AAATCTATTGCTTGGACATAGCCACACTGATGCTGCTGAGGCAACACCTTTTTGGGAGTGGTGTGGTATTGTAGTGGATGATCTTGTGCTCATTTTTCTTAAGTTTTAATACGTTCAATTATCCAGCTACTGACACAATTAGTAGTCAAAAAAAATCTATTGCTTGGACATATGAAAATAATTGAAAGTAGTTGAATAATTTAAATGTATCTGGCACTGCAGTTGGAAGATAACTTGAGCAATTAAAGCTGGACTACAGCTAATTTGGCTGCATGGACCACACATGTACTCCTAATTCAATTTAACTTTGCTTAAAGACCCCGCTTGAACTGCATATATAAATTAGTAACAAAAATGATTCTTATGCTTGAGTAGACATATAAACATACTTTCTGTTATTTCATTTGACACCCTAGTGTCAGTGTTTTGAAGGACTGGTCAAAGTATATTTACTGTTATTTAATGATTTGAAAATTTTGCCTATGTTTTGTTTTATGCCAGATGTGATTTAGTGACTAATATATGGATGTATATTATCAGTTCGTGATTCCATGTTTTCTCAGTTCTGCGTATGGATTATCTAGCCAAGATGAAATATGCTAATGCATGCACAAATTAGTGTTCATGTATGAAGATCCACTTGCAAACTTATAATTCCTTTAGAATTTTCAATCATGCAGATCCAATTAATCTGTAACATCCAAGTTTACTTAGAACAGTCCAAAAAATGCCATTTTTCTTAGTATTCATAGGTGATATCTTTACTTCTAAATCATTTTTTTAGATGTTCAATTATGAATGGACATGCCACCGGCGAGCTATTATTATTTATTGCACTTTAGGAGTGAGTTAATCAACGCATATAGCTGTTGTTAGAGCCTCGGCCTCCCAGCTTTAGTTGCTTTTATTTGCTAGATTCATACTTCTTTTCCCATTAAAAATTTTGATTCCTTGATGTTTACCAGCTGTTTAAGAAAGCACAAATCAGTATCTGAGTTTGCAGGAAATCTGTATGTATGGTTTATTAATTATTATTAATCTTTAAGTTCTTTTTTAATGTTTTCTATTGTTTCCTTTTTGATAGGTGCACCAATTTGTGGCCATTAAAGAGGCGAGAGAAGTGAGGGATGTATTAGTTTTGTTATTCATTTTAAAGTATTATATATAATTTAGTGGAATAATAAATCAGACAGAGCCACAAAACTATGTGTATTCAAACTGCAAAGTGTATTGCAATCTTCTTTGATGATTTATTTACCTGAAAATTTGTGTTATTGGTGAAAAAATGGTTTGAAATACGATTGTATGATTCCTTTACTGTTGGAGACCTTTTTTGTTGCCTATTGCGTCACCTATTTTAATATGAAATCTACCTTTCAAATCCAAAAATAAGAAAACAATACACATTCCAGGCTTTTTTTTAGATGTTCGCCTGTCAGAGAAAACACCTAAAACAAAACTGACGGAAAAAGGAAAAAAAAAATTGGCCGCACGTAATGTAGAAAGAAAACTGACGATGAGATGAAAATAGAAAAAAAATCAGCCACAACAAAAATGAAAAAAAGGCAGCAAAACCCAACCATGTCACGTAAAAAGGAAAAGGGAAAATCTCACCGAGGGTCCTCTTCGGCGCGGGAACGTCGGGTAGAGGGGGCCTCGGGTACTAAATAATAATTAGTACCCAGGGTACTCATTAGCGCAGTGTGTATATATATATATATATATATATATATATATATGACGCGTTTCTTTTACACGTGCGTGTAGTTACTCTTATGTATATATCTCTATATTTAAGGTATATATGACCGGACGAAATGTATATAGACAAAGTATATGATCATACAAAATAAATTATTATAGTTGGCTACAAAATAAATTATTTTGTAGCCATACCAAAACTCGCGAGCCAGGGTCATGAGCAAACTTCGGACTAATGCGTGCATTCTATTAAGTCCCTCGGATCTGGTCTCGATAATTAATCTAATTTCCTATCCCGTTGATCTCGTATATTTAGCGTCTTATATTAACTGGATCCCGTGACCTCTGAACTGGAACTAGATGCACCCGCGCCCCTGCGAGACCTTGCATGTTTCCCGCAAAAGCATCACCGGGCTCGTCGCTGCACCTCGCCGCCGGCCAGCGCTGTCGCCAAAGCTAATGTGACTGCCTGACTGGTGAAGCTTTGTCGGACTGCCGGAGACCTCGCGGGATCGCCGCTGCTGCACCACGAGTCCACGACACTGGACCGTGGGAGCATCCCACGCGTCGGCCGTGCCGTTTCGCCGGGCCGTCGGACCTCGTGAGCCACTCGTGCGTCGGCCACGACGCATCACCGGACCTCGCAGCTGCGCATGCGCATCGGCTCGGCTGCGCCGCATCCCCGGGCCGACGGCGGCCGCCGGACCTCGCAAGCCACTCTTGCGTCGACCGCGACAAATCACCGGACCTCGCATCTTGCGCGTCGGCCGTGACGCCACGCCGGACCGTCGGACCTCGCGATCCACCGCGCGTTGACGCTGGACCTCGCGACTCGCAAGCCACCCGTGGGAACTCGTCCGTCTCCCCGTCACATAATTCTTGTGATTTTGGATTAGGAGCCGGTTCCCACCATGCCTTTTGAATGGTTTACTGATTTTTCAAACAAATAGTGTCCCTGTTGTGAGCAGACCAGGCAGATAGAAGATGTTAGTCTGCTCTGATCTTTCTCGAGGCAGATGGCTATCTTGATCTTGCATTTGATTAGTAGTGGTTTAAAATCCGTTAGTATCCAAGATTGTACACGATGATTGTTTTGAGTTCAAGATTCTACAGTTCCAGACTACTTACTATATATTGTTCATTTGTTTTTACGATTTCTGGCAACTAGACTTATCGACAGCAGCTTGTTACCAGAAACCTTCCGGTCCGAACGGCCGGACCGGATGCACCGTCCGCAACAGTGCTCCCGCCTAATCTTCCCGCGCTCCCCAGAAAAGCTACGCTGACCCAAATCTGGTAAAAAGCTGTAGCCTGATGTCGTATTCCTGGAAGCCACGCTGACCCAAGCCTTACATAGAAGCGCCGTATCTAGTACGTGCATGTTTCGCTTCTATCTTTCTTTTTTCCTTATTCTTCTTATTTCTTTTTCTTTCCCTCTTTCTTTTCTTTTCTATTCTTTTGTGCTTCATTATTTGTTTATTTTGTTTTATGTGATCTTTTATTATTCTTTAATTTTTTATGTTTCTTTTCTTTCCTTTTCTTCTATTTTCTTTTCTTACTATTTTTATTTCACATATTTATTTTTATTTTTGTTCATGTCATTTTCAATATTCATTTCATTATATATTTTTTCTATTTACTTACCTTTTTTTTTCTATAACTAATTATTATGTTTATTTTATTTATATTTTATTCTTTTTGTATTTATTTCTTTTTCTTTTCTGTTTTGTCTTAATGTTTTCTTGAGATTTTTTCTTTTCTATTTTTATTTTACTTACTTAATTATTTCTTTCACGTCTAAACAACAGATCGAAGACGCCCATCTGTTTTTTCTATCAAAATCCTCTACGATCCAGATTAATGCCGATGATTTTAAGTGTCCCACGCTGGCCACGTAGTAGCTCTGAACGAGTGCACGGGAATACCAACAACACTAACCTACGTAGGTTACATTAGTTTTATTTTTCTTCCCTTTTTTATTCTTCTTATTTCTTCCATTTCATTTTCTTTTTTCTTTCTCTTTCTTCTATTCGTGCTTCACTTCTCATTTTTATTTCTTTTTTATGTTTTATGTGATTTTTATTTTTATTATTTTTATTTTTATATTTTTATGTTCTTTTTTTCTTTGTTCTTTCCTTTTCTTTTCTTATTATTGTTTGTTTTCTTCCTTCAATTTATTTTTTTATTTTTATGTTTCATGTTATTTTCACTATTCTTTCATTTTTATATTTATTTATTTATTTATTAATTTATTTATTACTTTTACTATAATTATTTATTTTGTTGTCTGCTTTTTATAATTTTTCTATTTACTTTTTTGTTTTTCTTCTTTTTCCCATTTATCTTTGTCGTGATGTTTCCTATAGATTTTCTTTTTCTATTTTAGCATAATCACTTTTTCATGTTTTCTTTTTTATTTTCTCTATTCCATATGAGATGCTATGTTTACATAGTATATACATAATGTCTATGTTGTATTTTGCAATGTCCATGTGATATATACATGTCATATTCTATGTTTTTTATGTTCATGTAGTATATATGTGTTGTTCTATAATTTTTTAGTGATGTTCACTTCTTTTACTTGTGATGTTCTATGAGGTTATTTATGATGTTCACGTGGTATATAATGTCATGTTCTATCATCCTTTTTTGACGTTCATGTAGTATACATGTGATGTTCTAAGTGTTTTTTTATAGTGTTCATGTAGTGTATATTTGAGGTTTTATGTCTTTATGTTCACATGTTATACATGTGATGTTCTGTGATATTTTTTTATGTTCACATGATATACGTGTAATGTTCTATGTTGTATTTATACAATGTTCGCATAATATATATGTGATGTTCTTGTATTATACATGTGATATTTTATGTTTTTTTATGTTCGCATAATATACATACGATGTTCTATGATGTATCCCGGGCAGGGAAATATTTCTTTTTATATTTTACTATAATTAGTTATTTGGTTTGTTATTTATATATATTATTATTTTTTTATTTTTAATTTGTACTTTTCTCTTTTAACTTTATGTTTTCTATATATTTTCTATTTTACCTTACTTAGTTATTTTTTTCATGTTTAATTTTTTATTTTCTATATTTTCATGAGATGCTATGTTCATATGGTATAAGTGTATTGATTTATGACATATTTTATGATGTCCACATGGTATATAATTTTATATTCTATGATGTTTTTTTATGGTTCATGTAGTATACATGTGATGTTCTATAATTTTTTTATGATGTTCACGCGTTATACATGTGATGTTCTATAATGTTTTTTGGGTAATGTTCATGTGGTGTACATATAATGTTCTATGATATGTTTTTGTGATGTTCGTATAGTATACCTGTGATGTTCTGTGATGTATTACGTTAATGTTCACATAGTACACATGTGATGTTCTATTATATCTTTTTAATGTTCTGATGATATAAATGTGATGTTCTACGATGTAGTATTTGTTGATATTCTATGTCATTTCTTTTATTTACATGTTTGCCTTTTATTTTCCCATATTCCATTATATATGGTATACTCCCTCCGTATCCTAATTAGATGACGTTTAGGACATGAGTACAATTACCAAGGGGTAATTAATTAGGGGTTAGTTTTCCTATCTTGCCCTTATTAAATACGCTGTGCGGTGCTACCCTACAACAATCAATTGTAGCTCAGCTAGCCAAGACTCTACAGCTGAGACCAAAGGTTGCCAGTTCGATTCCTGGTGGCTGCTGTATTTTTTAAATTTTTGCATGGCGCTGAACTTGCTTTGGACGTTCAGCGCACAATCTCCAAAGGTTGCCGGTTCAATTCCTGGTGGCTGCAGTATTTTTTAAATTTTTGCATGGCGCTGGACTTGCTTTGGACGTTCAGCGCACAATCTCTTCGCTCGAGGACGACACAATTAATGACGAGAGTATGTGAACGGGCTCACGCAGAGGGGCATCAGCGTCCAAAGTGCCGTTGAAACAAGCTAACGTCCTCCTTACGCAACTACCGTCGAACGCAGAACGTCCTCCTTTTATGATACGGAGGGAGTACATGTCATGTTGATATATTTTGTGATATTCACATAATATACATATGATGTTCATGTAGTGTACAGTACAACAATGTTCGATGATGTATTATGTGATGTTTATATAGTATATATTTAATGTTTTATTATATTTTTTATGATGTTTATATGATATAAATGTGATGTTCTATGGTGTATTTATTAAAATTCTATTTTATTTATTTTATTTTTATGTTTGCCTTTTATTTCCCATATTCCATTGTATATGGTATACACGTGATGAATGAGATATTGTATGATTATCTTTAAGTATTACACAACATATTATATAGTATTTAGAGAACATATTATGTAGTATTTTCCCATATTCCATTATTTATATTATACATGTGATGTTCTACTTGTGTAATTTTATTTATTATATAATTATATTTTTTCTTTTTTGATATTATAATACCAATCATTTAAATCTATAATTTTTTTCTCTTAGATATGGAATACTATTTTTTCTAAATTAAAAACATTTTTCTTGTGAAGGCGGAATATTATTTTTTTAATCTAGAACATCACTTTTATTTAATAATAAAAATAAATGTCCTATCTTTATGAAATAAATATTCGTTAAAAAAACTTTATTTAAATATATTCATGTGAGATCTTATTTTAAAGCATTTAGTATAAGAAATATAATGGTGTAATTAGAATTTAATTTGAATACTTGATTTGCTAATTATAACATTTTAAAGGTTAGAGAAACATTAATTATATGATGATGTCAGCAATTTTGTTTGTTGGTGCAGCGTGGGCTGTCAGCTCGAATTCCGTGCGCGTGCTGTTGCTGTGGGCATTCAATAGCCTTGTTTAATTCCGAAATTTTTTTGGATTTTGATATTGTAACAATTTCGTTTTTATTTAACAAATATTATCTAATCATTGGCTAAGTAGGTTCAAAATATTCATCTCATGATTTATAGACAAACTGTGCAATTAGTTTTTATTTTTTGTTTATATTTAATACTCCATACATGTATCACAAGATTTGATGTGATAGAGAATCTTGAAATTTTTTTAGTTTTTGGATGAACTAAACAAGGCCTTAGCCCGCTTTAAAGAAACAGTAAAAAAAACAGTCAAAGAAACAGTCCAACAAACAGTCAACAAGGCCCATTAAACATACATCCACAGTAGCATTCGATATTCCACGCAAACAGAACGAAGCATTGTGCGCCATCCACCGAAAATTGCTAATGACGCGGGGAAATTTGGGCGGGAGTCTGCTGCCGGACGAGGGATTCTGTCCGAACGGCCGGACCGCAAGAGCCGCCGCTTGTTACTCCCTCCGTTCCAAATTATAAGTCATTTCAAGAATCTTGAAGAGAAGCATTTCCAAGTTTGATAAAAAATATAGAGAGAAATATAAAAATTTATATCATAAAATAGGTACACTATGAAAATATAACTAACAAAGAATCTAATGATACTTGGTACCAAAAATGTTATTATTTTGCTATATAAATTTAGTCAAACTTGAAAAACTTTGACTCTTCAAAATTCTTGGAATGACTTATAATTTGGGACGGAAGAAGTACTTTATAGTGCAGCAAACAGACAAATTATTGATCTCAGTTTGATCACTAGGCAGGCACTAGAATGTATATGTTGGAGTAGCGCCAGATCGTGCAATGTTCAGTTACCTTTTGAGATGACATTGATATATATATATATATATATATATATATATATATAATTTCACAAAGCAAGCAAATACGAGAATTCGAGCCAATTTTTTGCTATGTATTTGCTTGCTTTGTATTATTTATTTAAATTAAGTTGGATCAATAGAATACAAAATTCTCATAAATATTTCTTTTGCAGTTTTTCATAAAATATCACTTAGTATGGATTCCTGTAAATATTATTAATTCAAATTATCTTAAATACTTAATGCAGATTCTCATAAATATTTGTTAATGTAGATTCTCGTAAATATTTCTTAGTGCAGATTGTCGTAAAAAAAATTAATAATTCTTGTAAATGGATCTCAAATTGTGCTAACTCCATATTCTTATTATCGAAATTTGTTCGTGGCAGATTATGCTTAATGGTACCTTAGAGTAACTCCAACAGATATATTATCCATGTTATGTAGACTATTTTTACATTTTTAAAGCAAAAATTAAAATCCAACATGTGTGCTATCTGGTTTGCTAAAATAGCAAGCTTAAACTTTCGCTTGTCATATATAGCATGCGTCCTTACTAGCTATCTTATATACAAAGACTGTTGTGGAACTTTATGCTTTGAGTGTGTTTTTTATTTTACACAATGGCTAAATCTTATAGTTTAGAATATAATTTTACCTAGTCTCTTGGAGATGCTTTTATAGCAACATAACACTAAGAATATATCCTAGTTATCGCCTGAAAACATACAAATTATGGTAACTACTGAGCGCATGCCAAATTTTGGTAACTGGTAAATCAAATCGTATAGGTATTGTCATCTACCATAATTAAACAAATGCATAAAATTACCATACTGAGATGCATGCTCCAGCGTTGGTCGCTTGAATATACCAAAATTACCATACTGAGCCTGATGCATGCACGTACAGCATATATAGTAACTAAAGATTAATTTTCGCATTTAATTTTCACCAATTAATTACCGACAGCGGTGATGGTGGGTCGTTACTAATTAGAGTATTCACAATGCAAGACTCTATCACAGAGTCTAAGACAATTAATTACATATTATTTATGGTATTTTGCTAATGTAGCAGCATATTTATTGAAGAAAGAGGTAGAAAAAATAAGACTCCAAGTCTTATTTAGACTCTAAATCCATATTATTTGAGGTAATAAATAACTTTAGATTCTATAATAGAGTCTATATTGTGAGTGCTCTTATGGTAACCCGAATGACTGCTGCATGCACCTGCGCTTGATGGATAAGAACGGGTTCACCCATGGTGCGGTTGGTCAGACTTGCTACAAAATAAGGTATTCTAGCCTCTGCCAGATCACTGAAAAAACAGTGAGTACCTGTATAGCCTGATAATCTCTGTAACGTGGGTTCTAGAACTTAGATAATTTAAATTGGTATTTTTTCAGCTTAGCTTAGAGCATCTCCAAAGGTTTTGTATTTGAGGTTTGCATTTGAGTAATTTGCCAAAAAGCTTCAAAAGAGGTATCCAACGGTTTTGCATTTGGAGTTTGCAATTTGGACAACTTGGCAAATGAAGGAGCAAACTTGGCAAAAATGCCAAGCTGTATACGACTTTGCAAACCCGATCGCGTGAGCAAAATCACGCGCGAGGAAAGCGCGCGCGCCTGGAGACCTTCTATTTTTATCGTTTGCCAAGTCCAAATGCCAATTCCCTTGGAGATGACCTATTTTTATCCTTTGTATTTTATTATGGGAGTTTGCAAATAGCAACAAATGTCAAGTCAATTTGCCAAAGCCTTTGGAGATGCTCTTAGATATACTAAAATTCACAGTATTATGCAGAGTCATAAATTCTAAATTTAAAAGTGATCTCAAATAGAATTTACAGCTTATCTAAAAAAGTATGAGGAAATCAGTAATTTAAATTTCAAAGGCAGTGCAATTTATAGGGTTGCAAAGCCTTCTCCGAGAAATAGATGGTTGCAAGTATGTTAATTTAGTATCCAGGACTGAAAGGGAATATAGTTTTTAGATTGGTCCCTCTATTATGGGTTTTCTCACACATTCTAGCACGTAGCCTTTTGGTCTCGGTTCATGAAAACTTACAGTAGTACCTACATTAATTTTTTTTGGGATAAATAGAGCCAATCCACTATGTATACTCAGTTTTGTTCCAACTGGCATGTTATGCAATGTTCTTTTCTGACATTGGCCTCGTCCGACGTGGCGATACTAGACGTCGATGACGTGCCGAGGCAGCCGAGGGTCAAGGCTAACGCCGAGCGTGCTATGCTGAATGTCTTAGTTTCTATCTTATTTTGCCTGAAACCTGTCAGCCATAACAGCTGTGACATATGCCACTTCAATAGCTGTCCTCCTTCTGCCTTTGTTGTTCACAACAAAAACAAATTCTTTGTTGTACCATGGATCTTTGAGTCTCTGACCATGCTTCATTTTGTAGAGTTGAGGATAGAACCTATTAGGGACATAAAGTGGGATAAAGCATCAAGCACTAAGGTAAGAGGGAGAAAAATTAACTTCTGTTCATGAGTCTATAAAATAAAGGATTAAGTCCACTTTTAGCCCCTCAACTATTGGCCGAGTTTAATTTTATCCCTCAACTATAAAACCGTCTGTTTTTCACCCTCAACTATTAAAACCGGTCACTTTTAGCACCTGGAGAGAGGACATAGCGGTTTTGAGCCACTTTGAGCGGTTTTCTCTTTTTCTTTTCTATGGTTAAACCTGTGAATTTCATAGTGAATTGTTTGAGCATTGTAAATTCATCAAATTTTTTGGGTAGCCTTGTCATGATGTTCTCTATGCAGAAAAAATGTGAAACTATGAAAGTAAGTATTTTTTGGATGCTAAAAAATTAGCTCTTTTAATTAATAAATACATGTTCTGTAATTTTTGTAGGATAATATATATATCCTATGATCATGAAAGTTTTTGCATAACTGTTTTATACTATATAGACCTTCATAAAAAGTTTGAGATTAATTTGATGATGTTTGCTTATATCCCTAATTTATATGCTTTATTAATTACATATAAATTAGGGACACAAGCAAACATCATTAAATTAATCTTAA
>Ga0182004_10005306_pt1 | contig 10494 bp, 12 predicted proteins | sample Sormic07211540_1_FD_120479 | JGI IMG/M metagenome (GOLD analysis project Ga0182004, IMG submission 120479) | Endophyte microbial communities from Sorghum bicolor roots, Mead, Nebraska, USA - 072115-40_1 MetaG | ecosystem: Host-associated > Plants > Roots > Unclassified | place: USA: Nebraska...
AGTCTTCTAGATGTAAGATAATTGCGCGACACGTTAATATCTCTATGTAATCCCGACGTGTGGGCCTTTCTTCCGTATTTCCTGATAACCCCCTGCAGAAATAGACAAACACCAAAACTCGTGTAATTCTGTCAGATAAGACCCTAAGTCTAGATGTTGATTTCATTTGGATCCTTTTCTTTGTTTATTTGATAATTAAATTTGATACTTAAGGACCGTCAACAATGGCCGTCAAAATAATGTTTCAACTTCTTGGAAGTGATTAGGATAGCATAGATCAACTTCTGTATCTGGGGGTATCTGGTCTTGGATTCATTTAGGACTTCGCTTATGAAGTACACTGGTCGCTGGAATCTGTAGACGTGGTCTGGTTCATCTCGTTCTACCATGAGCACCGTAGAAACGACTCGATCAGTTGCCGCAATGTAGAGGAGTAGGTCCTTGTTGGGTTGAGGCGCAGTAAGGACTGGGGCGGAAGTGAGGAAAACTTTGAGCTGCATGAATGCGGTGTCAGCTTCTTTTGTCCAGGCAAATTTTTTGGATGCTTTAAGTAGTTTGAAGAAGGGGAGCCCTTTCGCTCCTAGTCGAGATATAAACCGGCTAAGAGCAGCCGTGCATCCTCTGAGTTTCTATACGTCCTTTATGTTTTTGGGTGGTCGCATATCGAGCACTGCCCTTACTTTCGAGTGGTTTGGGTGTATGCCATCGCGACTAACGATGTTACCGAGCAGTATGCCAGAGGGGACCCTGAAGATGCATTTTTTTGGGTTGAGTTTCCACTTATACTTGTTTAGTGCCTTGAAGGTTCGGTCGAGATTGTCGATCAGAGTGCTGGCGTCTCTGGTTTTCACGACAATGTCGTCTACGTAAGCTTCGACAAGGTCGTCGCGTATTTCATCGTGGAGACATTGCTGAATGGCGTGTTGTGTGGCTCCGGCATTTTTTAGTCCAAAGGACATGGTGGTGTAGCAGTATGCACCAAAGGGAGTAATAAACAAGGTTTTAATCTGGTTGTCCTCTTTTAAAGAGATATGGTGATAGCCAGAGTAGCAGTCGAGAAATGAGAGTAGTTCGCATCCAGCCGTTGAATCGACCACCTCGTCTATGCGAGGGAGACCGAAAGGATTTTCAGGACAGTGTTTATTAAGATGAGTGTAATCAACGCACATTCTCCATTCATTATTCTTTTTCCTTACAAGAACCGAATTGGCGAGCCAATCGGGATGATACACTTCTTTAATAAACCTGGCTGCTCTGTCCTAATAGCCTCCTTTTTGTCATGAGCAAACCGTCGCAGTTTCTGCTTGATTGGTCTTGCGGTCTTTGAGTCGTTCAAGGAGTGCTCGATCAGGTTTCGGGGGACACCAGGCATGTCTACGGGTTTCCATGTGAAAACCTTACATTGTCCCTTAGAAACCTGACGAGCGTGTCTTCCTATTTGGCGTCCAAATTGGCTCTGATGAGAGCTGTCTTCTCGGGATCAGTGTCGACCAGCCGGACTTCCTTGTGTTCTTTGGACTTGATATTCTTTCTTGGGGTCTGCTGCTCGGGTACCTTGAGCTGGTCGGATGGAGCTTGCGCTACTTGGGACATGATTTCTGCCATTCGGATCGAGAGGTTGATGGCTTCGGGGACCTTGAAGCTCTCCTCCTCGCAAGTGTATGCTATGTAAACGTTGCCCTTGATGGTTAGGACGCCCTTCTCAGTTGGCATCTTGAGGACCAAGTATGAATAGTGTGGAACTGCCATGAACTTGGTGAGAGAAGGATGGCCTAGAATGGCGTGGTAAGTCCCATCGAAGTCGGTGACCACAAAATTTACAAACTATGTGCGAAAGTGGTCTGGTGTTCCAAACAGCACGGGCAACGTTATCTGGCTGAGAGGAATTGAACTTTGGCCCAATAGGACACCCCAGAATTGGGCTTCGTATGGTTTCAGCTGCGCTGGGGTTAACTTGAGAGCACGCAGGCTATTGCGGAACAGGATGTCGATGGAGCTGCCACCTTCTACGAGCACACGTTCGAACCTGACGCTGTTAATGCAAAGGTCCAAGATCAGTGGAAAATGTCCTGGCTCGGGGATGGCAGCCCATTGATCCTGTCTGCTGAAGGATATCTCTCGATGAGATTAGGGGGAAACTTTGGATCACCGAGCGGGCCGTCGGAGTTGTCTATGTTTTGGTAGACCATCTTGAGGAGTTTCCTTTCCCTCTTGGATTCGATTGAAACCTTTCCTCTGAAGATGGAGTGGACTATGTCAGTTGGGTTGACATATTAGTGGTGTGGATCTCTGTCCTGAACATGGGGGTATGGCAGAAGATCCAAGTCGTAGTCTTCGTCCTCGGGGTGTAAGACCTCGGTGGGGACGGAGCCTGTGCTTGAGTTCATGCTGGCAGTGTTGTCCTCCTGCAAAGTATGAACAGAGACCATGTTGATGAAGTGATGTGTCGGCCACGTGGGTTGTTGCGGTGACAGATCCATCCTTCTGAATAGTTGCCGAGTGTAGCGCGAGACCTGGTCAGCCGTGTTACCCAGGCCATGAGGGAAGCTCCCGTTTAGAGAGGTTATCCTGAACCGAATAGTTCGTCCTTTGGGGGTGGCTGTTATCGCTAAGGACGTCCCCAGCCGTTCGCGCGTGGTGGCACGAGTTGGTCGAGTGGATTCACGAAAATCTAGCGATCCCAACAGGATGACCTGGCCCAAGATTGAGTTTACTAGACCAGAAGCCTCAAAGAGCTTGTGGTTGGCGCGATCAATGGCCTCGAGCAGGTCGGAGTCGTCAACTTGTTTCCCCTTATAACAGGGAAGCGGAGGACGAGTTGTTGGTGTAGCCGACAACGTTGTTGGAGTAGAGGTGGTCGTAGTCGATGTGATCGGGATCACCACCTTTGCTGCTTCAGATCGGATCTGGATCTCTTCCAAAGTCATGGTCATGAGGCCACTGGCGTGAGTCGTCTAGGTGATCTGGCCGACGGTGAACGTGAGGCCTTCGGCCATGGCAGTGGAAGCGGGGATGATGACCATCTTGTTCGTCTGGAGAGCTGTGCGAACACCCCCTACTTGGCGCGCCACTGTCGATGAAAGCTAGTTGGCAGTCTACCTTGGGGTATGCCCACAGTAGTAGTTTATCGGCAGACAGGTGCGCAAGCTACAAACTCGATGGTGACGCAAGACACAAACAAGGATTTTATCCAGGTTCGGCCTCCATGTGGGTGTAATACATACGTTCTATGTCTGATTATATTGATCTAAGATGTGTTGAATTGTGTATATCTTGAGGGAGTCCCTTGCCTCTCCTTATATAGTCCAGAATCCTAGTCGTTACAATTACCATGGATAATACGATATCAATCCCTATTCTAACCAACTAGAATCCTGCTTGATCTCCGCGTCTTGTTTCCTTGCGTGAAACTCTGAGCAGTTGGATCAAGCCTTGAGCTATCTCGTATTAGGCCAAATCTCCTGGCCTAAGTCTAGCGGTAAGGGTATAGGGGTTTATACCCCCACAAAAGGCTAATAGGGGTCTTGTATTTATAGCCAGGAGTCAACTTGATCTAAGGGTTAAATCTCTCTCCTGGATGCTAATCGTGTACAAAACCCAAATATTCCCGACATAAAGAATTTTTAGAAGAATAACCGAATAAAGCAAAACATAAGAAGTGGTGCTGAGGTTAGACCCACCCAGGTCGGCCGCCCTAGCCTCCAGGGCAGCCACCCTAGCCTACGTTCACCACGTGCCCAATTTTTTCGTGGTGTTTTTAATTTTATTTATTATCCTAAAATTGTATTTTTATGGGAAAAATAAAAAACTAAACTACTAGGCCTAAAAAATCATGGAAAATAGTAAATTCAATAATATCTATTTCTTCTGATTTTTATTGGGCTCTACAAAGATTTTAAGGCGGCGTCCATTTACCGTGAATAACATACCTTTGTTGTTTTGAATGTTACCACTCCGTGTGAGGCCACATTAATCATTGTATATGGTCGTTCCCATTTACTCCGTAGTTTCCCGTGCATGAATAACTTCACCGTGGAATTAAAAATTAATACCTTATCTCCCAGGGCAATGCTTTTCTTTTTGTTCTCTTGTCATGCCATCTTTTGGTTCTTTCTTTGTAAATCTTGGCATTATGATAGGCTTTCTCTCTCTCCTTTCATCGAGTTTTGAGAGTTGCATCTTTCTTTTGATTCGGCTGCATCCAAATCCATATTCCATCCCTTAATAGCTAGTGAGCCTTGTGTTCTAGTTCAATGGGCAGATGACAGGTTTTTCCATAAACAAGTTGATAAGGTGACATGTCGAGTGGCATCTTGTAGGCAGTTTGATACACCTATAATGCCTCGGGTAACTTATCATTGCATGCAGTCCCCTTCTCATCGACTATTTTTTGAAGAATATTCTTGATTTGCTTATTGGATGTTTTTGCCTGGCAACTTGTCTAAGGGTGATATGGTGTAGCAACGTTGTGAATGTTTCCAAAACTTGACAATAAATTATGAAAGCCCTTGTCAATAAAATGAGATCCTCCATCACTAATCACCATGCTTGGTACACCAAATCTTAGGAATATTGTCTCATAAAACATCTTCTTTGGACTCTTGACATTAGCAGCTTTCCATGGCAGGGCCTCCACCCATTTTGACACATATTCTATTGCTATCAGGATGTACTCGCAATTCTTTGATATTGGGAATGATCCCATGAAGTCAATGCCCTAGACATCAAAGAGCTCGATCGGGAGGTTGGTTGTGAGTAGCATAGCAACTCATATTGATATTCCAATGTGTCTAACTATATTGCACATCCGAACAAAATCCTTTGTGTCTTCATACATAGTTGTCCAAAAGAATCCACTCTGGCAGATTTTTGCATTTGTGAATGCACCATAACGTCCTCCATATGGAGATGAATGGAATTTTTTTAATAATATTTATTCCTTCCTCAGCTAGTACACATCTCTTGAGAAGTTCATCGGAACAATCTCTAAAGAGCATAGTTCCGCTAGGCGCTCGCCTAGGCGCGATTCACCGCGACTAGGCGGTAGTCGGAGGGTGCTCGCCTCGTCTATGGGGGTAGGCAGACCCCAAGGCGGCGGTAGCTCCATGGCGGTGCCGGTGCAGGTGGCGTAGCGTCTGGTGGAGCATGCACTGGCATGCTGGTGGCGGACGACGGCGAGGCGGGCGAGCACAGCTGGCGGCGGGCGCACAGAAGAGGGGGAGATGCCGGAGATAGAGAGGAACCGGCGGCGGGCGGCGGCTGATGCAGGCGGAGGCGCGGGGGTCGGGTGCGGCGCGTGAGGGAGCACCGTGAGGGAGCAGGTGCGGCGCGTGAGGGTGAGGGGAATAGGGTTTAGGGTTTGTAGTCTGTGGAAGATGGGCTGGGCGCTTGCCTATTGGGCCTTTTTACCTATTTAGGCTAGCCTTTCTATCTATTTGGACTCACTATTCAGCTGTTTTTTTCTCTTTAGAAGGTAATATATGTATTATCAATATATATATATATATAACACCTAGGAGCGCCTAGGCGCGATTAATCCAGCCTAGGCGCTAGGCTAGGGGTCAGCGCCTAGAATCCACCTACCGCCTAGCGGAACCTTGCTAAAGAGGTACGGATCATCCCATATGTGATGACGACTTCCACAAATAAGTTTCTTTTTATTTGCTCCTAGTGGTATAACTCATGCAACCATAAAATTAACAAGATCTACATACCAGGGGTCAAACTAGGAGACCCGGTATAGCATGTCATCCCAAAGAGAATCATCAAATTGCATTACAAGTGATCAGGAACATATTTTTGTACTCTCTTTTTATCTTTTATTTCTAAATCAAATTCTTGGAGTAACAAAATCCATCTTATCAGTCTAGGTTTAGCATCTTTCTTAGAGAGTATATAATTTAAAGCAGCATGATCAAAATAAACAATTACTTTTGCTCCTACTAAGCAAGATCTAAATTGATCAATAGCGAAATGATAGCCAAAATTCCTTTGTAGTTGTTGCATAACTAAGTTGTCCTCTTGTTAATGTTTTGCTACATAGGCAATTGCATGATGCTTTTTATCTTTTGTTTGGCCTAAACTACCCCAACAACATAATCACTAGCATCACACATAATTTCAAAAGGCAAAGACCAATCAGAGGGTTGAATGATTGGTGTAGAGATGAGTGCTTTCTTTAAAGTATCATAAGATATTATACATGCATCATCGAATTTGAAAGGAACATCCTTGGCCAAAAAATTAGTAAGTGGTCTAATGATATATGAAAAATTCTTTATAAATCTATGGTAAAAATCAACATGGCCAAGAAAACTTCTTATTCCTTTAACATTTACATGTGGAGATAATTGTTCAATTACTTCAATTTTAGCTCTGTCTACTTCAATTCCTCTTTTAGACACTAAGTGTTTTAGCACTATTCCTTCTCTAAGCATAAAATGACATTTTTCCCAATTAAGGACTAAGTGCTTTTCTTCACACCTTTCTAAAACCTTGTCTAAGTTTTCTAGACAATGGTCAAAAGTTTTTCCATAAACAGAAAAGTCATCCATGAAAACTTCCTTAATTTCTTCAATCATTTCAGGAAATATAGACATCATGCATATTTGAAATGAAGCTAGAGCATTACACAAACCAAAAGATATTCTACGGTTAGCATAAGTTTCATATGGACAAGTGAAGGTGGTTTTGCTTTGGTCATCTAGATGTATTGGTATTTGGTGATATCCTGAATATCCATCAAGAAAACAAAAGAAAGAGTGGTTCGCTAATCGCTCTAACATTTCATCGATGAAGGGTAGTGGAAAGTGGTCTTTCCTTGTTATCTTGCTAAGTTTTCTATAATCTATGCAAATTTGCCATCCAGTGATGGTTCTTTGGGGGATTAATTCATTCTTTTCATTTTTATTGACAGTCATGCCTCCCTTTTTAGGCACAACTTGAATAGGGCTTACCCACTCACTATGTGGCACATGATCGATGATCCCGACGTGTAAAAGATTCAAGACTTCCTTCTTTACTACCTCTCTCATTGCATTGTTAAGCCTACGCTAAGGCTCTCTAAATGGTGTCATTTCTGGGATTGTAGGGATGCGACAGGTGCAAAGATCTAGACTAATTCCTTTTAAATCTTCTAATGAGTAGCCAAAAGCAGAATGATGCTTTTCTAGAACAATTAAGCACAAAGATTCCTCCTGAGTGAGTTTATCACTTATGATCACAGAAGATTCCTCATCATTATTAAGAAAAGCATATCTAAGACCGGTAGGCAAAGGTTTAAGCTCAATTGAAAGTTTAGGGGCTCTATGGATTCCTCCAAGGGCTTTGGTCCAACTAAAGGTTCGTCTTCTTCCTCCAGGAAGAGTTCAACATCATCTTCTATATTATGCTTACTTAAATGCTCTAGTGATGCTACCTTGACTTCCTCTATTGGATCAAGCTCTAGACATGGCTCGGTCTCAGTATTTAAAGAATGAGAAATAGACAAAGGGAGTGTGAAGTTCATTCCTAAGTATATGTTAAGATTCCCTATTTGTCCTTCATGAATAAGCCTATCAATTGGTTGTCCTATCAGTAGGTCAAACTCTATGATATCAAAGATGCAAAATCACAAATAGATCATGGTGTCTTTTACTATGATAGGTAACATGTATAAAATTCCTAGGCTTTGGATAATGCGTCCTTCAACAATTGAGAAAAGTTATAGACATGATATTAATACCCACATCTAGGGCTTTGAAAGGGCCTCTATCAATTTGACATTAAATGATAATAGAAGGTGAATCCAAATGGATCACATCAGAAGAAAGTTCTGATTCTTCTAACCACACATGGCTAATTACAGACACTAAGTCTTGCATTGTCTATTTTCGGAAAGCTTTGTCTAAAGGGTCAGAAAGTTCTTGAATTGATGCTTTCTTGATCTTCCTAGGCTTCCTATGGTAATTCGAGGTGTTTCCGTATTCGAAATAAAGTTTAGCCTCGAAATCAAGCATAAAATCTTCAAATTTTGTATCTAATGGCTCGAAATCTATAATAGCTGAAGGTTGTGATGGTTATGGCAAAATTTCAAGATCAGCTAATGGCATTTCTTCTTCTACAGAATTCTCTCCTCGTTCTAAGGGTAGTTTATCTCATAGAATTTGATCTAGGATTTTTCTTGCTCTCTCAACTGTGAGGTGCAAGAATGAAAGCTCCAAATGGCGAAAGGGAGAGTGTGAATAGCCTATTTAAAAATCTACAAACTTCAGTTAGCAAGCGTGTTTGTCAAACAAATGGCGAAGCTACTCTAGCTCTAGCATAACTAATCTATGGAAGCCACCTACACAAGTCTAGTAAGAAAGCTAAATAATAAGTCACAACAACAAAGCACAACTAAGGGCTAGCTATACACCTAAACAAGAAGACTAAGCTACACAAGCTAAACATCTAGCAATGTAACCAAGTAAGTAAAGGAGTGGAGAGTGATTGTTATACTAACATTGTAGAGTACAGATATATCCAATCACTCGCTCACAATCACAACCACAAGAGTGAATCCTCGGCTAGAGATGACACAATATTTTTTACCGATGTTCACTTGCTTCTCGGTAAGCTAGTCCTTGTTGTGGCAATACACCCACTTGATGGATCACGAGCTAATTGGCAAACCAAAGCGAAAACCCTCGATGGGTGCTGCACATCCACTCACAAGATGAGGATCCTCCATGCCATGAGCAATCCACTAGAGTAGCCAATTGTGATCTCACATGAGGAAGGCTCAAGAACCCCTCACAAATCCCTTGGTAAGGCTGAAAACAATCTCCAATCAAGAGCTCAACACCACCGCTGTTCCAAGTCATCTAGAGTGTTGGAAAACACCCAATAGTAATGAGAAATCCACAGTAAACTCAAGGATCAAGTGTCACTAGATGCAACTCTCGCACTTGAATCTCAATGAATCTCATGAGGATTAGCAATCAAGCAAGGAGATGAGTGGAGGGAGTCTCTGGCTCAAAGTATGTCTCAAGTATTCAAAAGTGCAAGAGAGAGAGGCCGCCGAGGCTGGCCACCTTCTATTTAAAGAGTCCCACTCGTGGGCTAGCCATTAGGTGTCTCTACAAGGACGTAGGATGCCCTAATGGTGCCTCGTCAGACATGGTTGAGCATCTGACGCTTGCCTATCTCACGTGCTCAATCTCTGCCACATGTCTCTCTTTAAACATGGACCGTTAATCACTAACGTTTATTAGAACGTTAATGGTTCAGAAACTCTCAGCGTCAAATCCATAGATGCTACATGTCAGACACGACATCCATGCACCGGACACTACTCAAGGAGGTCTACAAACTCGTTGGGCCATCGGATGCATTCAATGAAGGGACATCGGATGCACCCTCAGCGTCCGGCGTGTTTATAGATGAAACCCTACCATTACAGTGCGAGTATTGGATGCGCTGACGCTAGAGCGTCAGATGCTCTGACATGTGGCTGAAATTACACCTCTATGGTGTACTCATCAGAAGTGTTCTTAGCGTCTGACAATGTCTGACCCAGTGTTTGATGATTGTTTTTCAGGGAGAGAGGAACCCGAACCCTTCTCTAACCCTCAAACTCCACCTCCTTTGCAAATGTGCTAACACCACCAAGTGTCCACCACCATTGTGCATATGTGTTAGCATTTCACAAACATTTTCTCAAAGGAGTTAAGTTAGCTCTCTACCAGATTCTAATGCATATGCTCAAGACGTTAAACTAGTAGCACTTGATTCGAGAGATGATCATGAATTTCCTCTTCATGTTCATGCTCCATCTCTTTGTGATCTTGTGGCCATCTTTCCATGCCACCTTGCACCTTCATCACTAGTGTTGCTATGCCTAACTCAAATCCCCTAAACACAAGGCATTAGCAACTAGGTGTCATTTACCAAAACCAAACTTGGGCTTTCAAAGAATGATCCTCCGGATGCTAAGGTAAGATATTTTGTAGTGGCTATGTTAAGACCCATGTAAAAATGGTGAACTAGGATGTAATTTTCTAACCCTAGGTCTAGTCTAGATTCTAATAGAAGGTTAAAACAGTCCCGGATTATGGTCAAAGATTGGTCATCTAATTGTCTAAAATTTATGATCTTGGCTCTATGGACGATGAATTTGTGAATGGGAAAGAAATCTAAGAAAAAGCTTGAGCGTAAAGTTCCACAATCTCCTTGCATACTCTCTACGGTGCGGTCATAGCTCACCCTTTAAAAGAGAAAGGAAAAAGCTTCCATCTTAAGGTCTCTTCTGACATGCCTGCTATGTGTAGGCAGTCACAGGTCTGTTCGAAGTCTTGTAGGTGTAGGTAAGGGTTTTTGTCTTCCTTTCCTAAAAACGAATGATTCTGGACCATTGTTGACGGTCCTTAATGCTCACATTTAACCGTCAACTAATCATGAAAAAGGATCCAAATGCAACCGACACCTAGACTTAGGGTTTCATCTGACAGATTTCCATGAGTTTTGGTGTTTGTC
>Ga0182004_10005307_pt1 | contig 10494 bp, 4 predicted proteins | sample Sormic07211540_1_FD_120479 | JGI IMG/M metagenome (GOLD analysis project Ga0182004, IMG submission 120479) | Endophyte microbial communities from Sorghum bicolor roots, Mead, Nebraska, USA - 072115-40_1 MetaG | ecosystem: Host-associated > Plants > Roots > Unclassified | place: USA: Nebraska...
ATATATTTAATGATAAATCTAATGGTATTAATTTGGTACTATAAATCTTAGTGCTTTTTTCTATAAATTTGGTCAAAGTTTTAAAAGTTTGACTTAGGACAACTCTATAAGTTGCAGCTTTCAAAGACGGAGGGAGTATTGTCCAACTATGGACTAACTAAGCTATTCATCTTGTAATTTACAGACAAACTGTATAATTAGTTATTTTATTTTATCTATATTTATTACTTCTCCAAAGATTCGATGTGATGGAGAATCTTGATAGTTTGACCTAAACAAGGCCTTAACTGCATAGTATCCTCTATATTATGTACGCCCTCCAAAATAATATATAATTTAACTGTCTTTATAAAATAAAAATTTGACCAAATTATTAGAAAAATATATCAATGATTATGATACCAAATAGTTATACTAGGAAAATATATTTAATGTCCAACCTAATATAACTTATTTGGTATTATAAATATTGATAGTTTGTTTTATAAATTTAATCAAATCTAAAATGACTTATTGGATCTATTTTTTCAGGACAGGAGTGTTACCGAACCTAATGACTCAGCCTCACAGCAAGCTCCTTCCCAAGCAGGTGCATCATCTCCCTGATCTGGAAAGGAAAACATATGGCTAATTCTGCATCACTCCACGCCAACTAATTAAGAAAGAAATGAATTAAAAATGCCGAGAGGTTGTAGAAATGTATGCTTTTTTTTTTCTTTTTGTGAGCAAAATGTATGCTTGTTAAAGCTCAGTTATCAAGATGACACGTGGGGAACATAAAATGTTGGATTCTGTAGCTGTATTAGCTTTTAAAAATTTGTGTTCCTTGATGGCATAATAACACATTAACACTGTACATGTTAAACTTACCAAAGCCTTTTAACTCGGTGAAATTAGAAAATTACCCCCACATAGTGTTGAAGAACTGGTGAGTAATGCTCCAGAGCTCGGTATGTCTTACTGAGAAGTCCAAGAAGCAGATCCACTTCATCGCCAAGAAGATCCACCTATGGTTCATGGCAATCAAAGGTTAGCTCCTTTTGTTTTTAATTCAGTGCTTTTGTCCATGCATGAAGCAGTAGCCATGGACAGCATACAGAGAATTAACCATGGTTTCTAACCTCTGCTTCTGCTGTTTGGAGGTCGCAACATCTCCTAGTGAAAGCCCTCCGGAAAATAAGCTCACTTGTTTTAACAGAGTTCACTTGTTCAATCAAGTTTGACAATTGTCTGTCCATGTCTCCCAATCTGTATAGGTATACAATGATCCACTGATCATATGTTAGTTAAATAGTGCCGCCTCTCTCACACCAAAATGAACTGCATGTCTGTATCTGAATCCGAACTACTAAATCAATTTCTGTCTCAGCTTTCTATTGCATCCATAAGAAAGTATAGAATGGAGACTTACAAACCTCAGCACAGTTGTTCCTATTTTTCCACAGGTAATAGCCTCAAAGTTCATGAATATTTCATAAATGTTTGTCGATGGAAAGCACATTTCTTGATTCACTCCTTCAGAAGGCATGCACAAACCTATAGCTACCTCTTCTGTTTGCAGCTTCCGATCATTCAATCCTTCCTCAAAATTGCAATTAACTGAATCATAAACAATATCTCTGTCTGTTGATGCTTCAGCTTGCTTATCACTTCCTTCTGAATTTCGACTGTCACAATTATCAATTATACCTAAAACTTCTTGATTCACAAGTACTTGATGTTGATCAGAGCCTACACCTTCATCTTCAGTGGTTACGTTGACTTGTATCTTCCCCTTCTCTAACTGCTGGGTGCTGTCAATCATACCGAATCTTCCCAGATTATCGCTGGATCTATTTTGGTGTTGATATTTGACCACACTTAAATTTTGACCATTTACCAAATCATTTATCAAACCTCCAAAGACAATGTGGTTGATCTCTTCCCTGATAAGTCTCTCACTGTGAACCATTTCAGTAGTGATCTTCCAGGCATTCATAGTCTTGGCAAGAAGAGCTGTATGCACCTCATCTTCGATGGAGGTCTTGATAAGATGATCAACGGATTCAACACCTAAGTTCTTTACCAAGTATTTGAACATGATACTATGTATCTCGTACTGTAGATTACTTTTGATTTCCAATTCATCTCTTTGTTCAGTAAGCTTTTGTGCATCAGATGCCTGATTCATTAATAGGTCTTTGAATACTGCTGAGTATAACACATGCTGCAGTTCACATCTGATTTCTGAATCAATCGTTCTTTCTGTTAGCCTTTCAGCTTCCTCTTGGGAGATACGATGCTCTTCTGAATTATAACAACGTAGTCTGCTGCTCTCTGACTTCTCTGCCGAGATATGCCTTGCTGAGTGCAGCTCGCTAGTTTCATCCTTCAGAGATTGGAGTTCGTCCAAGCTATTCTCAGCAGCACCTCTGCTATGATGCAGTGTAGGCGTCGGACATCTTTCTCCCTCAGAATGATCGCATTTAGTTGATTGCACGTTGATCTCCCGGAGAAAACCCTCAACGACGGCACGGTACATCTCCCTCTCTGCATCCATGAGCCACCGCTGCTCATCCATGGCTGCCTGCTGCGCAGAGACCGACCTCTCCATGGCATCGAACGCAGATGCGACGCTGTCTCTCACGACGCCAGCGTCCAGGACCATCTCCTGGAACTCCATAAGCAGCTGCGCCATGCTGTAGAATCCCGAGACGCCCTTGATACCGTCGCCCTCGTGGCCGGGGTCCTGCAGCCTCGTCATCGGCGACGCCTCGCCGCTGACCTTTTGCATGAGCGCCGCCAGCTCGGAGCTCGCGTCCTCCAGCCTGGCCCTCATCCTCGTCATCTTCCGGCCCACGGACCCCCTGAGCTCCGCGAACGCACCGCCCTCCACCTCGGCGCCGCGGCGGTCGACTGCGGACGGCGTCTCCCGGCAGCGGCGCGACGGGTCGAGATCATCGCGCTTCCGGCGCATGTAGTCGCTGTCCACCTGGGCGACGGCGAGTTCGGCCTCGTCGAGGCGGGCCTGGATCTGGTCCCGCGTCTCGAGGAGGTCGTCCAGCAGCTCCTCGTGGCCGTCGTCGGCACCGCCGGCGCCATCGGCCTCCATCTCCCCCCGCACGAAGCGGAGGCACCACTCGAGCTGCATGACGGCGAGCTCGGCGAAGCGGAGCTTGTGGAAGAGGCGCTCCAGGTCGCCGTCCTTCCAGAGGCTCTTCTTGTAGGCGTCCTCCATGGCGGCGTTCACCAGCCCCACCATGATGGAGTCCGCCACCTTCACCGCATCCCGCAGCCGGGAGTCGAGGCCGCTGAAGAAGGCGTCCATCGCCGCACGACGGACGTATGTAGGCCGGCGCAGATCGGTCGCACTGCGTTCTCAGTGATGGCGATTGGCGAGAGTGTCCCGCGCGCAGATGGAATTCTGCGGCCAAGACGTCGTCATGATGCTGTGTACACGGACGGGAGGAGGACGTGTTCGCTGCGGACAGCGGACGTGCGGTTTAGGGTGCGCCGCCGAGCGGAACGGAGCGAACAGCGGAGAGACCCTTCGGCTCCTGGGTCTGGGTGTGGCGCAAAGAAAAGCAGAAACCGGAGCTCCAACTACGATGAAATCAAACAAGATCAAGACAAATGGAAAAACGTCCTCACTCAAATTACCCCCCTCCAGTTTGCAAATACTTGACGTTATGGACAATAGCATGGTCTCTAAAATATAGCTTTGACCTCTATCTTCTATTAGAATGTAAATAAACATCCTAACAAAAAATATGCTCATATATGAAAGCACTTTCCAATAAAAATATGCAAATTTTCTTCGATGTAGGGTCTTGTTTAGTTCGCGAAAATTTTTAGGTTTCACTACTATAGCACTTTCGGCTTTATTTGATAATTATTATTTAATTATAGACTAACTAGGTTCAAAAGATTCATCTCGCAAATTACAAATAAACTATGCAATTAGTTATCTTTTTAAATTTTTATTTAATGCTTCATGTGACGTAAAATTCGATGTGACGGAGAATTTTGAAAAATTTTAGGAACTAAACAAGGCAGTTAAATACCCTAAAAGTTATTTGTTACCAAAGTTTTAAAAGTTAACTCAAATCTGTCTAAAACGACAAGTATTTGCAAACCAAGGGAGCAGGAGACTTAGCATTCATGCGGGCAAGCGTCACGTGGACCAAACGCCATTGTGTCGGCGATAAACAGCAATCGCACAGATTATCCTGAATACAGATACGAACAGGCCCGAAAATGCCTACACAACGGATTTCCAACAAAAAATTAAGGATCTTTTTCCGTTTATCAGCGACATCTATGGGCCGCATAATAGGGATTAATAAATAGAAATCCATATGTACAAAGCTGACCGAAACTATTTAAACTATTTGACTGCAATTCATTATGCCCACAAATTATCTGGTTTTCCTGATCTGATGAATTATCAGCCCCCTGAAGGCGCTTCTTAGCGGGCAGTTGGGTGATCCTCCTCATCGCTACAAGCTGACACATTATTAATCAATAAAAGGCAAAGTTAGAACCAGTCGCAAGTACCATTGGCATGGGGAATAAAAGGCGTTTGACACTATTGTTATAGAGAGAGAACAAGCTGATATGGAAAACAGAAAATGTCTGAACTCTTATTACTTGTGTGAAAAAAAAATAAACTGCAAAGGTGAGTGACACCATCGATAGCAGTAGTTATCTACTTGTGCGACAAATAAAGCACAGAAAATTATTTAAAAGGTTTAATCACAAATTTAGTACCTCCCTGTATACCAGGAGAAAGGTAGGTTGGCCCTGAAGTTGAGGCATTTTTACACTTATAAGACACTACCAGAGGTGTGTAATTATCATCCTCCATCATCAGCCACCACCAGTCACCACTACCACTTTGTATTGGACAGAACCTTGGCATATAAAAAGTTAGAACAAATTTATGCTAGCTCTAGCCATTAAGAGCTCCTTCAATGTCTTACTTTCTGGTTATATACTGCTACAATCCATTCCAGTGGATCCACATCAAGGTACACCTTTCAGAAATCTCAGAGACAATATCTACAGGCATAGAAAGAAGACTAGACACTTCATTGCACACCAGGGTTTGGAGAGGCTAATTTTCTTTTACAGAGCCTACATGAATTCTTTACAATTAGAGGAACAAACAATCAAGATATACTAAATAACCTAATCAAAGAAATGAAAAAGGATTTCCCCAGGGTTCAGTTTAGCTGATTCTTTCAATTCTCTAGATGAAATTTGACCAAGGATTTCCCCAAGAGAAATGAAAAAAGATTGAAACAGCCAAGGAGTCAAAATAACCTAATCAAATCATAAAATTTGTAACCCTAAATTTCAATTCTAAAAATTCCCCTTCAAGAAGTTCATTTTGAAATGTTAATTTGGTAAAGAAATGACCTTGTTGGTGTCCGCAATAACCAAATGAACATATTAACGGAGGGCCATAAAACTGGAAACAAATTCATGAGTTTCAAATATCAAACCTTTCTGCCAGGTCTGATACAACGTTGAACTAAATCCTGCTGGTTAAAGTACTGTGCTCTTTTTAATCAAAGGCTTTCACCTGGCTTTATTAGAAAGCTTAACGAAGGCCATCAATCCAAGGCTGGAGATACCAGCTTACTAAAATACTGTGCTTCTCCAGTGTGAATTTGTTCCACAAGGATTCAGGAGTACCAGTAGTTAGCAAGACATGCAAGAACTCTAGTGAACTGAACAAACAAATATAAGACTGAGAATAATCTACAAGCTGAGAAAGAGCAAAAGCCACTAATGTGTAGCTCTAGTTTTGGCTTCCTCCAACAATTAGCTTCCTAAACTTTGAAAACCGAGCGGGAGGAAGAAATCTGGGCAGGAGGGGACAGGGGGATCCAGGCAAATAGCTAGCGCGGAAGGCACTCGCATGTCTGTGAGTTGAGGGGGAGATTTACCAAGTACTTATCTTTAGGGAGTTGTTTTACAAAACAGTTGGAGGGCCCTTTTTCCTTTTTCCCGAAAAAGTGAATTAACAAAGTTGTTTTAAGGAGCTTTTGGAGATGCTCTAATTAAGAGTGTCAAAATATTTAGCTTGTCTGTGACTGTAAGGCATGGAGTCATATCCTGAAACTCAGCTAAGGGGAGTTGGGCGGCATATGCTCAACATACCCTGTAAACGTAAACTTAGAAGCACTCCCAATCCCTGGGCTCACTAAAAAAAACATGAACCAAGTTTAATGGATCAAGAAATCATGCTGCACCACATAAAAGGAATGAGACATCAAAGCCATTCCAATATCACCCTAATCTCATCCATATGACAGACCTGTACCTGAGCATGAGCTGAACACTAACCAACCCAAAGCAAATAGTGGCCCCCATTTTCTACCTATTTAATGACTCCTGCTCTCTAAACCTTCATATTAGTAAGGTCCTAAAGTAACAAAGTCTGCAATCCTTCTTACCCACTTTTTCATCGAACAATCACCCATTGAAATCTATGTCCCCAACCTCTCAAGTATCTACCCTGTGTATTTCCTCCTCTTTGTGTTTCTTTTGCTTTCTTTAGAAGAAAAAAATATAGTTCTAAGAATAGCAGACCAGTAGCCATTTTGAAGTTTCTGAAAAGGCCAAATTATTTTTATAATGAAATTAGCACATTGAAATTTTGTTGACTATTCCAGTGGGTATTTTACAGATACAAAAGGAGCTAATACAAATTATAAATTCAGGTTATTGAAGCTCTACTTGGCCACTTGGGTATGAAATGTGGATTGTTAAATTTGGAACCTAAATTTACAATTTGAAGATGATGAATTGAACATTTCTCTTCAAGGGATGCTAGAAGAATGGTGATTTAAATACAAACTGTCATATACTAGTTTAGAAATTTGTTTCCCAAGCGATGGAATCATTTATTCTACATGAAAAACGGGTAGACACTTTCTTAAGGATTAGTCAACAATGTTTCGTTCTGCAGCTTTAGTTTTATCAACCAAAGTGTAAAGCTTAGCGATTCCAGGAGAAATGGCAAGCTCTCTTGACAATAAGATGACAAAATATACGAGAGTGGTCTTCATCGAGTAAACTAGAAACAGGCGCATACCTCCGCAGCAGAAGCAACAGCAGCAACAGGTGAGGAGCAAGACGGCGTCCCAGGCGAGCTCGAGCGCGCCGGCCAGCACGGACCGCGACGGAGAGCGGTCCTCGAGCAGCGGCGCCTTCCCGCTGCCGCCGGGCTCGCCGTCCTGGTCCTCCTGGCCATCACCCTGCCGCCCCTGGCGCTGCCGCTGCGCGCGCTTCATGTGCCCGAGGTTGAGCTCCAGCTTCTGGAGGTAGCCGTGCTTGAACGAGTCGCGGATCCGGAGCGATGGCCACAGGTGCATCTTCTTCGCCGGCGGTGAGGGGGGACGGTCGAGTTCGGGGGGAGAAAGCCGGCGCCGAGAGAAGCGTACGTTCTTGGGATCTTTGCGGGTAGGTTGGCCTGGAGTTGATTGGGATTTCGGGATCTTGGAGGGATCCGGCAATGAGGACGGCGGGGTCCACACATGACCGCGACGAGCCGACGAACCGGTGTGCAGGGCCAGGGCTGCAGGCCCCCAGTCCGAATTCTTTTTTTGGAAAAAATTACGTTTTATCTCTATTTTTTCGTTCAAATACTCTCAGGTGGTTTTCGACGATGGTTCGCTACAGTAATCATGATTTTTGCTACAGTGTCAATGTTTTGCTTTTTTATTTTTTATTTATTTTAGTTAATTTTTCAAAATCATAAAATAAAAAAATTTAATTTTGTTAGACTTCACATGAGTATATCTACATAGTGAATATATAATATAACATACTTTAGACTTTAGTATAAAATTTTTGCTATAGATTTTACAGAAAATAAAAGATCAAAATCGCCGTATTATAAAAGATCAAAATTGAAACTCCACATGAGTTTCAATTTTGTTGTAGTTTTTTTTTTCTATTCCCACTTCTCAAAATTCTGTGTTCCAAAGGTCCCCTGAACGGTTCTGAAATTTGTAGTACACTAATACATGTGCTTTACAACTCTAAACTCATATCTTCTATTATTTATGTTGCATATTATATATTCTACTCAATAGATGTGTAATCATAAATCATGCTAATATTTATTTAGATCTAACTTTTTTTGAAAAAAGCAACGAAATTTCGATCAAATTACATGAATTTCTGTAATTTCAGGGGTGACCAAAAATTTTGTAGCACTGAAATCGAAACCCCTCTCTCTCTCTCTGGTTCCTGTGTTTTTCTTGTGCTAAGTTTTTGTATTTTCCCAATCAATATGATTCAAGATCAAGGCGCTATTCTATTCCTACGTTTTTTTTTTTTCTATTCCCACCTCTCAAAATTCTGTGTTCCAAAGGTCCCTTGAACGGTTCTGAAATTTGAGGCCTAGCTCATGGAGTGATGCCGTTGACAAAGAGGGACTATAGGCGCAGCACTCCACACGGCATATGCAGCGTGCATCAACAGCGACACGAGCGAGTCAACGAAAGCATTCTCAACTTCAAGTACTTCAAAAAAAACTTAAATATATGTATGCATTCATTTTTCTTTTTCATTTTTGCCCAGTTGTCGTACACGGATAATAAGTACGTAGAACAGCACAATCACACTAGCTTGGGAAAAAAAAAGCAAGCAGATGCAGTGGAAAATACATACGCAAACTGATCATAAGGCGTGCATATATAATGCGGCATATGGCTAGAAGCAACCAACGACGACGCACGCGTAGCGTAGGCATTCACGAGTGCAGTGGAGGAGGCCGGCCTCTGATATATCTACAGTTCACGCCTCCGGTTGTGTCCTTGTCCGGCGGGAGGCCATCGATGGTCGATCTAGCGGCTGAAGGAGGCAGACGATCCCAGCTTGGCGGCGCTGGCCCTCAGCACGTACTGGTGATACGCCGCGGCAATGGCGGCGCCGATGAAGGGACCCACCCAGAAGATCCACTGCAATCACACAGACGACAAGACAAGCAAAGCAGTCGATGTAAGACATTCAGAGTTTCAGACTGTTCAAGTGGGTTACGATTTTATACATACCAATTGTTGTCATATGATTATATACAATTTACAAATGGTGCTTTTGATCAGTGCAGAAACAGTAAGATGATCGACGACATGCTAACATTTAGGTATTTGATTACAGTTTTTAAGTTAGGTCGGAGGGTGGTGGTTGTTGGGAAGAGATTAGGCTGCGTGTTTTGTTTCAGTGTGTTTTTAATCAAGTGGCTGAAAATGTCACTGGCTGTGTGAGTAGCGTACTGATTAAAGAACTGTATACAAATAATCAATTTGGGTGACATCTGCTGATCAGCTTAACTAATTAAGTGATCATCATTGAGCCTTATCCTGACTTCCTGAGCCTCCAGTTTGTTATAATAGTCTATCAGTTCTATCTGCTCCTCCTACTAGCTAGTAAGCCAACGGCTGAGAAACATCGCAATAGTTTTGTTTGATTGGTTAATCAAGATTAGGCCAGTGTTCGTGGCAGAGCGGCCAGCCATATGCCTGTAAGCCATTAGCATTTAATTTATTCTTTGGCAGGATGTCCCGTCATTATCAGTAGAGCTTTAGCAGGAGAATAAATATATGTGATTATGTGTAGGACTAGGACGTACGTGGTCATCCCAGGTCTTGTCGTTGTTGTAGATGACAGCAGCGCCCAAGCTCCTGGCCGGGTTGATGCCGGTGCCGGTGATCGGGATGGTGGCTAGGTGGACCATGAACACCGCGAACCCGATTGGGAGAGGAGCAAGCACCTGAATGAAAAACAAAGCACAAGCGCAAATTAAGCATTAGTAAGTTAAGCTTAGTAATGGAGCTAGGGTAGGCGCTGACGATAGAGCTAGTACTTACGGGGACGTGGGAGTCACGGGCGTTGCGCTTGGGGTCGGTGGCGGAGAAGACAGTGTAGACGAGCACGAAGGTGCCGATGATCTCGGCGGCGAGTCCGGTGCCCTTGGAGTAGCCGTCGCTGAGCCCGTTGGCGCCGCCGCCGTAGCGCACGTAGAAGGCGCTCTGGAATCCCTTGACGAGCCCCACGCCGCAGATGGCGCCCAGGCACTGCGCGACGATGTAGAGCAGCGCGCGCACCAGGGAGACCTTGCGCGCCAGGAAGAGGCCGAAGGTGACGGCCGGGTTGATGTGCCCGCCCGACACCCCCGCGGTGCAGTAGACGAGGATGAAGATCATGCCGCCGAAGGCCCAGGCGATGCCGAGGATCCCCACGCCGCCGCACGCCGCGTCCGGGCCCGACGACGACGCGTCCGTCTGGTGCTTGTACCCGATCACCGTCGCCACCGTGATGTAGAGGAACAGCAGCGTCGCCACGAACTCGGCGATCACCGCGCGGTACAGCGACCACTTGGTCAGCTCCTCCGCGTCCACCAGCGGCGCCGGCGGCGGGTCCGAGTAGTCCTTCGCCGTGTACTCCCCCCCGCCCCCGTGCGCCGCCGCCGCCGCCTCGATGTCCTTGGCCATTGTC
>Ga0182004_10005308_pt1 | contig 10493 bp, 3 predicted proteins | sample Sormic07211540_1_FD_120479 | JGI IMG/M metagenome (GOLD analysis project Ga0182004, IMG submission 120479) | Endophyte microbial communities from Sorghum bicolor roots, Mead, Nebraska, USA - 072115-40_1 MetaG | ecosystem: Host-associated > Plants > Roots > Unclassified | place: USA: Nebraska...
CATCCACCCACAGCTGTTGTCTCCGTGTGGTTTCTGCACATACAATCCCGGATGTGAGAGAGGGGAACACAACAACGATTGGCCAATAATTTAATGAGAACGCTAAAAGCAAATCTTGCATTGGGATGGTTGGTTTCTTTGATACAAAGTCCAATGCTATAGAAACTACTTGGTTTTTACCATTGGGATTGCCCTAAAATCGTAATACGTTGCAACTTGCAAGCAATGCGGTCTCGACTTCTCGAGGCTAGAGCGCTGCCTTAACCCAAAACAGACAATTTGATCAAAATTTAGGTCAGGACACTCATAATGCAGACTTTATCATAGAGTATAAAGTTATTTATTACCTTGAACAATGTGGACTTAGGCCAGTCTCAATGCATGGTTTCATGACACAGTTACCAAAACTATAAACTAGGTAACCGAGCCAGATAAGTTTTATGGGGATGAAACTTCTCTCTCATCTGATAAAACTCCTTCATTTAATGACTCTGCCAAGTTAGCAATTTTGCTTACGTGACACCCTATTTAATGTGCATGACACTCTCATGAAACATGCATTGGGACTGCCCTTAGAGTATAAATAAGACTCAAAGTCTTATTTTTTCTACCTTTTTCTTCAATAAATATGTTGTCATATCAGCAAAATACTATAAATAATATGTAATTAATTGTTTTGAATTTATGATAGAGTCTTACACTGTGAGTGCCCTCAGTCACACCGAATGGGTACGAGATCTATAACCTTCTCTCTCCAACAGCAGATGCATGCAGACACATCTTCTCTTACTCCTCTTGCAAAAGTCGAGCCCCGACTCCTTAGCCACCGTCGCGCCTCTTCCCTTCCTATCATGGACAACAAAAGCGGATTGTCGCCCCTGCCAAGCTCTGCACATGAAGCAGATCCACAGCAGCGTCTCCCTCCACCTCCCCTACCAAGCTCTGCCTCTGGAGCAGATCCACGATGGCCTCCCCCTCCACCTCCCCTGCCAAGCTTCGTCTCTAGAGCATATCCACGATAGCTTCCATCTCCACCTTCCCTCATGGATCCACGCTCGTCCCTTCGTCACCGATGACGGCAGCCTATGGGAGGTGGCGCGGACATCGGCGAGGACCGGGGACGCCACGAGTGTGCCTCCTTGCCGACCGATGAGATCTAAGCAAACCACGGCGGGTGGCCCGGCGAGCGATCGGCAAGTGGTGGTGCGGACACGACCTCCCCCAGCAGAGCTTCCCATCATGGGCCCACCATCGTCGGTGGCGCGGATTTGGATCACGAAGAGAGAGCGACGCAGTTTTAAGTTCTCTCCCACTTCCGACGCAAAATGGGTGCTCGCATTGCATTCTCTCTTGGAGAGTGTTTTTTCACTGTATATTAGCCATTTTATGTATGGGTAGACTTTTGTGTTCCTTGTTGGAGACGGTCTTACAAGCAAAGAAAGCAATAAAAAGGAAAACCGTTGACAATGGTGTCTGCCTCTTCACTATTTTTCTATTCCTATCATCATGTAATTGCATAATTTGTCTGTAATTTGTGAAACGAATCTTTTGAGTCTAGTTAGTTCATGATTGAACAATAATTGTCAAATACAAATAAAAGTGATATAGTAGCTAAAACCAAAATTTTTCCCCAACTAAAACAACGCCTACATATGCCCAAACTGTAAAGAGTGTAGATTATGCTGCTGCCTTGTGTCAGTCAACCCATGGCAATGGCTAGGAAATTTTGTGAGCCTTACAAGTTATTACTATTACAACTGATGGCCGGTTAGATGATGAGTGTGCATGCCCGTCTATATATATATATATAATCTGTCTCTGTCCAAATACCAGGCAAGATAAATATAATGGGGTAATTGTAGTATCGGACAAGCTCGGCCACTTTTCAGATGGAAGTAGTATTTTATTTGTACTCGAGTGCTAACATGGGCATGTTCGTATATGCCTGCCCTGCGTGACCATGATCAGGTCAGCTGTTCAGGACTTCAGGTATGTATTCAGGTCAGGCCTTGTTAAGTTCACCTTAAAAAATCAAAAAGTTTTTAAGATTTCCCGTAACATCAAATCTTATGGCACATGTCTCACATCAAATCTTGTGACACATGCATAAAACATTAAATATAGACGAAAATAAAAACTAATTACACAGTTTAGCTGTAAATTACGAGACGAATCTTTTAAGCCTACTTAATCCATAATTAAACAATAATTGTCAAATACAAACAAAAGTGTTATAGTAGTTAAAACCAAAATTTTCCCAACTAAACAAGACCTACATATGCCCAAACAGTGAATGGTGTAGATTATGCTGCTGCCTTGTGTCAACCCATGGCAATGGCTAGGAAATTTTGTGAGCCTTACAAGTTATTACTATAACTGATGGCCGGATGAGTGTGCATGCCCGTCTATATATAATCTGTCTGTCCAAATACCAGGCAAGATAAAGATAATGGAGTAATTGTAGTATCGGACAAGCTCGGCCACTTTTCAGATGGAAGTAGTATTTTATTTGTACTCGAGTGCTGACATGGGCATGTTCGCATATGCCTGCCCTGCGTGACCATGATCAGGTCAGCTGTTCAGGTATGTATTCAGGTCAGACCGCATTTTACAATACTGTACTGTACGTAAGGCTACACGAGATACGGACCGAGCGGAAATCGTAAAAGTACCCCGCCCGCCGCCCATTCCAGCGCGAACGGTGCCCTCCATGTCCTTCTCCCCATGCACGGCATGATCCCATCCCATGTGCCATGTGCGTTGGTTGCCCGGTTTTCCCCCCTGAACCCCTGGGACATGAGAACACACTTGCCCTTGGCCTTGGCCCGTTGCCGAAATGGCCCTTTGCTTCTCACACGTGACATAACAATATTAGCACAGCATGCATCGATCGTCTAGGCAGATGCACCGCGCGCAGGTGGCGCGTGTGCGTGCATAACGCAACGACGAGCAAGAGCTCTGCAACCTGTTCTCATCCGGCAAAATGCATCAGGGCGCGTGCGTGTGCGTCTACGGCTATTTGGCCTTTGCGATCGGATCGTCGTGGTGACAGTGTTGAGTACTCTACGTACAGAAATTCTGATGGAAACAAGAGGACTGACACGCACGCATCACGTATTACCGACCGGGGGCTGGGCACAACACAACGCATCTGTGTTTGTGTGACAGTGTCACCCAGTCTGTTCCTGGCCTGCTGCGGCAAGGAAGATAATCTCTGTTCTCAGACGAACTTGGGCTTTCACTCAACTAGCCCCCACTCCAATCACACGGCCCGGTAAGAAGAGCGTGGGTGTACGGAGTACAACCCAGGCTCATCTACGGAGGCCCAACACTCGGCCTGATTAGATGCTTCCTGGTCCTTGGTGCCGAATCTATCGCGACGAGTTCATCTTGCGCAAAAAAAAAAAAAAATTGTACTAGCTCAAAAATTGGGGCCTTGTTTAGTTCACCCTGAAAAGCAAAAAGTTTTCAAGATTTCCCTTCACATCGAATCTTGTGGCACATGCATGAAACATTAAATATAGACGAAAACAAAAACTAATTACACAGTTTAGCTGGAAATCACGAGACGAATCTTTTGATTTTAGTTAGTCCATGATTGGATAATATTGGTCACAAACAAACAAAAGTGCTACAGTACCGAAAAGTTTTCACTTTTCGAAACTAAACAACGCCTGGAGAAGAACCCAGCGAATTTTGTACGAACCACTGTACAGAAACACACAGGTACCTTATTACATGCATGAACACTCACACAAAATGAGTAACTCTGAAGTACTAAACCAGCAGACTTTAAGATTTAAATCCAAAATTACCTTTTTTAAAAAAAATACAAGTACTCTCATCAAATCGAGGCGAGGAGACGAGGATTCAGAGACCGAGTTACGTTTGGTTCGCATCAATCCGCTCGCGACGCTCGTCGTGTCATATGCGCCATGATACGTGCCACGTACCGACGCCGCCGCCGCGTCGCCGCAGCAAACCACCGGGAGCGGCTGAAACATTTGCGGTTGGGGGGACACGCGTGGGCCTCAGGCCAACGACCACCTCTCGGTGCGTGGCAGCAGTTTCCGGTAGCCGCCACATGAGCGCCGGAGCCGCGTGCAATGGGGTGATATGGAGGAGCAAGGCCGGTGCCGGGCTGCCGAGCCTTTACAGGCTCGTGAGTCGTGACCACACGGAAGCATCTGGAACCAGCATCCATCCGAGGTCACGAGTCCATCGGCCTGCTACTCCAGATGCTCAGCTGGGTTCGTACCAAAAAAAAAAAAAAACTGCTGCAGTAGCAGTGTAGCACCAGCAATCAACCTGCTCGTCTTTTGTGAACCCAAGACGACAATCTGCCACTCGCCGACTCACTCACGGTGGCATGGACAAGCCAACGACTGATCCCGGCAACCCCCATTGGCCACGCGCGCTGTCTTAAATCCCACGGCCACCACGCAGCGAGCCGAGCGACCAAGAACCCGTGCATCACCACCATGAAGAAGAAGCCACTGGTGGCGCCCCTGCTCCTCTGCTGCTCCCTCCTCTGCCTGGCGCCCGCGGCCGCCCCGCGCCGCCTGCCGCTGCACGCCCACGCCCACCTGCCGCCTCCGTACGCGCGCAACGCGACGGCGTACGCCGCCTCGGCGGCGCTGTGCCCGGGCTGCGAAGCGTGGGCGGACGCGCTGGAGTTCCTCTACTACCACAACCTGGTGCGGCTGGCGTCGCTGGAGCCGCCGCTGGCGTGGTCCCCGCGCCTGGCGTCGTACGCGCGCTGGTGGGCGGCGCAGCGCCGCGGGGACTGCGCGCTGCGCCACTCCTTCCCCGACGGCCAGTTCGCGCTCGGCGAGAACGTCTTCTGGGGCGGGCCCGGCGGCGCGTGGCGGCCACGGGACGCCGTCGCGGACTGGGCCGCCGAGGGCACCGACTACTCGTACGCCGACAACGCGTGCGCGCCCGGCAGGGAGTGCGGGCACTACACGCAGATCGTGTGGCGACGCACCACCGCCGTGGGTTGTGCGCGGGTGGCGTGCGACGGCGGCGGGGTGTTCATCACCTGCAACTACTACCCGCCCGGCAACGTCGTCGGCGAGAGGCCGTACTAGACTACTAGTAGCTCAGTAGGTTTGGGGATTTACGTGACACTGATCGAGCTCCGCTCAGAGTTGGTCACAGACAGGCTCGTGTCTATCGTGTGTAAATAAATATTCAGCGATCGTTTCGGTGAAAAGGATGGAAATCAGTCGAGTATTTCACTGTTGGCCTCCGTAAATCTGTTCTTGTGTTGATGTTACGGCGTGCGGTGGCAATCTGGCTTTGATCAGAGCCACGATCAGAATAAAACGCGGTTTTACGGTCACTTCATACAGCGTGTAAATTTTTTGATTTCAGCTATCATCAGTTGTCGCTAGAACTCGAACACGGCGGGGGCCGCGCAGGGAGACTGGGAGAGGATGGATTTCTACTGGTGGTTTCATGCAAATTTGTGGGCTGCAATTGGGCCTAGTATGGAGGGAGGTCCATCCTATGCCGCCAAAGTTGACAGATACAAGTGGCCCTCTGGGCTGCCAATCGTAGTCTGACAGATACAAGTGGTCCTCTTCCACTCAAAAAGAATAAAAAAAAAAGATAGAAGTGGCTCTTTGTTAGGTTTCGTTGAAATTTGACTTATGCAGGTAACCTTCTATTTTTCAGCACTATTTTAGTATAGGATCTTTTCTTTTATAACAAATCAGCATAAGCAACAAAATAAGGGATCTTCATGGAATGAAGATCCCTGAATAAATAAACTTCAGAAACTACGTACTAGACTACTAGTCCATGCAAAATTTCAGTGTAACTTTCAAGTTTTGCAAAAAAAATATTTTTAAGATCTAGCTGACATCATTTGTGGTCCTAATTATGTAATATTTTTGAAAGATACTTCTGTATTTTATTTTATTTTTAAAAACCTTTTATCTCTCTCTCAGCAACATCGGTCGCCCATTTGGTCGCTGCCATACGCCACTAAGGCCTCGTTTAGTTTCAAAAATTTTTGCCAAATAGGAATAGTAACACTTTCATTTGTATTTAACAAATATTGTCCAATTATAGACTAACTAGGCTCAAAAGATTCGTCTCATCAATTCCGACCAAACTGTGCAATTAGTTTTTATTTTCATCTATATTTAATACTCCATGCATACGTCTAAAGATTCGATGTGACGGGGAATCTGAAAAAATTTTCAAAATTTTTAGGGAACTAAACAAGGCCTAAGCAGGAATGTGGATCTAGGCAGGGCAGCAAACTTAGGTTGTCTAATTGGTGACTAATAGGCTGTGACATACCTTTGCTATGTGTAAGGATACTCCCAATGCTAGAAACTACATATAGTTTCTATACCTATTAATTTTTATAGACATTATATATAAAAACTATAGTCCCAATGGATAGTTTTTATAGAATATTTTTTTATCCAATCACATTCATTCTCTCTCCATTCTTAGCCAATCATATCACTTCATGTCTTGGATTTTGCTATAGAAACCACCATAGTTTCTGCATTAGGAGTGCTCTAAGTGACTCCTTGTCCTACACGGCTATGGCAGCACGTTGGTGTATTCAACTATTTCTCAATTTTAATATAAAGATGGACAAACTTTTTGCATATTCAAGAAAAAAATATCATATGTAACTTCTTTGTTTTCTGATATCCTTACAGACTTCTTGTATACATTCTTGTGCGTGTGGCATATAGTTCGGTCTTCTTATTAGTAGAACATGCATGATCTGAACACAGCTAAATTCAGCAGTAATAATAATAATAACGAATTCAAAAGTAGTTGTTATAGGAGGAGACATATTTGATTGTGCCATGAACAAAACAAACGAGGACAAACCTATATGCTCGTCACTCTCATGGCATACATATAATCTCTAATAATAACTGAACTCCCAGCAAATAATTAGCTACTTTGGGTATGTAGTATGAGAAGAAATGCAAGACAGAGCGAAAAACATGATTAGAAACGATGGTATACTGGCGCCTTGGACGACTGGACGCATTGCCGGTATATATGGTAGCTCCCGGTGCTCCAATGACGGCCGGCGGCCGGCCATCAGAACGGCTTCTGTCCCATGACGTTGCCCTGCGGCTCGTAGTGGCACGCCATGAGCGTCTCCCCGGAGTCGCAGTCGACGACGGCGCATCCGAACTCCTTGCTGTTCCTCCACACCATCTGCGTGTAGCGGCCGCACGCCTTGCCCGTGGAGCAGGAGTTGGCGCCGTAGTCGTAGTGCTCCTCCTCCTCGGCCCACGCGGCGACGGCGTCGCTGGGCAGCCATGTCGCGCCGGCGCCGCCGAGGAAGACGTTGATGCCGGCGGCGGGCGCGGCGGCCGCGCAGTTGCCCTTGAACTGCAGCGCCCACTGCAGCGCCCGCGCGGAGATCTCCTCCGTGTACTTGAGCGGCCTCACGTTGTTCCGCGCGCGGAGGTGCGCGTGGGGCACGTCGAAGTCCTGCCCCGGGCACGTCTGCAGCAGCCGCCGAGGCGCGGCCGCCGCCGGCACTAGTAGGACGACGGCGCACACCGCCGCCAGGAGGAGGCAGCACGAGAGCCGGCGGCTTCTTGAGGTGCCCTCCATGGTGAAGACGACCAGTGTTCGTACGTGTGTTCCAGAAAGCTAGAGCTACTAGTCTAGCTGTGTAAGAAATGCATGCTGGCGAATTCCAGTGCCTAATGGTACGTCGTTATATACTCGAGCATTGCCGACAATAAAGAAACTCAGCTGCGGTAATTAAGTTATTATTAGTTACGATGAGTGAATTACTATAGAATCCAGTGGCAGATAGATCTAGCACGCCTAGTAGATGGTGATGGACGCATGAGCAGAATCTGATGCCATGTGATCGGGGCACTTGCATTGAGGGCATGCTGCAACTCGCGATCGATCGAGGCAGGCCGTCGTGCGTGTCCTCGTTTGACTTGCGATTTCATAATTCAGCTGGGCAGTGTACGAACTGCCGAATACTCTTAACATGGCTCTTTCTTTTGACACCATTTGGTCGGTTTGACACCTTGGGCAAATCTTTGGAGTCAGGTCAGAGGATGCCTGCTGTCTATACATGGGAATGGGATGGATTCTGGTCAGTTTGCAGCTGATGAAGTAAACGCTTGGAAAATGGGCTTTTGGGTGCGATCTGTCTGTTCAGTGTCAGTGTAATTTAATGGTTCTTGGGGAGGGATTTTGCGCGAAGAGAAGCTGCATTGACATGGGAACACATGCTTTCATGTGCCTGTGCGTGCCTGACTCGAGACCGCATCTAAGATTGTAGGGACTCGTGTGCGTGGAAGGTTCCTTTGCTGCAGTCTCTCGTGTACGCCCTCGTTCTGGATTGCAAGTCCATTTAGCTTCGTATACTGAGTTAAGCTTCTTCGACTTTAACTGAATTTATAAAACACACAGAAACATCTCTAATATCAAATACTCCCTCCATCCCAAATTGTAAGTCATTTCAAAAATTTTAGAGGGTCAAAACATCTCAAGTTTAACCAAATTTATATAGTAGAATAATAACATTTATGATATCAACTAAGTATCATTATCTTCTTCATTAATTATATTTTCATAGTATATCTACTTGATGCCACAAAACTTTGCTCTTGCAGGGAATCGAATCGAACCGAGGACCTGAGATGCTAATAGAGCTCTTATAACCACTAGACTACAGGCCGTTGATGTGACAATGTTATGAGCCAAATGTTGTGGTCCCTGCTAAATTTGCCAGACATCGTCGAGAGCATCTTGTGGTATTTAAATTTTTAGGTGAGACTTAAATCACTATTGATTCAACAAATAGTTCTACTGCCACAGTTTATGTATCTTTTTCTCTAGACGGCACTTAGGGCACCAAGCCGCTGCCGCTGCCACTAGGACCCCTTGCAACTGCGGCCTTGGGGCTTGGGACCTCTCTTGCCTCTCTTGCGACGCTGTCGGAGGCAAGAAGAAGGCCTCGTCATTCATCTATAGCTAGGCAATTCTTTAAGTCTATAGACAATATCGTCATTGATATTCGATTGAAAGCTTCGCAATGACTTCAACGTTGGTCGTGACAAGATGGCCATTGTGGAAGTCGATTTCATCGGTAGGAGGTCTGTTTATGCTTACTATTTACAAGAGCAATGTGCACTTTTTGTGGGAACTAGGGATATTAACTCAATGTTATTGACCTCAATATCAATGGCCAGATAGAAAATCAAACATCGAGCCTAGTGCTGGAGGTGCTGGATCTGTAGCATGTGCTATACGTGACGATTTAATCGTCGGTGTTCTTTCATCAATTTAGCTGCATTTTGGTCTAGTTTTGGAATGTTTGCTCTTGCGGCATATCTAAGGTTTCGTGTTGGTTGACGGATTCAGCATGAGGACAGTACTCTAGCAGTCTAGCTTAGTGTTTGATAGGATTCTGTCTTTGTATTTAGGGTGTATTTGCATTGAGACGTGACAGGCAAATGTTTGTTAGGCAACAAACCGAGGATATGATGATGAACTTGAATAGAACATTTGTTTTCATTTCAGGTTTTTTTATATGTAACAGAGGGATATATTTTACCAAGTTTTGATATAAATTTTCTTCCCTTTGAAAAAAGAAATACCATGAAAGTCTATTCTATCATGTCATAAATCTGACATGAGCAATGGTGAGGTGAGGAAGCGATAAATCAAGCGCTCGCACTGGCACACTTGTGAAGTAGCATTGCGTCAAGCATCAACACAGAGAAAGCGTGCAAAACTGATCGGATTGGATTGGTAAGAAAGAAAGAAATCCACTTTCCCATGACAAATTTTGACAGGTGAAATGAGGCCTTGTTTAGTTCACTCCAAAACCTATTTTTTTTAAAGATTTTCTATCATATTAAATCTTGTGGCACATACATAAAGCATTAAATATAGATAAAAATAAAAATTAATTACATAATTTATCTGTAAATCGTGAGACGGATTTTTTAAACCTAATTACTTTATAATTAAATAATGTTTGTCAAATAAAAACAAAAAGTGCTATAGTGACTAATCTCTTGAGGCGTGGGTTCTTAGTGAACATTTATCAGCCTGTGCCACTTTGGTCCATAAACTTGGAAATCCGAAAAATTGACCTCTGAATTTGTCCGCCCGTGCCACTTTGGTTCATGAACTTGCAAACACAAAACAGTGGCCCCTGAACTTGTCGGCCTGTGCCACTTTGGTCCATGCGTGTAAAGGCTCTTTCAACACGTCAACAAATATTTGTTTATTCATAACTAATTATTAGTGAAATGCTAAATTCATGAAATGTTTTGTGTAGCCTCTTCATGATTTACTCTGCCTAGAAAAAATATGAAACCTAGAAAACGAATAATTTTTTATTGTTTTAAAATTATCTCTTTTAATTAATAAATGCAACGAATTGATATATTATTTGATATATTTGACGCTACGAATAAAAATATATCAATTTCGTAAATTAAAAAAGAAATGCTGACATCATC
>Ga0182004_10005309_pt1 | contig 10493 bp, 10 predicted proteins | sample Sormic07211540_1_FD_120479 | JGI IMG/M metagenome (GOLD analysis project Ga0182004, IMG submission 120479) | Endophyte microbial communities from Sorghum bicolor roots, Mead, Nebraska, USA - 072115-40_1 MetaG | ecosystem: Host-associated > Plants > Roots > Unclassified | place: USA: Nebraska...
CCGGTGCTTCCTGGCCCTTTAGTTATTCCAAAAGGTTGAAAATCTGCTTATCCCAGACTATGATAGAGTATTGATCATCACCTCCAGAAACTATTTTGCTGTGTTCTGAACTGGTAATTTGAATTCCCTGCAAATTTCAATTAATTGACACAGAAAAAATCAGGGCCTGAACTGTTAATAAAAGACTGAAACTATTTTGCCACGTTGTGAACTGGTAGTCAAAGACTGAATCAGTTAAGTTTCGACAGGCTGAATGCTTTGGTGTCTCTCCATAGTGAAAGACACAAGCTAGCTCAAGTTTTCATCTATGTTAATGAAACAGCACACGGAGCTTCATCAAAGGTGATACCAACTTGGCAACTTGCACGAACTCTGAACTTGAGCTATTTGATTGTTATGATTACCAAGTCTATGTCCCGATCACATAAGAGAATCTGGAGACTTAAGGATTAGTGCAATATCTTGTTGGTTTTTCATTTATTATATTACTTGATTTTGATTGAGTTGTTTAGCTAGCAGTCCTCTAGTTGTCTGATGATCATCACTACGGCATAAATCAATCTCCAGCTGCAACGATTTAAGTTTTTGACTTAATTATTTTGGGCTATTTTATCGCATCAAGATGTAGTTATGCACTCTGGGAGCCATCTATCCTTGACATGCTAGTTAATCTAATCCCATTTATTGCCCAACCAAATTGCTAGATTGGTGAAGTAGTGGCCGGGCCTGGTGATGCTGCTCAAGGCCAGGTTCATGATGGTGTTCAGTATGATTTTGGTAAGTTGAGTTTCATTATATGCAGGATGATGGATGACGTACCCGGTGTCAGAGCCGCGGCGCTTGAACGACGACTTCGGATTCTCGTCCTCGATGTGCTGCTGCCTGCAGCAACGGCGGCTGCGATCGATGTCTCAGTAACGGTGGCTAGACGTTGGGCTTTGATCTGCCAGCAACCGAGGTCATGGTGCATGAAGGGGATAATTTGTTAACTTGAATGATGGATGACGTACCCGTTGTCGGAGCCGCGACACTTACCGAGGTAGCGATGCTGGCGGCGTCGAGGTCAGGGAAAGGATCGATGTGAAATCCTCGTTGTGCGGCTACCCTGATTGTCGGGGCGACCGGATCCGCGCCGAGGGAGGAGGCGGGCGAGGTCGGCACGACCTGATCCGCGCCGAGGGAGGAGGCGGGCGAGGTCGTCTGCGCGACCGGATCCGAGTGGAGGGAGGAGGCGTCGCCGCGCCGCGCGGGGAGGAGGCGGGCGAGGTCGTCCGCGCGACCGGATCCGCGTGGAGGTCGGCGAGGGCCGCGCGGGGAGGCGGTCCGCGTGGAGGGAGGAGGAGTTGGGCCGCGCGGGGAGGAGGCGGGCGATGGAGGAGGAGGCGAGGTCCGCGTGGAGGGAGGAGGAGGCGTCGCCGCGCGGGGAGGAGGCGGGCGATGGAGGAGGAGGCGTCGCCGCGCCGATGGAGGAGGCGGGCGAGGTCGGCGAGGTCCGCGCGAGGAGGCGGGCCGCGCGGGGAGGAGGCGTCGCCGCGCCGCGCGGGGAGGAGGCGGGCAATGGAGGAGGAGGCGAGGTCCGCGTGGAGGGGCGGGCGAGGTCGGCGAGGTCCGCGCGACCGGATCCGCGCGGAGGAGGAGGTGGGCCGCGCGGGACGATGTTCGCAGGAGGCAGGACGAAAGTGGGAGGGGAGAATGTGGCACCAAAACGATGTCCCCTCTTTAGTCTTTTTAGTTGTAGGAGAAGAGTTGTTAGTCAACTAGCTAACTAGCTTCAATTAATTTACGATAATTTTTAGTCCTAAATATAAGCTGACAGAAGAAGAAATGCAAAGGTCGGCCCAGTAAACCATCGGCGCTTTTCACGGCCCATCAACGAGGCATCCATCCCCTCAAAAAAGAAAAAGAAAAAAAAGATCAACGAGGCATCCGCGTTCCCCACACACTCCAACCAGAACCGCCGCCGCTCTCACCGGCGAGCGGCGACTCGCCCGGTCGTCCCTCACCACTGGGCGTGGTGGACGCAGGAGAAGACACAGGATGAGGGCTGTGGTGCAGCGCGTCCTCTCGGCGAGTGTCGAGGTGAGCGCCCTCTACAGTGGACTGCAATTCGCTCGGAATCTTCTCTGAATGCTTCTTCTGTGGGGTCGCCGCAGGTCGATGGGCGAATAGTGTCGGCGATCGGCCCTGGACTCCTCGTCCTAGTCGGCGTCCACGAAGCAGACACCGACGCCGACGCCGACTACATGTATATAATCCTCTCCGTTCATCCCGCTCCCACTTCCTCCAATTACTTCCTCCAATTATTGGGTTATACTGCTAGTGTTAGCCATTGTCTCAATTCTTGTCTGTTTACTCATGACTATATCTTTATGACGCATCAGATTCAATCTGCAGTGGGAATGTGTTCATCCAGATATCAGTTTGCTCTGTACTGTGTTGATTCAGTGACCGGTTATTTGAGCTGGCGGAGTGATTGCAGTGCAGGATGTAATTATGATCTTGATAGATGAATGATAGCAGTAGTCACTTGTACTACTAACGTAATCTGCTGTGTGGTATGCCTTTTTTGTTTAGTACTGCAATGCATTGGTGGCAGCTTCTTTATTACTAATCTTTGGTAAACATTACGTGTCCAACACATTGGCTGGTTTCATTTCTTGTCCATTTACCAAAGGCTGTCACGTTTTTTGTTTTCTGATATGTTATTGGCTTACCATCTTTTTTATGAAATTTTGTTTATGCTGAAATGCTTAGCATGGCTTGCTGTTATAGCTCTAATTGCATGCTAATATCACCCTTATATAGTTGTCGGAAGGTCCTGAACATGAGGCTGTTTCCAAACGACAAGACTGAAAAAGCATGGGATCGAAGTGTAAGCCTCAGATCCATCTTGGCCCAATTGAAGAATAAAGTTGGCTTACTTGAGAGTGCTAATTATTTACTGCACTTCATATGAGCTTTGAAGAAACTTAAATAAGCTTTTTCCTCCCTGCAGGTTATGCAGCGTAACTTTGAGGTGCTATTAGGTAATATGATGATGCCACCTTGTCCCATGTGTAAAATATAAACAGCCTCCATTAAATCTGTTATTAACTACTCTGTTTCTGATCTGATATCTTATTCAGTCAGTCAGTTCACCTTATATGGCATCCTGAAGGGTAATAAGCCAGATTTTCATGTGGCTATGCCACCTGCAAAAGCGAAACCATTCTATGCTTCTCTAGTTGAGAAATTTCGAGGGTCATACTTGGCTGATTCAGTGAAAGGTAACAAATATGCATTTTATAATTCATTGTGATTTACACAGTTTTCCATCCTGAATTCTTGATTATCAAATCAATGTTCTTTTTCCTTCTGTTGACATGGATATGCCTATATTTGGGATTTGCCAGTCATGATTGATGCATGCATTAAAACTTTCCCACACTCCCCATGGTCCTGCGTTGACCATTCGTTTCTGCTGGGTGTGCATTTCATCTTCTGGATAGTCACTCCCCAGTTATGTTATGCCGATAACATAGCTATTTCATTAGTGATGCTTTACAGATGTTCTGCTCACTTATTTACTTTGCTGAAATATTGCCATGACTATGTCTATGCTCCCCATACTCATAATACATAATCTTCTTGCACTTGTTATTGCTGCTGCTGCTGCGACTTGGTCTATTGCTTTTGCACTACGTTCGATCTACATCTAAAGATTTCTGCAGTGAGAGTGAGTCAATGTATCACATGAAAATAAATGTGACGATGTTCCTACTTTGACTGGCAGATGGTGTTTTTGGAGCGATGATGAAGGTGTCTCTGAGTGAAACATGTTATTTGCCTTCATAGCATTTGACCTTTTCAGAAGGAAGCGTAAATTAGAAAGTCTTGCAGGTTTCTTTGGTGAATGATGGCCCTGTAACAATGCAAATCGACTCACCCTCACTACAAGGTGCTGCTCAGTCGAGGTGAGTTTGTTCAGATTGTCAGGTTATTTTAATCTTTGTTGAATCGTATACTTGCTAGCTAGAATAGCATGCATGGTTATATAAACTGGTCTGATTTATTTGTTTTTATGCACTTGAACAGCAATGGTGATGATGATTTGGTTAAAGATGGTGAAGCAAGAGTACCTAAAGAGGCGTGTTAAAATTCTGGGCGCCTGCTGGCCAAGGTGTGATGCAGTCTTGGTGAATATAAGTTCTGCATCACATCTTTCTCATTCAGAATTTTGATTATTATTATTTTTGGGTGCAGCTGGATTTGAAAGCCCTCCCGCTGTGCAATTGGTATGAGTTTTGCGTCCATCTGGCACGTTGATGACAAAGGAAATATCAGAATTGAAGTTGGCATTATTCATGTGATTTGCCATTAAATTTTGGCAGTCAGTTACAGCATTGCTTCAGTCTGTGGAAGCATAGCCTTTTGCACAAATGACAGAGCCAGCACGGTTTTTAGACTATGAGCCTGTTCGCTTGTTTTGAAAAGCCATGACTGAACAGTATTGTTCGCTAATTTATTGTGAGAGAAAAACACTGCTAAATAACTGGCATATTCGGTAGATAAAATCAAATGAACAGGGCCATATATTTGTTATCTTATTCATTTTCTTCTATGGGATAATGCTCTTATTAATATGAGAGCTATACATGAGCTTGTCGCTGCTTAACAATGTAATTTCTAGGGTCTTATTACTGATGGCATTCCTGTTTCCTTGAATGATAGTAGAGTAAATACTGATACATCATACATGGTTTTATCAGTTCAATGCATGGTTTAGATTTTAGGTACATACCCCGACTCGAGAAATCTTTGCGTGAAACGTAATTGAACCTACAAAACGACGTGTCCAGAGTGAAAGTAGCAAACAGTATTCAAAGTAGCAAACAGCATTAACTCTAGGCATCGCATACCAGCGCCTGAGAACCGTGGCAACCTGGGTTAGCTACAGCTTTCAAAGATGTCTAAAATTTGATAAATGGTTCATTTGCTTCATTGGGCCAGAATGGAACATCAACGTTTTATAATATTTGCACCATGTTACCAAGGCACCAATGCGTTAGGCACCAGCACCAATGCGTTTAACTTAAATGACAGACAAAATAGTTCGGACTTCCATCTTAGCAATTGAATACTATGATATCACCTCTGGCAGCAATTCCAGCAGACAAGTTATTGAGCCAAAACATACAAGATTGGAATATAGTCCGTACTACATGGCCAAATGATTTCACAATGTCTTGTCGTGCCGTGCAAGCAGGCAAATGCATCAGCAATTTTGTATTCAGTAGTGCGCATCTGAAATATCATCAACCAATCTTAAGATGACAGCTAATACATGGTTATCAGAACCAATCTTAAGGCATGGTCCCCCACTCCCGGCTCCTCACTCTGCATCCTCTATCTCTGTATCTTCTGGAACACCTCGGAGATAAAGGACATTGTTGCATCTGTAAATTGAGCAAATAGAAATGAATCATACAAGTGGCAACTGTATGTTAGGTGTACGTAAGGCCGTGCTCAGTTTAATCCCCTCTGCAAGGAGATTGGAGGAGATGAAGGGGATTTTGACTTTAAGAGATTTAGGGGGTGTTTGGGACTGCTCCACAAACTCCACCATGGAGCAGCTCCACAAAAAACTGGAGTTTGTGGAGTACCCCTTTAGGTGCTCTCACAACTCCACCCTTTTTTCTCGAACTCAGTGCGTGGAGCTGGAACCGTTTGGCTAAAAAACGTGGAGTGGAGCTGAAAAACGTGGAGCAGATCAGTCCCAAACACCCCCTTAATCCTCATCAATCTCAATCCCCCACGAATACCCACGTAACCCACCAAATTGAACAAGCCATTAAGGGGATAAACTGTATTCCTCACTAACTCAAAAATTGCATCAACGAAACAAAATTTCTATTTTGCAAAAACTGCGCCCAAATATCCAATGCTACAATTTTACAAACTGATGCCACTCTTTATTGAGTATTTACCTTTTCAGATCCAAACTAAAGTACCTTTTTCACCTCAATAATCAGACTTGGACAGCAAGCATGCTTTTATTGGGTTATATCTAGATTAACACACCTGACACAAGCAAACAAAAGGATCATGAATCATTACCTGATCAGAATCTCACCCAGGTTTCCAGAGAATTGTCCATCAATGTACTCCTCTGTGTTAGCAAGCTGCAACCAGTAGCAAAGGTAGTAATCATTTTTTTGGCATGTTCTTCCATATTGAATGAATGATGAGCTTGCAAAACAATAAAAAACAAATAGAGGAGGTCTAATATTACGACAGCCAAACTGCCAAAGACCAAAAGTAGTACCTGAAGGTTCATGTATGAGTCAACAGAAGTAAGATACCCTGGGAAAATAAAGTAAATGTTCATCAATATATTTATGGAAGGGCCAATTCAAGGAATAAAATTTAACATTTAAAATTTGAAATAAATAAAATAAAAATTTACCTTTGTACTCCATACCCCACTTAAGTTTGACAATTACAGTCTTCCCAGTCAGATTGTTCAAGAAAGGTTTTGGGTTAACTGGCACAGTCTGCACAAAGCAAGAGTCCATCCATTAGTAAGTGTAGCATAGCTGCATAAGCTTAGGGCTTATTATGGCTGGCAAATAGGAGTATACATAAACAGACTGTTATTTTGTTCCTTCGACTTATTGGTTCCAATTATTAGCGAATTCCATGAGTCGACAAGACGGTAATTTCCCGATACAAAATGATTAATAATAGCTTAAGCATGGACTAGCTCATTAGAAACTGATGCTCTTCTCATTAAGGTTGACATCACAATGAGCTTTATAAATTAACTTTGAATCTCTAACCAGCTGAGCTTGGAGACAACTGTGGATGCACTTCTAGATTCAGCTCTAACAGGAGCAATTATAAGCTGAGCTATGGGCCATCATTGGTACTGGCAAAGGTAAATTCACTTATCTTAACCTTCGATGGTGGTACTGGCATTCACAACAAGACTACATGACAATAACATAACAAATCAAAAGCTGGCTAGATTATGATGTATACATGACACTAAGTCAAGCAGCTAACTTATTATCGGTACTGGCAACAGAAGAACAGGAAAAAGCCTTATCGGTGCTTCGATCCAGTTCTTGGTTGCCAAAAAAACAAGAGTTAATGGACAATTGCACACGATGTTCAGTGCAAGCATTCCTAACCAAACAAGATTTAGGGGAGTTAGACCTTAAATCGTGTTTAACAGAATCTTCTGATTTAAATAAAAACTCCAAACAACAAGTGTGCCTTGGAACCGACCACTTTGGGAGGCTCTGTTGCATTCTCTAGATTAGCAATTGCCCCTTTCTCCTTCCCCGTACACACTGGATTCACACAAATACCTCAAAATTATTCATCCAACCTACTCCCAACTAGCTGGTTCTGGGCTTCTGGCTGAAATTCAACCTAGGTGCCTATAACCCTCTGTTCCAAACACGCCATAGGAAGCAGCCTGAACTCAATCAATGCACACCACAGGAGACTAAGACTAGCGTAACTGCCTGAGGGGTACTAATTGTCCGCAAATCCCACTAGTTAATTAAACAGAGGTGGAGACAAACAGATCTGGTTCATAAATCCGAGGAGAAACAGAGAGGACGAGACGGCTGGTCTTACCGCCATTAGCTTCTGCGGGTGCGGTGCGGGTCGAGGAAGGCGGCAGCGAGTCGACGACCGGGCAAAGCGGGGGGCTTGGAGCGGAGGAAGTGACGCTAGGGTTTAGAAGGGAAGTCGAATCGAGATTTTTTAAAAAAAAAAATACTGCTTTTTCTGCGTCGCGCTGCACACCTTTTCTGACGTCCGGTCTGCCTCCTCAACAACGGCCCAAGTGCCTTCGAAGACCGACCGGACTCCTCGCAGTGATAACGGCCCAACAGAACACCCGTCTAACGGGCCTCTTCAACAGGTAAGCCTGGCTCACACTCCCTTCGGCCTCAGGGCTGTACCCAACGACAGCACAAATTGGCCGGGCCCAGGACCGCATAAGATCTTTGTTTAGTTCTCCACCCAAAAACTTGTTATTTATTAAATCAAATCTTTGAACATATGTATGGAGGATTAAATGTAAATAAAAATAAAAACTAATTACAAAGTTTGATCGTAAATCGAGAGACGAATCTTTTAAACCTAATTAGATCATGATTAACCATAACTGCTACAGTAACCCATATATGCTAATGGCAGATTAATTAGGCTTTAAATTCGTCTCACAGTTTTCAGACGAGCTATGTAATTTATTTTTTATTATTCTATATTTAGTACTTCAAATATGTGTCGATATATTTGATGTGACACCCAAAAAATTTTGGTCTTGGAACTAAACAATGCCTAAAAAAAGGAAAAAGTCTACTTCACCCCCTCGACCATAGGGGTGGACTACTTAATCCCCTTAACTTTGAAACCAGACATTTTACCCTCTGAACTTTTCAAAACCATTCAAATAACCCCCAAGCGGTTTTTGACAGTGGGTTGCTACAATAACTATGTTTTGCTACAGTAGCAGTGCTTTTGTCTTTTCTTTTTTATTTATTTAAGCATAATATTTGAAAAATCGTAGTAAATAATAGGAAGACCATAAAATAAAAAAATTAATTTTGTTGGACTTCACCTGAGTAGATCTACACAGTGAATATATAATACGACATACTTTAGTATAAAGTTTTTGCTGTGGATTTTACAGAAAATAATATATCCAAATCACCGTATTATTTTCTATAAAATATCCGGTTTTAAAGTTGAGTGGTTTAAGTAGTCCACCCCCCATAATTGAGGGGGTGAAGTAGACCTTTTTCCTAAAAAAATCAACTATAAGCAACTCTCCACCATTCGATGCAAATATTAATATTTTGCCAAACGGCAAGCGCTTAAGCATTGTTTTTGTTTTATATTTTTTTATTGACTATAAAAAAGTTCATATTTTTAGATATTCAAGTAATATTATATTTGTTTTATTATTTTTACTCTATAAATAAAATTTAGACATTTTGTTCTTTTTTAAGCAGTGTTCTTGTGGTAACCCAGCCCATAAATCTACCATGAGAGTGGAAGCGCGTGAAAAGACCTTTTCTCGTACGTGTGTAAAAACCCTCTCTGTCGAACAGGTGTTTACAAAGCAATTTTAGCTCCATCGCTAGATGCTCCCTCAGCGTATTATATATCCCTTCAATGTTTTTATTATTGCTTCCATGTTTGCTTAATAAATGTTGTTGAATTATTTTTACGAGTTTAGCTATGGGTGGCATCTCATCCTTGTCTTGTGATGCTGGGGTGTTAGAATAGAGAACCTAATTGGTTACCATCCTTTAGCTTGAAAGATCCCAAACTCATAAAAGTTTCTTTTACACTCATGAGATTCATCCAAAAATGAGTCTCTTGTTTTTTCTATACCCGTGACAACTTCTTACCTTTAATATATTTGTTTCTCAATAAGTCCTGCTAAATATCATGTTCATTGCCTACTTTTAAATGCCACTTGCTCAAGAAATACTTATATTTTATAAATCCAGATTCATAATCCCTAATACAAGTTTTAGAGTGGTTGCAAAAAAAATATGAACCATTCATTGGTTCAGATCGAACGGTGAAAAAAATACAAAGTACCTAGAAAAAAGCACTGGGAAGTACCAAAACACACGGGACCAATACCAAAACATGTGGAACTGGTACCTATAAATTTCTAGATAATTTTCAGATATTACTATTAAAAAATAAAGGTACTCCAATAATTTCACTGCCTTCTCGGTACATACAGCTCCCATGCCTTCACAGGAGGGGCTAATCACATCTGTTCAAGCCCTCCTCACCGAGGTCCCGGTTGCGCCAAATCACCACGCGGCCGCCAGCCAAGATCATCTCTGCGAGTAGGCCATACTCAAGAGGGCGAGGACGTCTACGCGAACGCGAGGAGCAGCCAGCCGGAGATGGCGACACGAAGAGAGAAGGACGCCCGACCAGAGGCTCGGAGCGGATCGACGGCAAGCAAGAGGCCCGGCTAATCACCGTGGAGACCGGCAGCCCGAGGACGTACGGGAGTCAGACGCCACACGTTCTGCACCATCTATCGGTCAAACATGGGGGAGGAGATCATAAAAGGCCTTGTTTACTTCCATTAAAAACCTAAAAATTTTTAAGATTCTCCGTTGCATCAAATCTTAATATGTACATGGAGTATTAAATATAAACAAAAATAAAAACTAATTGCACAGTTTGGTCGGAATTTACGAGACGAATTTTTTGAGCCTAATTAGTCCATGGTTGAATGATAATTACCACAAAAAACTAAAGTACTACTCCCTCCATTCCAAATTGTAAGTCGTTTGACTACTCGTCTTATTCAAAAAATTTGTGCAAATATAGTCAAATTAAGTCATTCTTGAAGAACTTTTATTAATAAACCAATACACAACAAAAAAAGTGATATTTTGTACAAAACTTTGAATAAGACGAGTGGTCAAACTTGATATTAAAAAAGTCAAACGACTTAC
>Ga0182004_10005310_pt1 | contig 10491 bp, 12 predicted proteins | sample Sormic07211540_1_FD_120479 | JGI IMG/M metagenome (GOLD analysis project Ga0182004, IMG submission 120479) | Endophyte microbial communities from Sorghum bicolor roots, Mead, Nebraska, USA - 072115-40_1 MetaG | ecosystem: Host-associated > Plants > Roots > Unclassified | place: USA: Nebraska...
CGGACCAATTGACAACCTCCAAGTCTTCCTTCCACGTCATCGGCAGACTCCCCATCGGCAACGATTAATACTGGCCATCGGCATAAACACATCACTATTAGCCACATTCAGCTGTCTCCTCATTGGCAACCACCATTATCGGCAACTCTCCTGCAGACCAGTCACTATTGCCCTTTCTTGTCGATCTACACTCTACCGATCCTGGGTACGTGTCCAAAAACTATGTCAATAGTGCCTTTCATGTTCGATGAAAGGTCATTGTTTTCTGAGGTGCTTACCAGTGCTCATGATGAGCTTAAGTGCAATCCAAATGAGGATGACATCTTAGTTGAGGGGGTACTTCACTATGGTAAATCGGGCCATATTTTGAGATGGTTGGTACCTATTGCATCAGAGACTCAGTGGCATAAATATGTCAAAATTATCATGAAGAATGACATTCAATGTTTGGATTTGGTAGTGTGGAAGTTTTCCAATAATCTCTCCATTCATGGGTATCCACCTCCTAATGGACATTCACCCCCTCATGGGTTGTCGCTAGAAGCAGCAAATCTGGCAATCCCTGAGCCTCCATTACCCATCCGCGAGGTGGATGGGGAAGATGTGGTTGTGGTGCCTGATGCTCAATCCGCTCCAGATGAGGTTTGTGTATGTCCTGGTGTACATGCCTCATGTGGGACTGATGATGGTTTTCCTACCCCTCAGGAGATTCCTTTGACCCAGAATCATCGTAGTAAGTGCTTTAGTAACACTTTGGCTTTTCTTATTATTCTTTTATTACTTTCTTTGACCCAATGGCAGCCATGTTTTTGGTTTAAATGCAGGACATGATCCTGATAATGATGGTTGTCCTCCAGTTCGTCCATCAACCAACCTGTACCCAAGGTTTATAGCCTCTAACAGCGTGGATGTTGGCATTGTGGATGATGAGGAGCCTTATGGCATTGCAAGGGCCGTTCATTCTGATGATGACCGCCCTATTCCAACTTTGAGCGAACAAGAAATAGAGCTCATCAGACGCTTCTGTCCTGATCGTGATCCACACGTTCATGAGTTTGGCTCCCTTAGTCATTCACAAAATGCTTATGCTGAAGGAAGAGATGACGAGCTAGTAGAGGCTCCTAAGGCAGGTGATAGTGTAGAGATTCAGAAGGGCATGGTCTTCAATGACTTGCTCACCTTAAGGAGGTGGTTACAAGATTATTCTGTTAGACGTAAATGACCTTTCAAGGTGAGGCACTCCTATGTGGAGCACCGTCACACGGTAGTGTGTGAAATGTTGGATTGTAATTGGAGGGTTTGTGCATGCAAACGGAAGGCCACAGGGAAGTTCAAGATCACTAGAATTTCAGGTCCACACACTTGTGCTTAGACGGATCTACAACAGAAGCACCGCTAGTTGACCTCTACTCTCATTGTCAGCGCGTTGTATACAACTTTGAAGGAACAACCAAACTTGAAGGTCATGACAATTATGGGCATGGCTAGGAAAATTTTTAAGTATGATGTGAAGTATGGTAAGGCATGGAGGGTGAAGCAACGGGATTGGAAGATGATATATGGGGACTGGGAGGAGGGGTACGAAGAATTGCTAGCAATGTTCAATGCAATAAAAGTAGCAAATCTAGGCATGCATTATGAGTATATCCCCAAGCCGAATGAATGGAAGGATGGGACGCAGATATTCTTTCGAGCATTTTGGTGTTTTCCTCAGTGTGTCGAGGCCTTCAGGCATTGTTGTCTAGTGTTATCCATGGATCTTACTTTTCTTCTTGGCAAGTACATGGGCACACTGTTGGTAGCCATTTCCTGTGACGCAGACAACACACTGGTTCCTTTAGCTTTTGCTCTAGTGGAGAGGAAGAACAAGATAGTTGGGGATGGTTCATGCATCTTGTTAGGATACATGTCATTAGACCACATAGGGAGGTTGGTGTCATATCTGATAGACACCAAGGCATACTCAGTGTCGTACAAGAGCAGATTCCGGGGTATGCACCTTTGCACCACCGTTGGTGCACTCGGCACCTTGCAGAGAATTTACTTCATAAGGATGGTACCAAGGATAAGTTTCCTCTTTTTGAGGAGGTTGCCCACATGCTTGAGGTAACATTCTTCGAGGAGAAGTGGGAGCAGCTACATAGGGCAACGAATGCAGAAGGTAGGCAGTGGCTAAGAGGATTGATGTGAGAACAAAAGAAATGGGCAAGAGCTTACGACGATGGTGGATGGAGGTACGAGTTTCAGACTAGCAATATGACTGAGTCATTTAACAGTGTGCTAAAGGGTATATGTGTCATGCCTGTCAATGCCATTGTATCATTTACCTTTTATTTGTTAGTTGCATGGTTTAACGAGAGACACGCTCAAGCTTTGGCACTACAAAGTAATAATCAGAAATGGGCACCTAGACCAAAGAAACATCTTGACAGGGCTAAGGAAAGGGCTGCCACAGATGACGTCGATTGCTCCTTTGACCATAACACTGGCAAGTACTAGATCACAGAAAGGGGTGGTACAACGACCGACGGTGAGATCAGGCCATAAATGAGTTATATTGTGGTACTTAGTGAATTCTCATGCAAATGTGGGAGAACCAGACATTTATATACCTGCTACGAGGGCAGGGACACAAGTGGAGTGTGCACCAATCTTGGACCGAGTGGTAGTAACCCCATCATTTATATACCATGGTCATTACATCATTTAGGCCTTTCAAAATTATGGTGCTCAATCAATATGTAATAAGCTGCAGCTATGTAATCAAATAGGATGACAATGCACTTAGTTTTCTTGTACAGCAACCTTGCATAGTAGTATTATCTATCGAGTAGTGCCTAATCTAATGACCTTTTGGCAAACCTGATGACTAGTAGGCATACTGTTTCATTTTCAGTCATCAGATTCAGGTTACTCGTCCATGTTTTGTCTTGCAGGGGAACTCGCTAAATAAATCTGTACTCGAGATCGAATGGCTCCCAAGGACAGGTGTCGAGCAGGAAACACTAAACAACTTTCTCATGGTAATTCGAGAGTACTCCTGCTGCTCTAGATTTCTTGTTCACAGAAATGCTGATTTTGTTGTTCGCATAAAGACAGAAGCATAACATTCTGATATACATAGAAACGCTGAATATACACATAATGTTTTGACCATATTGATTATTTACTAGGAGCAAACCATATATTAGACTATTTTAAATTAAATTGCAGACCGTATTGATTATTCACTATGCTGAATTAAATTTCAGACCATATTAATTGTTAACTATGCTGAATTTATTTCTACAGAACTCAGAGGCTAGCACGTAGGTTGAGGCGCGCTGCACGTCGTTGTGGTTGTGGCACTAGCACAGCGATGGGCATACACGAGCAACAGGCACAACAATGGGACCGATGGCCCATCGGTACTTCTGCTCACGGAGGTATATTTTCATTACATGTTTTCTTCAGTTCAACGGTGCTAAATTATACAATCATGACATGATTTGATGAGTCATTTCCAAATCTCATTTCACCTTTATCTAAAGGTTCTGGAGGACAGAGCTCTTCCCGGGGAACTGTCGACACTTTCCAAGTCAACAGAATTGAGGAGTATGAGGAAGAAAATGAGGAGACCAAAGACCGTGGCTATGATGAGCTTAGCGACCCTGAGCTCTAGGACGCTCCTACGGATCATCCTACGCAAGGTGCAGGAATGAGGCGACGCCGTCCACCTTCCAAATACACTCTAGGAACCAAAGCTCTTGGCCATAAGGGAAAAGGTAAGAGTAGGCTGTAGTGATGACGACTTGTTGGTTCATACTATATGGTCTTCCTGTACTGTCATTATTTTGGGTGTCTAGAAAGTATTTTGGGTGACTTGTTGCACTATGCTTATTATTTGGTTATTATGTGGTTATGTTGCTACCTTGGAGAGATGGACATTATCTTACTTTGCTAAAACTATTTGGGTTATTTGGATTCTAATACTGGATTGTATGCACTGTCCTAAAATTTGGTTGTGTTGGTTTATTTGGATGACTAAATGTTTGGATTATATTATGATGCCTATGTATGTAATTGTGGATGCTCCTAAAACATGGGAAGCTCCTGCAAATTCTTTCCGACAAACATTCATTACAGATTATTTGGATCCAAAATTTAATAAGCCATGGCGAGAAAATAGTGCACAAGAGAGTATCTACTATGACATGAATTTAATAGCATAAAAGGCCTAATTGCATGTTTCCATGACAAAAGCTTTTTACGTAGGTTGTCCAGTGATTCATATGGTACATGAATATAGACGTTTCAGAGGCAGTGAACGAATCTAGGCTTTTCTTTGAATCATCACATCTGAAACAGTGAACGAATCTAGCCTTTTCAGATGACCTTTCAAATAGAATTTTCAGTTTTCAACTAGGCTTTTCAGTAATCGAATCTAGGCTTTTCAAATAGACTTTTCAGTTTTCAACTAGGCTTTTCAGCAATCAAATCTAGGCTTTTCAGGTGCATTTATTCCGCATTACAACAGTACCAAGTCTTGGGTTTCCTATATATGTGTAGTGGTAAGAGCGTTAATACTCACTCGAGCCAGTTTCATTCAAGTAGAAATGTCTAGAGGGTTGTCTAGAGGAAAGGGAAAGGGAAAGGGGGCGACGAAGGGAAATCCCTTTCTGTGGGAGGGTCCTCTTGGTCCTAAAGACTTTGAGGAAGCACTTTATGATAGGTTCCCGCTTGAGAGCAAACATGATTTTACTAAAGAGGCACCGTTGAGAGGATATCATGACCAGAAAGAAAAGTGACCAAAATGCATGCATGGTGAGGATTGCATGGTGCAGATGTACACAGATGGGATAGATATAGGGTTTTGTTTCTTCAAATGCCCGCGAGCATGGGTAAATCATATTACTAATTCAACCTTCAATATCTTACTCTCTTGTACTAAGCTTATACGATGTACTTATTGCAGTCATCCTTGTCAAAAGAAAATTGTGGCTTCACCAGGTGGGTCCATCCTAGACCTATTCATCCACATCCAGAGTACATCTACTATCTACAGGACTGTATCTTCGATTTAGAAAGGGAAATTAGCAGCGGTTACAAGGACGACGAAGAGGATGACAACAACAATGGTACTAGCTCACAAAATGCACTATGCTATGATCCATACTGCACGAGCCCTAATCACAAGAACAAGGGCCCTCCTTCTCCACCACCACCACCACCACCACCAACAATGGGAGGATACTATGGAGAAGGGGCAACATAGTTTGCTATATGGCCACACTACTAGGTCAAAGCGAACTCATTCATAGGCCACATCCAAATGTTTGTTGTTTCATTAAATTACCTAAGGCATGTTTGGGTTAGTTGAAAGAACTATGTACCCTTGTTTGGTACATGTTCTCACATGCCATTTTATGTGCTTGTTAATTGCTTGAATTATCTAAGGCATGTTTGGTTTAGTCCAGAGACCTCTGTACCCTAGTTTGGTACATGTTTTGACATGCCATTACATGTGTTGTGTGCTATGAGTTAAGTAGTCTGCTAGTTCATTGACTTCTATTTCAACTACTTCGATACATTTCATTGCCTCTACAATATTCAACTCAATATAATGACTGCTAAAAATGAAACCATTAACCAAAGTGGCAGGTCCAATAACATTCTAGATGGAAATAAAATAACACATTCCTAAAGTGCATTACATAATAACACATTGCAAAGTCCAATAGTAAACAATATTATTCATAAACCAAACATAGAACTAGCAGGTAATGTGACTACTGAGTGCAACGAGGCCACTTTCCCTTCCTTTGGGCATCAGGATTCTTCTCCATCACTTCCTTCGCTTTGTGCACACGCTCAAGCTTCATCTCCCTCTCCTCCCTGTATGCAGCAACATGCCTCCTTTCCTACTCTTCCTTGTGCTCCTTCTGTAGAGCCTCCTCTCTGCGTCTCTTCTCCAATATCTTCGCACGCTCCGCATCCCACTTCTTCTAGACTTGTAGAAGCCACTTGTTTGACACCTTGATCTCATTGTCAATCCACTGCTCAAAATCACACAATGGTGGAGGGGTCGGCAACAAAAAAAGTTGTTACAAAAAAAAAGCATGCTCCATATAATATAATATGCGTAATGCAGAACAAAAAAAATCTCACAATAAATTTACTACGACATTGTTGCAGTGTAGGCTCCCATGCAAAATTGAAACACATCCAATATCTCTGCTTATAGGTTTCCTCATCTATAGAAATTTCTACCATGCAAGGATCATCACAAAAGCATATATGTTTTGGAACACCGATAGGGAGCGGCTTTAAGACGTATGGACTCCCGATTGTCCGAGCATAGCTACAATTAAAACATTTCTCATTCAAATAACCTAAACCAAATAACAATATACCCTAAACCTAGGTTTTCATGTGTTGCACATGAATCAAAACATAATATAAATAGGATGATAAGAGATTACCTTGGCTTACTATTTTTCCCACGCCTTGGTATTCTACCGTTACATAATACAAAAATAAATAACCATTGTTAACACTAACTATATTTAGGGTTGCAAATTACAAGTAATATACCAAATGAATGCGTAAAAATGAGGACGGAAGTGAGATTACCTTGCTAGCAAAGAAATACGGATCAAATCCAAATTTTTAAGGCCAAATTTATGGATTACAAGAGATTGGGCGGGTAGAGGAGAGGAAGAACCCGAGACGGTGGTAACACAATAAGAGCACGGTCGGGCAAGGAAGCTGAGGTGCGTATTTCAAATTAGAGCTCGGCGCCATAGATCTGTGGGCCGAGCTGGGCGCCAATATTTGCGGCTCTAACCTCGGAGCCCAGATCTATGGCTCCGAGGTCCCAGCCATGTCAGTGCCAAATCGGATGCTAAGGTGGCCGCTGGTAGATGCCTCGGCGCCCAGATCTATGCGCTGAGACATGTAAACTGGGAGCCACGTCACCTAGCACCGACCAACTAGGTTCAAACATGAGTTTAAGTTCCACAGGGGGTCAAATGAAAAAAGGGCCAAAGAGTAAAAAATTGGGGGCCTTGACCTTGCTGACTTGAACCACATGAGCCTCGGGCCTCCTTCTTGGTTAGGACACCCTTGACTATCTCCTCAGCCTCTATCTCCGAGCATGGTCATATGTATAGAGGTCATATCCTCATCACTCCCCCACCGTCCCTTCCATTTCCACCTCTAGAATCCGGACTCCCGCTACCATGGCGAGCAGGTAGTGGAGCACCACGTCCAATGTGCACCGCGTCGGAGGAGGAGCACCGCGTCCAAAGAGGAGGTGCCCTCATGCGGATCTATGCAGCGCCCACATGGCTCCTCGAGCGGTGGCACCTCTTGCGTGGCCTCTAGCAGTGGCGCCCGTGTACCCCCACGGTGGTGCACATGAGGCCTCTTGGTTGCAGCGCTAGCGAGCTCTGACGATAAAGCCTAATGCAAGCAAGTCTTGGAGTAGCATAAGGGCAAGGTGAAGCAGGTGGGATGAGCTATTGGATAGAGATGGAGCAACCGCTGGTGTTGTGCTCACATGACCATGGCAAGTAGCGGCTGTGATCATGGAACAGGGGCGGAGGAGGAGCATCGCGAGGTCCATGGAGAGAAGAAGTGTGACCATGGCCATAGGGCGGAGGTTGTGTGGCCACGACCATGACAAGGATGCGGCTGGTAAGACTAACATGTTGGATGCTAAAGGTAAGACTAAGGTCCTAACATCAGAAGCAGCTAAAAAGAAGTGCATCAGTAGATCCCTAGCATCAAGTGACCACCGATGATGCTAAGGGAAAAGGTTTGATAAGGGAAGGTAGTAGTTCTAGACGACCTCCTCGATCTGGTGTCGTGATTACTCATAGGCAGCATCGGGAAACATTGCAGCAGCGTGAAGATCGGTATCACCGTCAGCAGGAAGACCGACGCCGAGAAGAAGAGAGGCGCCAACAAGAGTGGAATCGGCATAAAGATCACTGGAATTGCCCATTCTTCGTTCATTGTTGAGAACAAAATATGAAATTGCCAACTGTCAGAGATTCTCTTGAGTGCAATGGTTATCATCGGTATGATCGGTCAGATCGATGAAAGGCAGCATCTTAATGCCTTGTTTGTCAAAGGCCGGGTTGATGGGCAGCCGAATTCCAAAATACTTATTGATGATGGAGCTGCAATTAACATCATGTTGTATGTGATGTATCGAAAGCTTGGCAAAGGAGATCAGAATTTGACCAAGACCGATATGATGTTGAAAGATTTTGAAGAAAATGTGTCTCTAGTTAAGGGAGCTATATGTGTTGAATTAACCATCGGCAGCAAGACCATACCGACGACTTCCTTCGTTATCAGTGGGAAAGGTGCATACAATTTGCTGCTGGGAAGAGATTGGATTCATGCCAATTGTTGTATTCCTTCTACAATGCATCAATGCCTCGTTCAGTGGGTAGGTGACAAAATTGAAATTGTCTCGGGAGATTCTTCCTATGTCATTGCATCGGCAGAATTAGACACCTATGAGCGGACTAGATGCATATCAGGAGATGTTTGGGAGAAAGATTTGCTCAAGGTTGTCGATTATGAAATTCCACTGATCCAAGCAGTCGGTTCTGATGAAGAGTTTTAATGGATAGGTTTGCCGATGATGGAAAGTGTTGATGCAAAACTGATCTGCAAACACAAATGGCTAAACCCGATTTAAACATTAAGGCATCCCAGCCGATTTGACCTTACTATCGGCAAAGGTGATAACTCGAACACTTTGGTCCCGACAACAGCGATGCGCCCGGATGTCACGGCCAAGAGTTGCTCACGCGGAACTCGAGAATACGCCGAGCTTAAGTCGACGAATCCCTAAGAACTCGTAATAAAAAGGAAAAATATGATGAAGTCGTTGAAAAAGTAGATGCTGGAATATGAGTAAAAACTTGTGTTTGATTGATTGATCGATTGGTATTACAAGGCCCTAGGGTCTACATTTATACCCTGCTCAAAGAGCTACAATCGGACAAGACTTGGACTCAAATTCCAAATTAAACGGAATTCGGATACAAAACGAATTTAAACAACTAAGGAAAACAGAAAACTATCCCCCTGTAACCGACCGCGACACCACCGCAGACCAACCGACAATCTCCACACTTCCCTTCAGAGTCATCGGCAGACCCCCTGTTATGGCTATCGGCAAACACTAATACTGACCATTGGCACGAGCACGTCACCACCTCTGAACTTAGTCACATTCAATTGTGTCTTCATCGGCGACCTCCTTGTAGACTAGTTACCGTTGCTCCTTCTGCCGATCTATACTTTACCGATCCCTGGGTACGCGTCCAAAAATGGTGTTAACACATGCCCCCCAATTTCAGAGTATAAAATCATTAATGCTCCAAAATTCTCTGTAGTAATGATGCCTTTCCGCAATTAATTCTCTCATTTTGGCAACCGTTCGTTAAACCCAAACAACCTTAGCCCGATTCTCTTGCATATTCCTCGAATTCCTCAACCTCCCGAACCGAATCTCTCCACTTTATGCGCCCATCGGCAATATTACCGTTAGAGAGAACTGCCGATGGACCGACCAGGAGATCATGTACAGTGAAATATCTCCAAAATCTTGACCGCTTGCTGTCAAATCACTTGCGCAATCCCTTGATTACCGTGCGAACAGTTACCATATCCACCTGAGCACCCTCGGATTTCACGGATGCGACAAAGAGATATGTCAGATCTGCCCCTGCCCGTTTTGTCCTATAAATACTTCCTTCTCGGGTACTCCTTCTCTGTCTTGTCATTCTCTAGCCCAGAATCCACATTCACGGCGGCGGCGCCACCTGAGGACTCCAAGAACTTCAATGAAGGCCTTTCTTCACCATCCCCCAAGTCTTCGATCTGTGAGGAGATGGCCATCAACTTCGTCGTTCCTGAGGTCAGCTCACCACCCTTTCTCCAGCACTTTTATTGTACTCCTGTTCACCCACAATTTGCCTTACTGAATATTCCTTTTTTCTTTTTGTTCTTCCTTTTACCCTCTGTTGATGCAAATAGCTGATTTGCAAACACAAAGGGCTAATACCCGATTCAAACGTTAAGGCGTGTCAGCCGATTTGACCTTACTACTGGCGAAGGTGATAACTCGAATACTTTGGTCCTGACAACAGCGATGCGCCCGGATGCCACGGCCAAGAGGTACTCACGCGGAACTTGAGAACGCGCCGAGCTTAAGTCGACGAATTCCTAAGAACTCGTAAAAAAAAGGAAAAATTATGACGAAGTCATTGAAAAGGTAGATGCTGGAATATGAGTAAAAACTTGTGTTTGATTGATTGATAGATGTCTGTTTACAAAGCCTCAGGGTCTACATTTATACCCTGCTTCGCAGAGCTACAACCAGACACGACTAGAATTCAAATTCCAAATTAAACAGAATCCGTATACAAAACGATCTAAATAACTAAGGAAAACATAAAACTATCCTCCCGTGACAAACTGGAACAC
>Ga0182004_10005311_pt1 | contig 10491 bp, 11 predicted proteins | sample Sormic07211540_1_FD_120479 | JGI IMG/M metagenome (GOLD analysis project Ga0182004, IMG submission 120479) | Endophyte microbial communities from Sorghum bicolor roots, Mead, Nebraska, USA - 072115-40_1 MetaG | ecosystem: Host-associated > Plants > Roots > Unclassified | place: USA: Nebraska...
ATATGTGGGTTACTGTAGCACTTAAGGCTAATCATGGAGTAACTAGGCTTAAAAGATTCGTCTCGCGATTCTCAACTAAACTGTGTAATTAGTTTATTTTTTTATCTATATTTAATGTTTCATACATGTGTCCAAAGATTCGATGGGATGGATAAAAATTTTTTGAGTGGGAAACTAAACAGGGCCTAAAGTACCCGTACTATTTACACCTCTAGGTGGAGGCTGGTGACCCCATTAAAGTAAGTATTATAGTAGGCTGTAAGCTGGCTAAATGATGATACGAAAGAGAAAGAAGAGGAGAAAGAGTAAAAGTGGGCTATAAGTTTATAGCCGGCTCAGAAAGTTTGTGAGAGAGACAAGTGGGTCATGTATTAATAGTGATGAGCTAACCATTATATGAGTGGACTGTAAGAAGACTATAAAAAAAATTTATAGTGAGCGGTTGGCTGTATTATTAGCCTTGCTATGCTTGATGAAATGCACAAAGGAGTGGGCGTGACACGTGCTCGTGCTCTTGCCTACGACGCCTGTCCGTGTAGCTGCTGAAAGTGCATCTAGGGTCTTCCAACAGAGGAGACAAAAAAGGCATTTTGGGTCACGCCTGGCCCCTGGGGAGCCTGGCCCTGGGGATGAGCTACCGGCTCCGCCTAGGAGCTGGCCGGCCGGCAGCAGTCAAAATATGGAGCAGCATCATAACGAGCTGGTGAAGAATCCAGAGATGGGGAGCTGCGGCCGTCGGCGCCAGAGCAGCAACATTGAGTCTCTCTCTCTCTCTACCAGTGTGATGGTGGGGCGGGCGGCAAGGGCTCCGCGGTGGCTGGCGCAAGTGTGCAGTGGCGGCGAGCCCACGGTGGCGAGGCTGGCTGGCGGATCCATACTTGCGAAGCCTGGACGACGTGGTGCCGACGACGAAGCTTTTCCAGGTACGGTTGTGCAGCAGGATTGATTTTGGTCAAGGAGAGAGATGGAGTGGGAGGACGCATTTTTGGGTTCCCAGTCGACTCCGACGCAAATTGTATATTTGGTTTGTCTACTCTGTTGGACCATGAATTTTTCACCTCAAGCAACAGGGATGACCTATTTTTGGATTTGGGTATTGTAATGGCTAGCCCGTTGGAGATAGTCTTATGTTTGAATATAGAAAAAGTTGTATCGTCAAGAGGGACACAAATGGCAAGCTTAAAGGGAATCATGTGCTCTTTACTTATCCATAAAAATAACAAAACCCCAAGCCAAACCAAAGCAAAAAAAAGGCCCACCTATACATAGTAGTTAGCTCTTCATCGTCAATACGTGGCCCTCATCATTCAACCTGTTTATATAACATAAGTAGGCTAAGTGGACTATTGGCGTGGCCTTAGGAGAGTTTATAATACTCTAATCTAATAATTTACTCACATCATTTACTCAATGGTGGTGACATATATATTTGATATTTGTGCAACACTTCCACGCAGGCCCCTGCTTATGTATGAAGCAAACATTGTGTACATGACACAGCAACAAAGTGGCAAATCTTCTTTGAGCACAACCCACGAGGCAGGGATGAGCTGCAGTGCAAAGAAGCAGTTGTATGCACAGCACCACAACATGTCAATCAACCCAGTCATCTGCAACGTCGGCAGCGAGTTCGGCCCTCACCATAGTGGCGGCAGGGAGAACGCGTTCACTGTGGAGCTCCCGCTCCTTATCTCCCTGAGCGCCCTGAGCGCGGCCACCGTGCTCTTCATGTACATGCTCTCCATGTCCTCGATTTCCTCCAGCTCCATGTCCCCAGTGCCATTTCCGTTGGCCAGCGAGGCGCTGGGCTTCGCCGGCTTGTCGTCACTGTCGCTGTCTTCTTTCCCGTCGTCTTCGCTTGGCACAGACGGCTGGTTTCCGGGCAGGAGCTGGTCCAGCATCTCCTCGCACTCCTTGACGAGCTTGTACAGGACGTCGGTAGCGCAGAACGGCTCCTGCATTACGTTCTGGATGAAGGGCAGGCGGATCAGTGCGCCGGTCCTCTTGTCGTACTTCTTGAGGATCTTGACCAGTCCTGGTTAAACAGAGCATAACTCTGTCAGTCACAAGCGCAATTGGCAATAGCACGAACCGGCCGAGCAGCTAAAACTAATAAGGAGCCTTTTCTTTGTTCAAGTTCACTACTACTAAGATTACCAGCAGAATCATCCATTGTCGCACCTAACAAAGCAAGAAAAATGGAAATCTGCAAGACGATGTGTGTAATAACATGGCCGAAAACCAACCTAACTTCTAGGCATTACAAAGCTTACTAGAACTTCTTCAAATAGTTAAAATGAATTTTGATATTTTACATGTACATAAGCAAAATGTGTTCTAGACCAATTTTGCAGACATAACTGTTTTCCAGACGGAGGTATCTTCCACTTTAGTTAGGCCTTGTTTAGTTCACCCCTAAAACCTAAAACTTTTCAAGATTTCTCGTCATATCGAATCTTGCGGCAGATGCATGGAGCATTAAATATAGATAAAAATAAAAAATAATTACACAGTTTGTCTGTAAATCACGAGACGAATCTTTTAAGCCTAGTTACTCTATGATTGGACAATATTTGTCAAATAAAAACGAAAGTACTACAGTATCGTTTTCTCAAAAAAATTTCGAACTAAACAAAGCCTTATTGTACACGAAAGTGTATAAGTATATAAAACCAAGCATGAAACACTCATTTAAGTGTACTGAAAGCACCAATGCATATTCGGAGCTCCAGTGTGAAGACCTAATTCTAATAGAAGGTTCAAGTACAGTATGGTCAAAGGCTCAAAGCTACAACTTTAGTTCAGTACTTAAGTTTCACTTTCATGTGAAAAGCTGATTCTGCATGACATCGAGGAGAAAAAGTTCAACATAGGAGTAACTAAGAGTTTTTTCATTGAGAAGAAAACATTATGAATAACACAAGAAAAAATGGTTATTCAAAAAAATTGAGATAAATGGTCATTCCATGTCTACTTGTCTAGTATAGCTAAAAGAGTCAAATAGTGTCGTCAGTCCATTTCAATACTCCTTAGATTTGCTAGTTTTAAATATTTTTAAGTTGATTTGAGTCATTGACATCATTCCACAAAGTTTTGTGGGAACCACACTTATAGCACGCCTGACCCACAGTGGTGAATAAAGACTTTTCATTATCGTCCCACAGTCTAATGGAACCACATTTTTGACACATGACCCACGGTGGTGAATAATATTTTTCATGTTCCACTAGTACTCTAGCCTTACAAGTAAAACGGGTAGTTCAAAAAATTTGGAAAATAGTGATGCTTATGTGCATTGATGGGTATCTGTTTGAATTCAGTGCAAAAACTAGTCGGGACCTTTTGGCACGAGAGAACTGTGACATTTACAAAACAAACAATGCAGTTCAAATTTGTAGTCATGTATAGAACATTTTGTCCATGACTTTTTTAAGGTGACATAAAATCTATAGTTCAGGTCTCCTATGAGGCCCATGTGGCAAGTTACATCGAATCAACTAATGGTATTTAACATGTGTACTGTAAAATATGTAAAATAGATTGATCAGGCTATCTATCGTTAAAAAAATTAGGTTGACCAGGTCATTTTCAAATTTTATACTACAGTATATAAAATAACGTGTGATACGACAGCATAGAATATTCCTACTTCCCAGTCCCAGGACGAACACTGTGGTGCTGTTTATTTGGGGGAAATTTTTGGTTTTGGTTATTGTAGCATTTTCGTTTGACGTTTGACTTTTTTGACACCAAGTTTGACTATTCGTATAAAATATCATTTCTTTTGCCGTGGCTTGGTTTATTAATAAAAGTTTTTCAAGAATAACTTAAATTTAACTATGTTTGTACAATTTTTTAATAAAACGAATGGTCAAACTTGAAGTTAAAAAAGCAAACGAGTATTTGGTAATTATTATCCAATGGATGCATGATTCGATGTAATCGAGAATCTTAAAAAGTTTGCAAAACTTTGCATGAACTAAACAACCCTGTATCGTTGGAGATCTCAATTGTAACCTAACATTGTTCAGTTGGTAAAAATTTAATATTGTCCAATCGTGAATTAACTAAGTTTAAAAAATTCGTCTCGTAAATTATAGACAAACTGTGTAATTAGTTTTTATTTTCATCTATATTTAATGTCTTACGCATGTGACGTAAGATTCAATATGACCAAGAATCTAAATTTTTTTTTTTTGGATAAACATGACAAGCGGTAACGAGAAACAGGGCGCGGCAGGGGAGCGCGTGCTCACCGGTGTAGTTGAGCGCGCTGTAGTTCTCGAGCAAGACCATCTCGCCGTGGAAGTGGACGATCTCCTTCCGCACCCACAGAAGCTCCTCCGCCGACCCCATCTCCGCGGCGCTCACCACCCTGTCCTGTAACTCCTGCGCCCCCTCAATCCGACGACCCACACAAGAATCAGACCACTATTCGCCGACGCCGAGAGAGAGAGGTGGGGAATTGGATCAAGGAACCGATCGGCCAAGCAATAATTACCTTCAGCCGGATGACGTAGTCCTCCTCCTTCTCGAGGAAGAAGGCGTTGAACTTATCGAGCTCGGCGTCGAGGAGGGCGACAAACTCGGCCTCCTCCGGGGTCATCGCCGGCGAGGAACCGCCGCCGCCGCTGCCGCCGTACCCCACGCGCTGGCGCTTGCTCCGCCGCTCATCGCCGGAGCCGGCGGCGATTTGCTTGAGCCGCTTCTTGAGGTCCTTGTAGGACAGGAACTTGTCGCGCCAGTCCGGGAGCGTCTCCACGATCTGGTTGTTCAGGCTCTTGCCGAACTTCATTGTGATTTTGCGCCGAGGAACCAGAATTCGATCGGAGTGGTGGAGAATTCGGAGGGAGGTTGAGAGGAAGAGGGGAGAGGAGAGATAAATAGGGGGCGGGTGCAGAGGAGGACGAACGGAGGATATGCTGGGTGGTGGTGGGAAGCTCGGAATATTCCGGACGACGATATCTCGCGCGGCCGTGGCGGTTTTATGCGTGATGACGCGCGGCTTCGTCAGTTTGGTGGGAGGAAAAATGGTACGGGCACCCAATTGGTGTACACAAATTAAATGGGCCATGTCATTTGGGGCTATAATAAGGTGAATTTTTTTTACTTCAATCAATTATTAAAGTGTGGAAGACCCTCAGGCTAGATCCAAATCACTGGAACACAGATGTTTAACGTTCACCGGTTAATTTTTTATGTACAACTTTGTTGTAACTTGCAAGTACCATGCCAAGCGGTTTGAGCATTCAAGTATGGTACACATGAGCCAATTTGGAACATAAGAACTTCATAGAAATTATTACTAGGATTTTGTAGAAATCAATTCATTTAATAGGAAAACACATTAAACATGAAATTTTCCTCCATTATAAAGGGGGCCCTATATTGTAATAAGTTGTGTAGGTGTGTCGAGTCTTTGAAAATAGAACTAGCGGCTTGGAGAACATGACATGTAAAACTTGCGATGATTGGCGAAAGCAAAGATAACATGAACTAGGTTTATGACAGGCCAACATGCTTCGCTATTTGAAGCTATACATGATAAATAATATACCATGAATGTACTACTACAGAACCAAACAAAGGGAATCTAAGAGATTTAAGTGTATAGAATAATAAATAAAGGAAGCCAAGGGATGTCACCCTCAAGGCTTAATGATAATGCACTAGTAGAGATTTCTATTGTAAGGGCCTTAGTAGTAGTAGTCATACATCTTGTGCAACCAAACAAAGAACACATAAGGAAAGATGAACTACATTAAACAGACAAGCTGGCTTTCTCTTTTAGTAGGCCCAAACACAAGAAACTGAAACCAAGACTAACCATACACAGAATAGACTATTACAACTACAATGACATCATATTTTGGCATTGTTAAACTTTAGGATGAACATGGTGGCACAAAACTAAACAAGTTGAACTTGGGGTGTTAATTTATACAGTTTAAACATGGGGTGCAATAACAAAAATATGGTGCATGAAAGCTGTGCACACAACAACGAAGACTTGTAGTAATAAAAAAAATGATGAAGACTTGCATACAAAGTTTTCTAAAAAATAGAAATTATGACTCTTTTGGAGACAAGAAGAAGATAAGATGAAGGCACTAGTATTTTCTATGATCTTGGACTTTGAACTTTTTGTAGGTCTCAACATCATATCCCTTTTGCTTTTTGTCATGAATTTTGATATAATATGATGCTTGGAATTTTTGACTTTCGAGACAGTAATATCATGTGTTATGTGTTGTTATAGCTTATTGGCTCATGATACATGTTTCACTTTATAAATATAATTGGTTAGAGTTTTTGAAATTTGTGTGAGAACGCTACTTGTTTTAGCTCAGCAAAACATGCTATCTAAATGTTAATGCGGATTTTTTTGGCCCATCGCTAGTATGGAAATAAAGAAACAAGTACTTTTAAAACCAGGTAATCTCAACTAAAAGGATCCATTGTTGTCCCTATATGTCCTTACTCATTAAAATATGGTGTATCAGTATTGGTCCAATGTTCAAAACCAGCTACTAAAGGAAAGAGGTTTAGTAGTTTCTTTGTTTCTAGCCGGTTGGCTTTATTAGCTTGCAGCCCCAACTTAGGGGAGACAACTTAGAATAATATTAATGTCATTTTCCACATTGTTGGCAACAAACAATGTTGAACGCTTCTATGGGATATCCTATTTGATTCAAACCCAAAGGTTACCACGAAATATCGCCGCACGGATTATCGCCGCGTGACACCCTACCCCTCGCACGTCACCGTCACCATTTACAAAATTTTTTGGCACTTGCATGTGAGCCATGAAAATGATAGCCTGCATTATTGTTTGAGTTAATACGACAAGACACATTTCTTAACCAGGCAGAGTTGAGCAGATCAAAACTTCATTCCGTGTGCAACTCTCTCACATGGCCCCAATCGATGATGCAGGTGCCTGACTTTTATCATTTGGATTGCCACAGGTTTCCACTTCAATCTTCAACGCGAGATGAGGTTGAATTAGTTGCTAAATTTTTTCAAGATTTTCTGTCACATTGAATCTTTAGATATATATATATAAAGAGCACTGTAATTTACGAGATGATTTTTTTGAGTTTAGTTAGTGTATAATTAAATAATAATTATGAAAGTGCTACAATAGCTAAAACTAAAAAATTTCAGGAACTAAACAAGGCCTGAGATGATCTAGAGCACAACAACTTTTCTGCCACATTTCTTCTTTGGAGAAATTACCACCACAATTGTAGGCAAACTTGCCTCCGCTTGAATTTACGGGCGATACTAGCCATGACAATACTATCCTGTGTTCTATTTGTCGGAGTGAAAAATCCAGTGTGCTATGCATTTTTGGCCTGTTGGGAATGCCCAAAGAAGATTCCGATACGAAACGTAGCTACTGCCACTGTGTATGCATGCCGCTGGGTACACTTGACATAATAGTCGAGGCTTCACATGTGCCATGCCAAAGTCCAAAGCCACAGGGCAGCGCCACGGAAGATTCCAAGCATTATTCCGTTGGGGGAACGAATATCCAATACCCAGAGCGGATATGCCAGTCGATGCGACCGACGATGCCCGCCTCTTTCCCTCCGACCGTGTGTCTTCTCTGCGTGCCGCCGCCGAATAATCTTGGCGCGCTCCCCTCCGATCCCCCTGCCGCCGCGCGCGCCATTGGCCACTCTCTTCTCTCCTCGCAACAACAGAGCAAAGCCAGCCAATGAGCCATCTCCACACGTCGGCGTCGGCGTCGGCGTCGGCGTCGGCATCGGCACCGGCACGCGAGTGCTATGCCGGGGTCGGTGATCGACGGAGCAAGCTAGGCAGAGGCGTACACGTACGCACGGCCGGCGGCGGCGAGTCGGATGCTCTGCGGCGGCGGCGGCGGCAGCCGGCCGGCGATCGCGGCGCACGTACGTGCAGCTCCGGCCGCAGCGAACCAGCGTTCCGGCGCCGCGCGACGTGGAGGGGCCCACGTGAGTCAAGGTCTGCTCCGGTCAAGTTGACTTAAGATGCACGCTTTTGTTTGTCGAGATAGTGATATTTGTTGTTCGTGGGATGAAAGGGACACTTTGGTGGGACCTTGAAGATTCCTTAAAATAGAATGTGGAATTATGTTCATAGTTCTCACGAGTTCTCGTGTGCTATTAGCATGTTTGAGATCTCGTACGAAAAGTGTGTTAGGTAGGGTCAACTTTTAGGTCAAGTGAATCTACTTTCGTGTTGAAAGGTACGTGCACGTGTCAATCCACACGATCTTTATATAAAGACATCACATTATATAATCTCACCCGCCGAGTAAAATGGCTAATGTGGTATACACATGTAGCACACAATTATGTACGGTATTAAAAAATCTCGTATAGATTGGACCACATATATATTACACATAAGAAATTCAATATCATCTTCTCTCCTATCTTCAGCATAACCTTTCCTCCTTGCCATTGCCTTTGCTACCATCGATCTTACACTTCCATTTCCATCACCCTTGCGCCCACCGCTAAAGCAAGATCTAATGGCGTAAGAGCGGTCATCCTCTCTCATACTCTGTCAGACTCTCGTAACGCCATGTTAGTACGCCACGTCTATTGTCATTACCATTGTCTACCTGCTTTACTTTGAATATGTCGCGCGCGCGTGTGTATGACGGTTATAGCAACAGTCGATGGAGCTTTCACCCGAGCTTAATATCTTTTTCGTTGTTTGACAACTCTTATATTTAGCGTTAGGGACTGACACATTAAGCTTGAGGTCTCTATTTTTTTTTTCCCTAGACAAGAGTTGTTTTTATGAATCTTCTTCTATAATCTCAAAGGGATGGAGATGCCAAAACCCTTTAAGGGCTTGTTTGGATCTTATTTTCGTCTTCCGTAAGAGATTCAAACTGCGATGTGTAGATTTCCAATAACTGTTAATTAAGCGCGCGATGGTATCGGGTCACACCGTCACACGAATGACACTGCCACTCCGTTGTTGCATCCGCCATATATATATTGCACTGTACGCGCGCCTGTCTCTACGGCACAACACAACGAACGACCGCGCGAAGAAATCCTCTGCCACTCGGTTTTGTTTTGCAACCGGCCAACCGGAGCTGTTTCGATCCGTGAAGCAACCAACCGGGACGTGACCTCCGGTCTCCGGAAGGACATGGACCGTCGATATAGCTGGCAGCCAGGCCAGGCTAGACACCAATTCCGTAGCTCGTTGCATATTCTCATCATCTCATGCATGGAAATCATTAGGCCTGGTTTAGTTCTAAAAACCTTTTTGATTTAAATATTATAATATTTTCATTCTATTTGAAAATTAATGTACAATTATGAACTTTAGGCTTAAAAAGATTCTCGTCTATTAAATTACATGTAAACTGTACAATTAGTTATTTTTTAATCTATATTTAAAGCTTTATATATGGGTCTAAAAATTCGATGCGATGAGACGAAAAGAAATTCTTTAGAAACTAAACAGGTCTTAGCCATTGCGAAACTAACAAGATGGTGAGCTCTACGGCTCTACCGCTCACGTACTAGCGGGAGTCTTGGCTTTTTGGCTAAAACGCAGAGCCTCACATGCAGCGTACACATATGCTCTTCGATATGCCACTCCTTCCATAGTTTTGACCGACACGTATACATCTAGGCCTTGTTTAGTTCCGAAAAGTGAAAAGATTTCGGTACTGTAGCACTTTCGTTTGTTTGTGACAAATATTATCCAATCATGGACTAACTAGGATTAAAAGATTCGTCTCATGATTTCCAGCTAAACTGTATAATTAGTTTTTGTTTTCGTCTATATTTAATGTTTCATGCATGTGCCACAAGATTCGATGTGACGGGAAATCTTGAAAACTTTTTGGTTTCCAGAGTGAACTAAACAAGGCCCTAGCTAGACACCAAGTTCGTTCTCTTTGTTGTTGTGGGGCACCACCATTTTGGTATATTCCCATTTTCCTTCAGCTAAAAGCCTAAAACCCGTGACGTAATCTTAGATCAAGCAAATATTAATACTTCCCCATTCGCAAAAATCATAGTTCTAGCTTTATTCTAATCCAGATGTTTTTATATCTTCGATTATCAATTCCTATAAATGTGTATAGTTTAACAACAAGCAAATTGTAATATTAATTGCAAAATAATTATCATAGTGAATAAAAAATATTAACCTTGTCATGCTAAACTATATACTTCTTTTAGAAATGTTTAGTCAAAATTTAACAATATACCCCCTTCGTTCGAAATTTTAAGTCATCGTCCTGGCTTTTCTAGGTTTGTAGCTTTGCTACGTACTTTGATATATATGTATATATATAATGTCTATATATAGATAAAAGAATTGTGTCGAGGGTAAGGGTAAGGGGTCCCCTCAGCAATACGCATTATGAGATTGCCCGTATGAAGGTCGAGACCCTTAATTCGACGCTCCGATCTTACGTGTGCGCCGCCATCGACGGTCGCAGCCTCGAAGACGGAAATAGTCTCGAGC
>Ga0182004_10005312_pt1 | contig 10491 bp, 4 predicted proteins | sample Sormic07211540_1_FD_120479 | JGI IMG/M metagenome (GOLD analysis project Ga0182004, IMG submission 120479) | Endophyte microbial communities from Sorghum bicolor roots, Mead, Nebraska, USA - 072115-40_1 MetaG | ecosystem: Host-associated > Plants > Roots > Unclassified | place: USA: Nebraska...
AGCTGTAAATCACGAGACGAATCTTTTGATCCTAGTTAGTCCATGATTGGATAATATTTGTCACAAACAAACGAAAGTGCTACAGTACCGAAAACTTTTCACTTTTCGAAACTAAACAAGGCCTTACAAATATCAAGGGCCTATTTGACATAGCTCACAAGCTGTTTTTTTACCAAATACTTTTTTCTATTTTTCTCACAAAGACATGAGTTGGGATGAAGCTGGAAAAAAGGTAGTTTATCCTAGCTCTCTCCATTTCTTTCTTTCATCAATGCATGAAGTTGTTGGTGAAACTGTTTTGTCAAACAACTTTTCCAAAACCGTTCAACTTTACCTATAAAATTGTTCATGAAGCTCTTTCTAAAAAACAGCTTTACTAGTGAAGCTAAGTTGTGTCAAATAAGACCCAAGTTCAAGATTAAGAGGGGAAAAAAAATTATCGGGTCAAAATATAGGCTCGAGTCTGACTCGATACACTAGTGGGTTGGGTTAATTTTTATATTTTCTTCTTTTTGTGTTGGTTTTTTTTTCAAGTTAGGTTGGATGACCATGGGTCAAAATTATTACCCAATGCACCGGTGGGTCAGTTCAAATCAGGGTTTTTTAGTTGAGCTAGGTAGTGTTAGTTGGGTGAGGTAGTCCATGATAAGATCTATTTACAACTATGCAAAAAGTAGAGCAATGAAAAGGTGCACCGATGCGAGACTTGATAGTAGCCTAAGTAGATGATGGCAGTGGGAGACATGAGTTAGTGCCTATTTGAGATAGCTTAGTTTAGCCATGCTTTGATTTGAAGCTGGTTTACTAGGTAACCTAGATTTTATATGAAGCATGAAGAATCATACGGTTTTGCAATCCCCTGTTAAGTGAGGAGGTGTGCATGGGCCAGGGTTCGAGGAGGCACAGGAGAGGGATGGTTGTCGATGCTCGAGCGGGCACCAGCGTGTTAGGGAAGGAGAGCGAGGAGGAGCTTGATAGCACGAAGGAGCGCAACAACGTGAAGGACCTTAGCGGTGCGAGCTTGGGGAGGTGCAAAGGTACGATGCTAGAGGAGGAGGGGACGAGGAGCTTGGTGCATGGAGGAGGAGGCCACTGGCACAATGGATGTGGGAAAGAGCGGTTACTTGGAGGAGGGGAGAAGAAGCAAAGGAGTGACGAGGAAAGCTAGAATCATGCTATGATGAGGAAAAAACTCCTTTCATGCAGGCCCCGCCCTAGACGCAGGCGGCCGCCCTGGCCCCCCAGTTAGGCAGGGCCCACCCCAAGTATGCAACACACAGTAGTATTAGTATTTGGCGGTGGTTCAGGTTTCAGAGATTGAGTTATACATATAGAAGCTGAATATGCAGTTGTACACATTAGTGCAACCAGTGTTTATTTTAGCAAGTGTTTACTATGCCTGTGATCGTAGTATCAGCTAAAAGAAACTTCTCAAAACTAAAATTATTGTATGAATAAAGGGACCCATATTTTTGTTTCGCCTCGGGCCTCCAAAAAATTGAAGGGCGGTGTTGTTTCCATGTTCTATCTAAGAATCACCTCTTATGCGTGGTCATGGGAAGCGACTTAGGCCCCGTCTAGTTCTCTTGCTAAATTTTAGCTAGCTAAAATTATTTTAACTACTTTTGGATGACTAATAGAACTAAACTATTTTAACTCGTTTTAGTCGATGTGTTTGAAACTAACTAAAGTTTAGCTAGCTTAAATTTAGCAAGGGGAACCAAACAGAGTCTTAGAATCATAATAACGTTTGGTTTCACTGAGTCATAATAACGTTTGGTTTCACTGGATCGAAGTGCGCGTGCGGAAGTTGCCTAGCAGAGGAGCAAACGCATGAAGACGAGAAAAAGGGGCAGCAACAAAGGTATTGAAGTGATTTATACCTAATAAAATATATATATTGGTCTACAGTAAAATGAATTTCAATTCACTCGGCAATAATAAAACAGACGTTTTTTTATATGAGATATATTATTAGACACAAGAAGATACTATAAGTCATGATATATAATAGACCTCTATGCATGTAACTTTTTCTTTTTTTTGCAAAAAAGAGCATCCGAAAGTAGTTATGCGTCTACGACGACGACGACGTCCGTGGCAAGCCCTGCAACAAATTAAATCCTCAACCGGTAGATCCTGGATTATTATTAGCTTGCTCCTGATGATAGACGGTCTCCTTCCGGCACGGAGCCGGACCTCCTCCGATCTTGGCCTGGCTGCAGACGAACACCGTGTCGCCGCGGAAGTAGTCCATGGCCGGCGTGGTCACCTTGACGTCGAAGGCCGCCTCCCCCGCGGCGAGCTCGCCGGCGAGCTGGTCCCGCAGGAACGGCGGCAGGTCCACGCGCCGGCCCCACGCCGTGGCGCGGCGCTCCCTCACCTTGCCGTCCTTGGCGCAGAACCGCGGCACGGATCCCCCGGCGGCGGCGAGGACCGCGTCCCCGTACGACACCGCCACGGTCGACAGCCTCTCGATGCACGCCGCGTCCGACAGCCGCCCGCGGCCGTTGTCGATGCGGACCGTGACGTTGAACACCGGCGACAGTAACGACGACGACGACGCCGCCGCTGCCGCGTCCAGGCCGGCGACGCCGGTGACGGTGACCGAGTACACGGGGTCCTTGGAGATGCAGCTGAGAACGATGAGGGTGACGATCGTGGCGATCACGGCTGGGAGGAGGACACAGCAGAGCATGCACGCGAGCCACGTGCCGGAATCGCAGCCGGGATTTTCTTGCTCCTGTGCAGCTGCCATGCTTCTACTGAAGCAGCTGCTGCTGCCAGTCGAGCTGCTTTTTGCCGACGATCGATCGGCGTGCCAACGTATACGTACCCAAGTCGCGTATCGATCGAGATCGTGTGTATCTCCTCTTGTCTTTTCGTTTTTGTCAGCTACATACACGCAAAAGCCCTAACCTGATGAAAGCCCACGGCACCCTACCGAGATCTGCTATATATGGGATTGGGGTCGCCTAGGTCGACTTCGACAGCGACTTGGTGTCGTACGGACGTAACGTTTGAAGGAGTAGGAGTCGTAGGAAAGGAAAACATATCCTACCTCCGTCTTTTAAATTATATAAGATATTTAATTTTTTTCTATTTTAAATTTAATCACTTGTTTTATTAAAAAAATGTACAATTTTTTTTACAATCAAATTTAAGTCTTTTTTAAAACTTTTATTAATAAACCAAATTACGACAAAAGAAGTGATATTTTATAGAGAGATTTACTTGTATGGCTCTCAAAAAAATGTCTCTTCCTTGTATGGTAAAAAGACTATAATGCCTCTAGCATGTTTTTTTTTTCACAAAGTTTGATTTGTTTCTTGTATAAATGAAATTTTTGAGCACATATTGTATTGTACTATAATGCTGTCCAAATATTTATTATGATCCAAATATGCACTGTTATAGTATCTAAATTGTCAATTTATTTGTTTACTATTACTCAAAATATACAAGAAACAAATTAAACTTTGCAAAAAATTTTGACGCCAGGGGCATTTGGTCTTTTTACTCTCCACTTAACACCATTAAGTGCTGAAAACGAACGGAATGTCATAGAAGGAATGAAAGTTCGTTTGAGGGTTAAAAAAAAATGAGGCCATCCAAGGAAGAGATATTTTTTTTAGGACCATACAAGTAAATCTCTCTATTTTATATACATTTTTAATCATGGTTTTTTAAACCAGTGAATGGACTCTATAATTTAGAATGGATTTTTTTGACAAATATTTAGAATGGATTGAGTAGGTAGGAAACATAACAAAATGAGTCGGGACCTCAGGCCTTGTTTAGTTCCCAAAAAATTTCAAGATTTCCCGTCACATCGAATCTTGTGGCACATGCATGAAGTATTAAACATAGACAAAAACAAATATTGATTACACAGTTTACCTGTAATTCGCGAGCCGAATCTTTTGAGTCTAGTTAGTCCATAATTGGATAATATTTGTCACAAACAAACGAAAGTGCTACAGTAGCCAAAACCAAAAATTTCCCTCAACTGAACAAGGCCTCAAGAGTGGGCCGGCCTGCGCGCATTGGGCCCATTGGCCAGCCTACATGTGTGAGAACACATCTCCAAATTACTCCTTCCCGCGTCCCGACGGCTCCTTTCTTAGGTTTTTTTTTTGTTTCTTGTATGTAAAGATATTTTCTCGTGGGAAGAGATTTAAAAATATATATTTTATGCCTCCAGGATCTAAAATAAATATATTGTCAGCCGCCCGGTAGAGCAGCTTTGGAAATCGTTCGACCGTCGAAATTTTTTGCTAAAAAGGTCAGTACCGGTAAAACTGAATTAATAATTTTGTTTCACACGAAAAACAATTTTATTTTAGCAGAAGCAAAATATGATTTGTCTTTAAAATCATTTTATTGTTATAAGCTATTCTCAAAGTTGAGTATTTTAGGAGTTTGGTATAATTTTACTTGCTAAACTAATAGATCTAACAAGTTAATAAAAGAAATAGTAACTATAAATTTTATTCTTCTCTAACAGTAATTTATAATGTTAGCTTTCTAAAATTTAAAAATTTATAGTAGAGTCCATATCTATTTTTTTGTTTACTAGAGCCGATTATATCTTTTACTAGAGGAATATGAAGTTCTCTTCATTTTGTAAACTTATGAGTTGAGAAGGGTATATTTGATAACTTTTTATTTTTAAGTGTACCTCGGCAAATTCTCCTTCTTTCTTGATATTTATGTGTGCCTGGAATAGGCTTGACATTCTACATGAGAGCGCTTTTAGCAAGCTGACAATCTGATGCTTCTTCGTTGATCTCCGGAACCAGTAGAATTTTTTTTGCCAAGTCAAAATTGCCAAACACTTGAAGATGCCCTTTTTGTTCCCTCTCTATATCGTTTTGAGATTTGGTAAATAATAATATTTACCAAACAAAATTTGCAAAAGTGTTGGAGTTGCGAAGCCGCACATTCCTATCGCCGCTGCCAGCCCTCTTGCTGCCGGTTGATACCGACGGTAATCACCATTGTAATCCTAGGTGCAACTTTGATAAATGTTTTCTCATGGAATATAGCGGTGACATGCATGCATGCATGCAGTAGTTTGTACGGTATTCCAAAATTACTTTTGAAGGAGAATCTATGCGTGTGTTTTTTTATGTATATATAATTAAAGTAAATGTACCGATAAATACTGACAAATTAAACTTCAAAAAGCATTGGTAACCGGTGGGGAGTCAGGAGTGTAATAATTCATGTAAACAGATTCAGATTATCCGTAACCACTTGGCAAATTAATAGAAGTCGCTTCTTCCAAAAACCCGTTTGTTTGTCGAAGTCACCACATAGCAGCATGCGACGACGATCTCTCATCGCTGAAAGCTAACAAATATGCACCGTAGTTTAATCAGTAAAGCAATATAGCATACTGCGAGTAATAACAATTACCAGATACCAGCACTAGTACACAAATGTACTATAAAAGCGGTTCGCAACCCCTTTCTACAGGCGGATTGATGAACTGCCTGCTTTGGTGGCTTGTGAAAATAAACTTTTTCACAGTCAGGTAACTGAGAACCGTATGTAGAAATTTATTTCTACAGACAGTTCATATAACTGAACCGCCTGAAATTTATTTCTACAAGCGGTTCGGTTCAGTGTAAAAATTAAATTCCACCGCCAACGTAAAGCTTCTCTGTACTAGTTCTTCTCTCAGCAGTCACTGCAAGAATTGTTTAAGCTAGCTCTCTGATGAGGCCTTTTAACTTAAAACTGTTCCAGAATTCACAAATGAGTATGTTTTAAATGATCAGCAAGATATGTGGTCCTCTGAATGGGGAAATTTCTCAACCTCAAAATCTTACAGATTTCTAATGGGCCACAAACAAATTAACTCCTCGAGTTTTTAAGTGGTTAGGGAAAACTTTTATCAACCCAACCATAAAGTTTTCTTTTGACTGTTATCGAAGGATAGACTGGAGTACAAGGAACATTATAAGAAGAAGGAACATGCAGCAGGATTCATTTCAATGTGCTCTTTGCATGGATGCAATTGAAGAAACTATATGGAGCCTCTTTTCCTTGCATGCCCATTTGCCACCCAGTGCTGGAACAAGACTGGGGTCACGATCCATGCAAGAAATAATATCTTTTTGGCAATTCAGCAGATCAGAAACCAAACTCGGTTACAATTTTAATGTGCTAGTCCACCTGGACAGCTAAGGAATCACATCATCTTCAAGGGTATACAACAAAATCCAGAAATGGCCAAAGCTCTGTTCATGAAAGAGATGAAGATCATTACCCTAAAGGTTAGGTCTAGATTTGTTGCAACTTTTGATTTATGGATCGAAAATTTGCTATAATCCACTTAATTTTCTTTGTTTCTTTCTCTGTCTCTTGAAGTACCTTCTTCTTTCTTTCCCTCTTGTTTAACCATTTGTAAAAACTTCACTTCTTTCAATAAGGCCTTGTTTAGGCTTTGTTTAGTTCATCCTAAAAACCAAAAACTTTTCAAGATTTCTCGTCACATCGAATCTTACGGTATATGCATGGAGCATTAAATATAGATGAAAACAAAAACTAATTGCACTGTAAATCACGAGATGAATCTTTTGAGCCTAGTTACTCCATGATTGGACAATGTTTGTCAAATAAAAACGAAAGTGCTACAGTGTCAAGATCAAAAAAAATTTGGATCTAAACAAGGCCTTAGTTCACCCCGAAATCCAAAAAGTTTTCAAGATTCCCCGTCACATCGAATCTTGCGGCACATGCATGAAGTATTAAATATAGACGAAAACAAAAACTAATTACACAGTTTGTCTGTAAATCGCGAGACGAATCTTTTGACCTAGTCAGTTTATGATTGGACAATATTTGTCAAATAAAAACGAAAGTGCTACAATAGTGAAATCCGAAATTTTTTCGGAACTAAACAAGGCCTTAGTTGGAGAGGGAAAAAATTTTAGGTGTCACATCGGATATTTCGTAGGATGTCGGAAAGGGTGTTTAGTTTATCATTAGCACATGTACTGTAGCACTTAAGGCTAATCATACACTAACTAGGCTTAAAAGATCCGTCTAGTAATTTTCAACTAAACTGTATAATTAATTTATTTTTTATTTATATTTAATATTCCATACATACGTCTAAATATTCGATGCGAATGAAATTTTTTTAATTGGGACTTAACAAGGCCTAAATTTCTGTAGGCCCCCTACAGGCTCCAGTTGCGTCAAAAAAAAAAAAACACACACACACACTTCGAGTAGTACACACGCATAGTGCAGAATCCAATTCCTCCCGTCTTTAGATTGCGGCCACTTTTTGCGCAACGCTCAGCTCATCCTACTCCGCAATCCCGCTGGCGCTGAGATCGGCGAACCGCGTCGCCGCGGGATCCGACTAGAAACGCCGGTAAGGAATCGGAATCCGGCCGGCAAGTGGCGTGGCGACGGTCGGAATGGGGAAGGAATCCTGAAAGACTGATCGATGAAGCACACAAACAAGGCACTTTGAATTTGTTGAGGCTCCCTCCTGAGCCGTCTATATATATACGATCTGATGATCGCCTTGGTAGTTCTCTTCTCGAAGCTGAAGTGGAACAAGCTATAGTATAGCTAGCCTAGCTAGGTTGGCCACTTGGATCGTCATCGGCATGGCCATGGCCATGGCCGGGACCGGAAGCGGAAGGAACATCGGCGTTGCGGTGGACTTCTCGTCGTGCAGCAAGAACGCGCTGCGGTGGGCGGCGGCGAACCTTGCGGCGCCCGGCGACCGGCTCATCCTCATCCACGTCAAGACCTCGTACCAGTACGAGCAAGGCGTGGCGCATCTCTGGGAGCACGACGGATCACGTACGTTATCAATATCATATATACATCCATATATACGCCACCATCAGTCACCACAATTATATTATCTCTCCGTCATCATCTGCCTCTGCCCTGTTATATATATGATCATCAATTCATCATCATCAATCAATCAGTTCATGTCTATGTCGTGTCGTCAGCGCTGATCCCTCTGGTGGAGCTGTCGGACCCGCGGGTGGGAAACATCTACGGCGTGGCGCCGGACGGGGAGACGATGGAGGTCCTGGCGCGGGCCGCCGCCGAGAGAGGCGTCCACGTCTTGGCCAAGGTGATGTGGGGCGACCCCGGCAGGAAGCTCACGGAGGCCGTCCACAAGGTGCCCCTGCAGTGGCTGGTCGTCGGCAACAGAGGCCTCAGCACGGTTAAGAGGGTTCTCATGGGAAGCGTCAGCACCTACGTGGTCAACCACGCCGCCTGCCCCGTCACCGTCGTCAGGGAGAACAAGCAGAACATGCTGCCCCTGCCCTCAGCACTCACCATGCCCACCACCTAGCTAAGATGTGTGTCTTCGATCTGTCTTCTAGCCTGCCACAGGCTCTCGATCGTCAGTCTTTGAGAACATATGGTATATCTGTTAATCTGTATCTTGTGTGTATACGTACGTGTGTCGTCTTATTTGTATATATATATGGCCGCGGGAAATGAAATGTCTCTCACTCTCTCTTCGGTTTTTCTCTTTGTATAAACATACATGTATGGAGAGGAGGTAAATAAAATACATGCTCCGATGTAGTAGATGTTGATAACAAAAGGCTGGTGCTCGATTTTTTTTTCTTTTTTTTATGTAAGTTACAAAGATTCTAATCGAGACGGCTAGATTTTATAATGAGGTGAGCACATAAGATAAATCTAGATCTAAATCTAAAGAGGCCCAAAATGGGAAGAAGTAGAGGAAATAATATTCGAAAAGTATGTTCTAACCTTCTAATGTGTTCTCCTTAAACAAATCAAGACACCCCCCCAAAAAAATTTTTTTGCTTAATTTTTAAGGTTTTGGATCTCAAAACCCAACAAATTGGAGGAGTCACGAGGAGGAAGAAAGAGTCGCTGGTTATGCATTTAGAGCTGTAGGAACAATGGAGACGGGCAATGCAACAGAGGCCGCCTCGGTTAATAACACATTAACTGAGGTGGTCAAGTTACAGTGCCCGCCTCCAGTAAAGTATTAATGGAGACGGTTAATAACATATATATTTGCTAGTAAAATAGACACTCAAATCTTTTTTAAGAGAATCTCAAATCTTTTTTTTTAAAAAAGAGACCTTTTTTTTTGAGAATCTCAAACTTTATTAACCAGTCTGAGAATAAGAAGTACACACGCCTTTCGGCGGACTGATAAGCCAAACATGTCTACCAATTGTCTCATACAGGGAGTCTCTTGCTAGCCTATAAGCATCCCCATTAGACATCCGACCTTCATGAACAAACTCAACTGAAGTGAAACTGTCTCCTCGTGCCTTGATCTCTTGAATTACATGGCCATAAGATCCAAAGCCTTTGCCTTGGATATTTCTAACAACTGTGATATTATCACAAGCCACCCTAATTTTTTAGCAACAAATCTGATGCGAGTGCAAGGCTCTCTCTACGCTACTGCCTCCATGATTTCACGATCAGAAATACCTTCAGTTACTACAACTGAAGCCCCAACAAACATGCCTGAGGAGTCTCTTGCCACTGCCGAAGCTGATGCCTTGCTGGTGTTGATGACTTGCCCCTGGAGGAGCTGTCTGTTTCATAAGTTCTAGATCCAACATGAAATTCTTAACAAAACAGTGCGTGGACAGAGATCTCTTAAAAGAATTCTCACTTGTCTCTTCGCGTACCAAATAGCCCACAAAGTAAAAAGAGACTTGTTCAACCAGATCTCTAAGGGGCCCTAACACAACAACGGCCAGGCCAGCAAGAAGGAACCGGGCCGAAAGCGCAGAAGGAGGCCCGAAGGCACACCATAATAGTTGGATTTTATGGACGGGCCGAAAGGGCCTAGTAATAAGCATCCAATCCAAAAAGAAGCAGGAAACACGGCGAGGGGCGATGGGCCAACCTCAACTGAATTTTCCAGCCCAACACTAGATAGATAGCCTGGCGAGTGGGGCTCTCTTTCCTCGTGTCACACCACTTCGCCACGCGGCGACCACGCCGGTTGCCGGCAATGGCTTATTGCTGCCGTGCCCGTGCCGCCCGAACGGCCGCCGCGCGCCACAGCGGGTTTCTCCCCTACCCATTCTCCGCTCGCCGGTGGTGTCCAAGAATGAGCTAGCGGTCCTGCAGTACAGTACCCTGCCAGCCAGCCTCTCATCCCGCTCGTGATTCTCAAGGTCGCCGTCTCGGTCACCTGCCACACGCGAGGTGCTCGACGTTATGGCGCTGCAGCCGGAGCGAGCCAACAACCAGCGGGGGCCATCAAGCTCCAGCCTGCCAGAGGAGCCACAGACTGTCCTGCGACCGCGACCGCGACCGCGACCCAAAGACGGCCGCCCCCTTCAACCCCGCCGTGGCATGGAAACGCAAACGGAGCAGAAGTCCACGGCTAGCTGCACATCTGCGCAGCCCTGCCTGCTGCCAACCCCCGTTGACCTCCTACGCGCAAGCTGACATCGGCTTCGGATCTCCCGCGACTCACGCGCTGATCGACAC
>Ga0182004_10005313_pt1 | contig 10490 bp, 12 predicted proteins | sample Sormic07211540_1_FD_120479 | JGI IMG/M metagenome (GOLD analysis project Ga0182004, IMG submission 120479) | Endophyte microbial communities from Sorghum bicolor roots, Mead, Nebraska, USA - 072115-40_1 MetaG | ecosystem: Host-associated > Plants > Roots > Unclassified | place: USA: Nebraska...
CAAGGATGTGAAATAATAGTCACAAGATCGAATCTGCTGTAAATTCCAGCATTTCGAATTTCTAAGTCTGGAATTTCAGTTCGTCATGTTGGCATCCCGCGTTCTCCTAATTCTTATAAACAACTTGCTTGGGTCCCAAAATAAAAGTTGGAGTACATATACTGTGGGCTAGAGCATGCCAAAAGATGACACCAGTTTGACTTTGTTTTGGTCATCAATTTCGAGTTTTGCTAATCCCCATCAATACGTTGACACTCATGACTTGGCATCAAGTTATTTCCTAATCTGTTGGTCTAATGACTGAGCATCCTTAATCAAAGTTGTAGAGCACGGCGAGATAAGCAAACTTCAGTTTTGGCCCAAGGTGCAATTCGATAACCCACGGAATACTCCTTTGGTGAAAAGCTACAATTGACAGTCCTGTGCTTGTGGTTAATTCTGTGTGCCACCTAAGGTGTCAATAGTCCCAAAGGTGGAGACCTGATAGTTGCCTATGTTTATTGCTGTTCTAGCGGGTTGGTGTCAAGTAATAGTCTGTGAGATAGCAACATCTTCACTCAGTGTGCATGTTCATAGGTCTAGGATCTTCATTTGTAGGATTCTCAAGAAGTTGACTAAAGTGTGTCCTGCTCACAGAGACAATGTAGAGACCAAGTGCAAGAGCTTTGTTATTAAGAAAACACCAACAGAACCAAAAGGTTCATTCATTATACTCTAGCCTTTGGCATATTGAACAAGATAAAGTTGATGTTTACTCATTTTACTCAATCTAAACATGGTGATAGAAACAAATTAAATGATTAGTAAGCTTGTAGCATTAAAACATTTGGCAGATCACATTACTCAACATTATGGAAGGATGGTCTGTGTATACATATAACTTCAATATAATGACTATCATTTACCCAAAATTGGATGTGTAACATTTTAGATTATTAAATTAAAAGCTCCAAGATCAAGAAAGTGGTTCTAGGAACAAGCATAAAGAACTGTATATGTTGAGCTAATTAGATTCGATCAAATGAGGTTATAACTCAAAACATGTTTGGATCTCTACTTAAGTGCATGTCAGAATCAAGGAATATATTATGGAAGTAATGATCACTTACCAACAGATGTTACCTTTAGTATTGAAGCTTACTGAAGCCATAACATCTTGTGGAAGCTTTCCTTGCTTGGCTAGTTATGTGTCTTGTTCATGGATAGCATGTCTCCTTTGTTGTACTCCTTTCTTACCTTATGTCATTCTTTGATCGCTATCTAATTTGTGCTTGGACCATTAGCTTTTCTTATTATTTGATCCCTGCAAATCATTAGTGCACAACACATACCCAAATGAGTATACATGTAATGATAAGGGCATTGTTGTAGCACAAAGCTAAGGGTCACTTTCTATGCTACAAAAGAAGTTGTTTTAACATACTTAGCATAGCGCATTTATTATTCACAATTACTTATTTCTAAGGGATTGATATTTATTTTCCCATCTTATGTTTTGATTCCTAAATATAGGCATAAACTCAAACTCATAGAAACAAAGAAATAATGAATTTAGAGATAACTAGCGTGTGGAGCGATGAGGAAGAACTTGGTTGGATCATCTAGAGGTGTTGGCCCTTCTTCCTCATTTCTCGACCTCAGAGGTGAGAGTGCAGAACGTTGCATGCTCTTCACTTGTCAATATTTTATTGATTCCAGATAATTATTGGTTCACAATAGAATGAAACTCTATGGAGTGAGTGCTTTGATCATGGATCTTGTTTTGTTGCACCCTTCTTTCTACTTGGTTACGAGTGAGTTGTCTCTCCCTTGTGCAAAATTATTGTGTCTCTCTTCATCTCCACTATGAGTTCTATTTTGTATTAAATTTTTTCCTACAGGGGATGGTCCAACCAAATATCCAACATCTACTATAACATACTATCGGCTCAAAAATCAACCTAGACACCCTGTCTAATTTGTTTTAAGAGAGCATTCTTAACCTAAGCACCACGTAGTGAGGTATAATATATATATAACTACTCATATGGTTTAGGCCTTGTTTACTTTCCAAAAATTTGCAAGATTGTCCATCATATCGAATATTGCGGTACATGCATGAAGCATTAAATATAGATAAAAAAGATAACTATTTGTATACTTTACCTATAATTTGCTAGACGAATTGTCAAATAAAAACGAAAGTGCTGTAGTAGCAAAATCCAAATTTTTTCACGAACTAAACAAGGCCTTAAAGTCAATGACCAAGACTATCTCACCATGATCACACTTACCATGATGCACAACTAGGATGAGTAGTGTAGCGTAAATATCCATCACATGGGAAGGGAGTTGAATTCTTGTTACAACAACCTTTTCTCCAATCTACACATGGTTAGAATAAATAATATATGTGTATACACAAACCTATGAGATGGCAGGGTTCTAGAATTAATGATGGATCTTGAATGTTTAGATACCCAGGGTTCTTCAATCTGGTGGAAACTCGTTGCAAGGTTCAAACGACATCTAATGTCCTTTCAATTCCACACACCACAGAACAAAGGGGTAATCCCACTAAAGCTAGTGGTACACTAAATAAACTGACATTAAGATCATTATCAAAATCTTTATGCTAATTGCTTCCCTGGCAAAGGCGCCAAAAATTATTGTTGGCATTTCTTAGCGTCATTACCAAGAATAGACTTTTAAATCTATCACCGACAACAGTGCCAAAAATTCTTGTTGTCATTCGTTAGTGTAAAAGGAAATATAAAAGATTCCACAAGCGCACAGAATATCATCGTATCATTTTACCAGTTGTATTCCAGGTATTATTATTTATATTTTACCACACGGAAGCTAGAGTTATGAATCTGGTAATTCACTATCATACATCACGCCCACGCGATCAAAGGTCCCATGGTGGCCTCACCACCATGCTTCCCCGCCCAAGAGGAGGTGTGATCAGCATCGCCACCGCTCCACTACTGCTGCACGATCGTCACCTCGTGCAGGACAAGCAACGGTGGAGGGGCCACAGCCTCGCGCACCAAGACAACAGTCACGACGACCAGTCAGTAGAGCGGTTGCGCGATGGGGCCAAGGGATAGCTTACCCCGTGCACCGTCATCGCCATCTACCCTATTGCCACATGGCCTATTTGTCGTAAGGCAGATGCTCCCATACGGCATGGACAACGCTGCAACATCGCTCGCCAGGGCGATATTTCCAGGCGCCAGTACATGCGTGGAACGACCACTAGCCCTCCCGGGCATAGAGATACGGCACGAAGCTCAGCAGGTGGCTGAGCGTCTAAGCTCTCCCTAGATATGCAGGCCTCGACGCTGGGGACCAGGGTGATACACCCTCACCAGGCTCAGACAATAGTTGGCAGAGGAGGGGCGCGGATGTTTCTACACTCTAAGCCAGACCTCGACTCCGAGTCCGACAGCTACAACCCCACGAGAGAGTGCTTCAATATCGATGGGGCCGTGGCTGCCACGGATGACACGGAGGACGCCGCCGCCGGTGCTCGAGCTCCCGCAGCATGGGGAGAACCCAGGACGCCTGGGAACGAAGGACAGGCAGACCCGCCCTCTTAGGACGACAAGGCGGCACAACTTGCGCAACTACGCGAGCTGAAATCCAAGCACGACGAGGACCGAGCACACCTCGACCACCAGAGCGGACCCTCGAGCGAGACCAACCGCACCTACATGGTGGGGGCACGCGTGCATGCGCTCGAGACTTGTACCAACAAATCATTGGGGATGAAGAGCCTGAACAGCTCATCAGACGCTTCCCTCAAGCCGGTCAGAACATTGTGGCGTCGACCATGTTGCTACGCAACATGCGTGAGCCCTCAAACTCTAAGGCGCGACACATATGGGATGAGGTGCTGGGCTTGCTCCACGTAGCAGCGGCCCAACAGGCTGAGAGTTCGGCCTCTCGACATCGAGGGGCAGGCACAGAGAAGCGCCTCGAGCTAGCTCGAAATTAGAGGAAGGTCTCTGTCCATCAAGAGCCACCTCCTCGAGGTAGGAAAGCGGTGTCGGTTCACGAATGCGTCATCGACAATCGAGAGCCTCGAGGCACTCGCAACAACATCAACGAGCACCGACGTCGCAAAGATGGGGATGCTGAGGAGCGAGGCTACAACACCCACCGCAGCGGACACTATGACAGCGATGAGGACCGGATGGCGCTAGAGCCGTCGGGCCCTCAAGTCTTCAGCAGGGCAATTCGTAGCATGCCACTGCCGAGCCCGTTCCGACCCCCAACCAGCATCACCAAATACAACGGTGAATCAAAGCCAGAACTATGGCTAGCGGATTTTCGACTGGCATGGCAGCTGGGAGGCGCTTGAGGGGATGATCGAGCCATCATCCGGCAGCTTCCACTTTTCCTCTCTGACACTACTCGTAGGTGGCTCGAGGAGCTCCTAGCCAACCAAATCCACGACTAGACCGACCTGGTCTGGGTGTTCGAGGGAAACTTCAAGGGGACTTACATCTGCCCGGCAATTCGTGGGACCTCAACAAGTGCAAGCATAAATCAGGAGAATCTCTCTGAGAGTACACTCGACACTTCTCCAATTAGTGCACAGAACTCCCGCACATCCCGGACCATGACGTCATTCTGGCATTCATCTCAGGCACTACCTAAAAGGATTTGGTGAGGGTGTTAGGGTGGAATCGTCCGCAAACCGTCGACGAGCTGATGGACATAGTGGCAAACTACGCCGCCGATGAGGAGGCGGTCAGTGCTTTCTTTGGTCACGAGAGCAGCAAGGGGAAGGCACCAGCAGATGACGACGAAGGCCCCAGTAGGGGGCCCAAAAAGAACAAGAAGAAGAAGAAAATGCGGCATAACAAGCAAGAGGCCCTCGATGATGATTTTGTCACCGCGGTCGAGCACAAGAATCCTCGAGGCCCCCCAGAGGGAGCCATCTTTGACAAGATGCTCAAGGAGCCCTGCCCTTATCACAAGGGAGGGGCCAACCACAAGCTCGAGGATTGCCGTATGCTGATGAAATACTTTGATAGCATGGGGCTGAAGAAGGACGATGGGTGGAAGGACAAGAGAGATGAGAAGGGTGGAAGCAAGGATGATGAGGGGTTCCCCGCTGTCCATGACTGCTACATGATCTACGGCGGACCCTCGACATAGCTCACCTCACGACAACGCAAGAGGGAGCGCTGGGAGGTTTTTGCAGCAAGGATGGCGGTGCCGTAGTACCTCAACTTGTCGAGCACCCCCATTACCTTTGATCGCGATGACCACCCGGACAGGGTCATCGCCCCCGGCGTCTACCCGCTTGTCGTCGACCCTATCACCATCAACACTCGACACTCGAAGGTGCTGATGGATGGTGACAGCAACCTCAACATCATCTACCTCGAGACCCTTGACCTCCTCGGCATCGAGAGAGCACAGCTCCAACCTAGCGCGGGTGGCTTCCATGGTGTTGGGTCGGGGAAGAAAGCGTTGCCGGTAGGTCGATTCGACCTACCGGTCTGTTTCGGCATGGCGGCCAACTTTAGGAAGGGAACCCTCACTTTCAAAGTGGTGGGTTTTCGAGGCACCTATCACGCCATCATCGGGTGCCCAAGATACGCCAAGTTCATGGCGATCCCCAATTACACCGACCATAAGCTAAAGATGCCCGGGCCCAAGGGAGTCATCACCGTCAGCTCCTCTTACGAGCACGCCTACGAATGCGACGTTGAATGCGTCGAGTATGGGGAGGCAGTCGAGAGCACCACCGAGCTCGCCTCAAGACTCGAGGCCCTCGCCGCTGAGGCTCTGGAGCCAAAGCACCATGCAGGCAGCTTCGAGCCACAGAGGGCACGAAGAAAATCCTGCTCGACCCCGACAACTTTGATGGCAAAGCGCTGATGATCAGCGCCAACCTCGACCCTAAATAGGAGGCCATGCTTGTCGACTTTCTCTATGCAAACACCGACATGTTTGCATGGAGTCCCTCGGACATGTCTGGCATACCGAGGGAAGTCACCGAGCACTCCTTGGAAGACGGTTCCAAGCCAGTGAAGCAACACTTGCGCCACTTCAACGAGGAGATGTGCAAGATCATTGGTGGGGAGGTCCACAAGCTTTTGATGGTTGGATTCATCAAGGAGGTTCATCATCCTGACTGGATGTGAGACCCTTTCATTCCTTGATGCTTATTCCAGTTACCATCAAATAAAAATGAAAGAGTCTGACCAGCTCGCGACCTCTTTCATCACACCTTTTGGGATGTACTGCTATGTAACCGTGCCCTTTGGGCTTCGAAACACCAGGGCAACATACCAATGGTGCATGCTCCATGTTTTTGGGGAACACATAGGGTCGACGGTTGAGGCATACATCAATGACATTGTCGTCAAGTCAAAGAGGCAAGGCGACCTGATTCGGGACCTCGAGATCGCCTTTGGCTATCTGTGCACAAACAAAATCAAGCTCAACCCCAAAAAGTGTGTCTTTAGCGTACCTCGAGCCATCCTTTTATGATACATAGTCTACCAGCGTGGCATCGAGGCCAACACCGAGAAAGTCTCGGCCATCACCAAGATGAGGCCGATTCAAGACGTCAAGGGCGTACAAAAAGTTACGGGCTGTCTAGCGGCACTCAGTCGTTTCATCTCGATGCTGGGAGAAAAAGCACTACCATTATACCGGCTCCTAAAGAAAGTTGAGCGCTTTGCGTGGACCACCAAGGCTGAGGAAGCTCTCGACAAACTCAAGAGAATGCTGACCACAACTCCGGTCCTAGTGCCCCCTCGACCCGCAGAACCTTAGCTCCTTTATGTTGCGGCAACGACCCAGGTCGTTAGTGCAGCTGTAGTGGTTGAGAGGTCGGAAGACAGCCACACGCTTCCTGTTTAGCAGCCAGTCTACTTCATCAGTGAGGTGCTCTCAGAAACAAAGGTATGATACCCCTAGATTCAAAAACTATTCTATGCTGTGATTCTCGCCTGACGCAAGTTGCAGCACTACTTTCTCTGCCATCCGATCACGGTGGTCTCATCCTTTCTGCTAGGCGAGATCATCTAGAATCAAGAGGCTACTAGGAGGATCACCAAGTGGTCAATCGAGCTCATGGGGGAAACCCTCACCTATGCGCCTCACAAAGCCATCAAGTCCCAAGCACTGGCAGATTTCATCGCAGAATGGACGGACACCCAGCTTCCCCTGCTCAGGTCCAAGCGGAACTCTGGACGATGTACTTTGACAGGTCACTTATGAAGATGGGGGCTGGGGCAGACCTGCTATTCATCTCCCCTTGGCGTCAACATGAGGTACGTGATGTGAATACATTTTGTGGCGTCTAACAATGTCGTCAACTGGTTAAGGATCGCTATCGAGCTTGGGGTCCGACGCCTCGACGTCTGAGGCGATTCTCAGCTGGTCATCGACCAAGACATGAAAGCATCGAGCTGACACGACCCAAAAATGGAGGCTTACTACAAGGAAGTACGCAAGCTTGAAGACAAGTTCTATGATCTCGAGCTCAACCACATCGCCCGATGATAAAATGAAGCGGCTGGTGAACTTGCCAAGATCGCGTCCACTCGAGGCACTATCCCACCAGACGCATTCTAAAGAGACCTGCTCGAGCCCTCTGTCGACCTCAGCACGGGAGCCGACATCGAGGCACCGGAACCCGATCCTGTCGACACGGTCAAGGCTCTCCTAATAGCGGTGGCAGTGATGGAGGTCGAGCAAACTCTTTGATGCCCTGGTCGACCACTTGACTGGCGTATGCCTTTCCTCGACTGCCTGATCTGAGGTGAGCTACCAGAAGATCAAGTTGAGGCCCGTCGTATCACTCGACGAGCCAAGTCATATGTGATCTACGGCGAAAGCAAATAGTTGTACCGGTGAAGCCCGACGGGAACCTTGCAGCGCTGCATCACCATGGAGGAAGGACGGAAGCTCCTCGAGGATCTGCACTCAGGGGCTTGCGACTACCAGCGACTGCCAGAGCCCTCAACGGCAATGCCTTTCGACAAGGTTTCTACTGGCCAATGGCCATCGCTGACGCCATCGAGCTTGTTCGGTCGTGCCATGGGTGCCAATTCTATGCCAAACAAACTCACCTCCCGGCTCACGCTCTACAGATGATCACCATCACCTGGCCATTCGTGGTATGGGGCCTCGACCTCGTGGGTCCTCTCCAAAAGGCAGGAGGTGGGTATACCCATCTGCTGGTGGCCATTGACAAATTCTCGAAGTAGATTGAGGCTCAACCATCACAAACATTCACTCAGAGGAGGTCGTTCTTTTCTTCATCGACATAATCCACCGGTTTGGGATACCCAACGTCATCATCACCGACAATGGCACACAGTTCACTATAAAAAAGTTCTTGGACTTCTGTGATCGGCATCACATCCATGTGAACTGGTCTGCAGTAGCTCACCCTCAAACTAATGACCAGGTCAAGCGTGCCAACGACATGATTTTGCCAAGGCTCAAACCTAGAATCTACAACCGGTTAAAGAAATTCGGCAAGAAATGGGTCGAGCAACTCTCCTCGGTCCTATGGAGCTTAAGAACGACGCCAAGTAGAACCACGAAGTTCACCCCATTTTTAATGGTCTATGGCTCCGAGGCCATGCTTCCAACAAATCTTGAGTATGGGTCGCCCTGACTAAAAGCATACAACGAGCAGACAAACAAGGAGACCTGAGAAAACACGGTCAACCAACTTGAGGAAGCTTGAGACTTGGCCCTCCTCAACTCAGGAAGGTACCAGCAGAAGCTTCGACGCTACCACGACAAACACGTACGAAAGAGGGACCTGAACGTAGGCGAACTCGTCCTACGTCGACACCAAAGCAATCAAGGATGCCATAAGCTGACCCCACCATAGGAGGGTCCATATGTGGTGGCCGAGGTCTTGAAGCCTAGGACGTAGAAGCTCGCGGATGAAAAGGGGACGGTCTTCACCAATGCTTGGAACATCGAATAGATACGTCGCTTCTACCCCTAAAGCTTCGAGGCTTTATATTTCATACACATCTTGTACCACCGAGGCTCTGTGAATGAACATTTGAATGAATGAAAAGTACTTTTTCGAGTAATACATGATGTTACCATTAAATCTCGACGTTAGGAGGAAGTGTCGACTATGCCCCATCATAGTTGAAACTCCCTTGGGGGCTAGCAGGGGGGACCCCATAAACTCCTAAAAAATTGAACGTTCTTTCAAAAAGCTCGGCGTTATCTTTTCCTTTGTAAGCCTTGAGGAAATCTCACACGATTGAGTAGTAAAGACACCTCAAGTCCCTTAAGGGCTAAGGGACGTCGAGCCTGAGAATCCCTATGTCTCTGGGCTATGGTAACTCTACTCACTCCCTTACTCTTAAGGCAATCGAGGTTGTTTATATGTAAGATCGATCGAGGAACACGAATCTAGGCACCAAGGCAATAAGGGAGACTCCAGCATAAAAATAACAAGAACATACATAAACCATGAGTTTTAAGGCCACTTAGGCCACAATGCTGTTCAGAGTTAAGTACAAAATATAATACATTGGGCCTAGATACCTAGATTAGGCTCACAGGCCTTGACCATCATTTCCGCCATCCCCACTCTCATCCCCATCTTCTGCACCCGCACCGGCTTCAGGAGGAAACACCTCTGGCTCAAACAGCTTCACCAGCCTCTCGCCAGGTCCCTCCGCTTCATCGATTAAGGCGTGGAGCCTCTCCTCATTCTTGGCGTCGGTCTTGGAGATGTCGGTGACGAAGCCATGGGATACTACCTCCATGTCATAGGAGAAGCCCGAGCAAACGACCGCTATAGCCCGCTTCACCCCAGTATGGAGGGCATCCCACACTCGGTCCCTCATAGCAACGCCTAAGTAGCACAGCTGGTCGACCAGAGCGTCGCCCCGAGCCGCGTCCCCCGCCTTATTTGCGGGTTCGAGCTCTTAGGAGGTCGAGAGGTCGTTGATTGCTGTTCTTAGTCGACCTGTCAGCACGATCTCCCCCTCGAGCTATGCCTTAAGAGACTGGGAGTCAACCTAGGCTGCCATCAAATCATCCTTAAGCACTGCAGAGATCAAAATAAGAAATCAGATGATAGAAAAGGAACACTGCACAAACAAAGAAAATACAAGGGCATAGAAAACAATGGAACCAAGAACAAGGGTCCAATGGCAATGACTCGAGGGGCTTACTGTAACACCCAAGGTGTCTGTCACTTGTTAAGTACTAGGTTTGAGCTCAAACATGACAAGCTCAATGGTAACAAAGAGGTCATAGTCAACCTATGAAAGTAAACCACAACTTGGACTTGGATGATGCACCTTTACTTACATATAGGCCCTTTTTTAAAAGGTATGCTTAGATTATGCTAGTGGAACATTTTCCAAGTGTCTCATATCCATCCCAATCTATATTGGTCTCTGGAAAAGTTTGGTGAAGTTTGGAATCAAGAAGTCACATGAAATGATGAGTTATATCCTTGTTGGAATGGCTCTATTAAGGAAATAGAA
>Ga0182004_10005314_pt1 | contig 10490 bp, 12 predicted proteins | sample Sormic07211540_1_FD_120479 | JGI IMG/M metagenome (GOLD analysis project Ga0182004, IMG submission 120479) | Endophyte microbial communities from Sorghum bicolor roots, Mead, Nebraska, USA - 072115-40_1 MetaG | ecosystem: Host-associated > Plants > Roots > Unclassified | place: USA: Nebraska...
CGCGCTCACCACGGGTCTGGTGCCCACGCTGAACGTCTCGGCGGCGCTGATGGCGTTCCTCGCGCTCCGCGGGTGGACGCGCGTGCTGGAGCGCCTCGGCGTCGCGCACCGCCCCTTCACGCGGCAGGAGAACTGCGTCGTCGAGACCTGCGCCGTCGCGTGCTACACCATCGCCTTCGGCGGTCAGCTGCTCAGCTCAGCTCAGCGCGGGATGCACGCCGGCGTGACGGTTGCCGTTGACTGATTCGCGCGCGCGTGTGTGCAGGTGGGTTCGGCTCCACGTTGCTGGGCCTGGACAAGAAGACGTACGAGCTGGCCGGGGCGTCGCCGGCCAACGTGCCAGGGAGCTACAAGGACCCTGGATTCGGCTGGATGGCTGGATTCGTCGCGGCGATCAGCTTCGCCGGCCTCCTAAGCTTGATTCCTCTCAGAAAGGTGCAGCGCACACACACTCTCTCTCTTCTTCATCTGCTAGACAAAGGGCTTGTTTGGCACAGCTCAACTTCACTAGTAAAGCTGTTTTTTTAGAAAATAGCTTCATGAGTGACTTTCTAGATGAAGCTGAGCTGTTTTGGAAAAAGTGTTTGACAAAATAGCTTCACCAACTACTTCATACATAGTTGAGAGAGAGAAATGAGGGAGAAGCTGCAATAAGCTACTTTTTTCCAGCTTCATCCAACTTATGTCTCTTCACACATGAAGCTGTTTTGGAAATAAGTGTTTGGCAAAAAAAACAGCTCACAACAGCTCATGAAGCTGTTGTGAGTTATACCAAACAGGCCCAAAGTATATAACCAGTTCGTTTGACCTTATCGCCGAATCTACTAGCCATTTAGCAGTATTTTTTTTATCACAATGAATCAGTCAACATTGCGCTCTCTCTCTTTCAAATTATAAGAGCTTTTCACGAAACATTTTTTTTCTATATACCTAGATATATATAATGTGTAGATACATATTAAAAAATAATAAAAAAGCTATAGCATTTTATAATTTGAGCGGATGGAGTAATTTTGAATGGAGGAAGCATTTTCCAAGGGTTTTCTTTTTATCATCTTTAAAGAGCCATTTAGCCTTTCAACAGCTACGGTGAGAAGAAGCATACCAATGGAGGCACAAAATGGAAACTAAGGTTGCATGCCTATATATATTCTTGAATTTTTCATCATTCTTCCAAAAACCAAAAGACCTAATGTAATCCTTTTCTTTTGCCACTGACCCATGACCTAATGTTTTCGACATTGTCACGGTCTTTGAAATACAATTGTGTGATAGTATGTTATGAGACTGGATAACTAGATGGAATTCAGAGTGGGAATAGCAGATATTTGAGTAGGATTAGCAAGAACAGAGTTGAGGAAGGGTGGAACATGGCAGGAACCGTGGGTGAGGACGGCGACGAAGGTTGTTTCTCAGTTTGGAAATGGCTATTCTTTCTTATGTCTCACGCCACGTCTGTCAGCTTGTATCTCCGCTGGGAACGTTACTAGGCCGCAGCGGCCAAGTCCATCTTTACTCAGCTAACTATGGCCCAAGGCCCATTACATGACATAGTTTTTTATGAAACAATTACATGACATAGTAATATTTAAATAAAACATGGCAAAAGAATAATTGCATGGAACTATATTTCGAGACCAATCTATTATATCATTTTCAAATGGTTAAACTCAACATAGAATTTAAAATTTGACTTCTGAAAACCCCAAAATGTCAATTATTAGTGATTGGAACGAATACAATGTGTAAAAATCTAATGAAAAATATGTTAGTTTTCAGTTATCTATAATGCTACTCGTTTTACAAGACATTTACAGGTTTTGGTCATAGACTACAAGTTAACTTACCCAAGTGGAACTGCAACTGCTGTTCTCATAAACGGTTTCCACACCAAGCAAGGAGACAAGAATGCAAAGTATGAATTTCATCACCCCACCTCTCTTAGGTTAATATTGTATTTTGCTAGACTGTGATATCAAGCATCCCTTGATGATGATGAGTTATTCACCCAAGTGAACTAATTTAATTTCCATGACAGGATGCAAGTCCGTGGGTTTCTGAAGTACTTTGGGCTCAGCTTCATATGGAGTTTTTTCCAGTGGTTCTACACAGGCGGTGATGTTTGCGGTTTTGTTCAGTTTCCTACATTCGGTCTGAAGGCTTGGAAGCAAACGTAAACATCCGTACTCTGCTGCTTCAAATATCTCTATAATTTGCAGCACGCAACACCATCTAATTCTCGATTTCTGGGTGTCAGTTTCTTCTTTGATTTTAGCCTCACATATGTTGGTGCGGGAATGATTTGTTCTCACCTTGTGAACATCTCCACCCTCCTTGGTGCGATCCTGTCATGGGGGATACTATGGCCACTGATCAGCAAACAAAAAGGAGAGTGGTACCCTGCAAATATACCAGAAAGCAGCTTGAAAAGCTTATACGGTTACAAGGTTTCATCACACTCTTCTTTTTGTTCTTGCTTATTACATTTTTTAGAAAAATATTGGTAATCATGTGTCATTAAACATGTCCTTACCCCCCTACCTTCTAGGCCTTCCTCTGCATAGCTCTGATCATAGGAGACGGTATGTACCACTTCTTTAATGTCTTTGGTGTCACTGTTAAGGGCCTGCATCAACGGCTAAACCAGAAACATGCTAGCAATAGAGGTGAGAAAAATGAAAAACACCACAGACCTAGTTCTAATACATAACTTCCGCCTTTCATCATTGAGAGAGATGGGGTAACCTGCTGCTGTTGACTAAATGAACACAGTGGCAAATGGCGGGGATGAAATGGTGCCACTTGATGATCGACAACGTGATGAGATCTTCAACAATGGTTCTTTCCCCGCCTGGGCAGCTTATGCCGGATATGCATTGCTGACTGTCATTTCAGTGATCACCATCCCACATATATTCCGGCAAGTCAAGTGGTACTACATCATCGTGGCCTATGTCCTCGCCCCTTTTCTCGGTTTCGCCAATTCCTACGGGACAGGGCTCACCGACATCAACATGGCCTACAACTACGGCAAGATCGCGTTGTTCATCTTTGCAGCTTGGGCCAGTAAGGAAAATGGTGTCATCGCCGGTCTTGCCGGCGGCACCCTAGTGAAGCAGTTGGTGATCGCATCTGCTGACCTAATGCATGACTTCAAGACAGGCCACCTGACCTTGACATCGCCGAGGTCCCTGCTCGTGGCGCAGTTCATCGGGACAGCCATGGGCTGCGTCGTCGCGCCTCTCACGTTCTTGCTCTTCTACAACGCGTTCGACATCGGGAACCCCAACGGTTACTGGAAGGCGCCATACGGGTTGATCTACCGGAACATGGCAATCCTTGGTGTGGAGGGTTTCTCTGTCTTGCCCAAGCACTGCCTTGCGCTCTCCGCTGGGTTCTTCGTGTTCGCGTTTGTCTTCAGTGTCGCCCGGGACGTCCTACCGCGGAAGTACGCAAGGTTTGTGCCCCTGCCAATGGCGATGGCTGTGCCGTTCCTTGTGGGTGGGAGCTTCGCGATTGATATGTGTATCGGGAGTCTGATTGTCTTTGTTTGGAACAAGATGAACATGAAGGAGGCTATGTTCATGGTGCCTGCGGTTGCGTCTGGTTTGATCTGTGGAGATGGCATATGGACCTTCCCGTCTTCCGTGCTCGCTTTGGCCAAGATCAAGCCACCGATCTGCATGAAGTTCACGCCTGGAAGCTAGAAACATTATGGGCAGTTCATGAAGTTGTAGAATGTGAGATACAGTGAAGGCATGAACTGTGATTATTGGTAGTGGACACAATAAACTGAAGCCATGTCCCCTGTATTATCATTGTTGTTTGTGTGGGGTTCTCCAGGAGCTGATCAGCCTGCTCGGCTGTACTCATTCGTCTGCAGTTGTTTGCTGTTTATGTTTGTGTTTTAGAAAAAAAAAGATGCTACAGTACAGTTCAACCGAAATTAATGCTCATTTTGGTCGACACATTCTTTCAAGTTTGTGGCTACTGACTTGTATAATGTGTTGCCTACAATATGAAATCATAAATTAGGAAGCGAGTCTGGTTAGAGTAGAATTAAAGTGTGGTTGCGCACTCGCACCATGTCACCATCTACCATCTTTAGATAATGCATATTGTATATCTAGCTTCTTCTATCAATAGATAAAATCAGACTAATTATTACAAAGTTATGCCAGTGGGTACAAACACGGCCTGCAAAAAATACTTATGTAGTCCACCAGCGGAAAACCAAAACGAAATAAGGTTTAAATTAAATAAGACCAATGTATCTTGAGGACAACCACCCACTGGAACTAAAATTGCAACGTCGATGTCTCTAGTATCTGTCCAACTTAGATCAGTTGGTCCCTCTGATCAACATGCCGCTGCAGGCTTTCCCACTGTTGGAGCCAGTACATTCCCCTGCAATAAAGTTTTTGGTCTATATTTATTAAAAACCACTTCATTCTTAGTTAACCAAATTGCCAACAAAGTGATGTTGTTGTTGTTAATAATAATGAGTTATACTTTTTGTGTCCAGTTTTTTACCAAACTAAAAAAAAGATTACTCATATCTGTTGGAGGTGTTAAACCAAAAAAATTATGTATAGCACGCCATAAGAATTTGACATAAATTATCAAATGTCTTGTGACACTGTAACACCATTGTTAATTATCGCAGCATACATGGACTTGACTGTAAAGGTTCCAGATGCGTTCAAGCTCCACACAAAGACATCCTTTTGCTCAGACCAGGTAATGTCCTATACAGATGCAAAAATTCTATGCCAAGTCCTTAAGTTTGCCCCTACTAAAATCCTTGTGAAGGAAATATTAAATGGGATAGACCTAAGCACTTGTGCAACTGAATCTTGTTTGAGACCCATCCTTTATCTTGAAGGAGCCAAGTTCCAAGAAAGAATCTCTAATATTCATTAAACTTTTCCAAAAATAAGAATCTATTGGTTTTTTAACACAACTCCCTAAAGTATTATCTTTGATATATTTATTTGTTAGCAACTCTTGCCACATGCCATCTTCATTCAATAATTTGTACAACCATTTGCTTAATAGACACAAATTTTGGGTATCTAAATTTTGTATTCCCAAACCTCTCTGGTCTTTGGGTTGACACATAACTTTCTATTTGGCTAATCTATATTTTCGTTTGTGTTGATTATTCTGCCAATAGAAACGGGACCTGAAGCAATATATTTTTTCTAATACCCCTCTCGGCAGTTCAAAAAAAAATATCATAAACATCGATAAACTAAACAGCACCAAGTTTATTAAACCAAGTGTCCCCCTACTAAAAGCATCTTTTCTTTCCAATCACTCAGTCTTTTTTCTACTTGATCCTCAATTGTCTTCCAATCTTTATTGTTTAACTTTCTAGCGTTCATAGGTAGGCCTAGATAATGAAAAAGATACTTACCAATAATAGGTAAGTTCTTTCAAACTTATGATGTGTTTGGCACTGATCCAGTCGTAGAAATAATTTACATCAAGATTCTCTTAAGAAATGTTTAAGAATTACCTTATGGATAGATTCTAATTCCAAAAAATATTTTTTTTCATAATAGAATTATATAAATGAAAATATTGTTCAGAAAACCCTTTTTTGGGTGAAAACAACTTAAATACAACATGTTTAATTTGTTGTACTTAAAAAGTAGTTTAACTAGAAAAACTACGACCGTTAGTATAGAGAAGAGCAAGAAATGAAATATGGCAAACTACTCGGCCACCGTTTCTGGCTCGTAGGGAAAAAAGGGATAGATTCAAGTGATTGACAAATTTGTTAGGGATTCTAGCGTTTCACACGAGAAACGAAACTGGCGAAACGTTTCTCTACCTACCTGTTTGGTAGGGATTCTAGCGTTTTACACGAGAATCGAAACTGCTCTGAGAGTGAAACGTTTCTCTACCTACCCGTTTGGCAGAGATCCTGACGTTTCACACTAGAATCAAAACTGTTTTGAACAACCAAAAACTAAATTTGAGCTCCTTTGTAGTTTTCATGGTAAAAACCTGTTTAGCTTCCTCCTAGGTTGGTTTTAACTTTTTATGCATGCATAAATTTGACATGGTAACTATAGTGTACTTTTTTTCTACCGTTTATGGTAAAAAAACATATACTATTCTTACTTGAGGAATTTTATTTTCCATTGCATAAACAATCTTTTTATTTTATAGAATATTTTTTTTAGAATCAACAACCATAGTTAGATGTTTAAATATATACTTTTGCTTTTGGTTTTGCTGAAAGGTGGATGAGGAGATGGAGCCTGCACCATCCCATGAACCCACCTGGCTTCCCAATGGATCTAAACCAACCTAATCTATCCAAAGCACTCTTTATATCCTTTTTAAGATATTTTGGTAAAATAAATATACCCTCTAACAGCCTTTTTAATTAGATCTCCAAGTATAGACATTTCTCACTAGCTAAAATGAAGAGTGAGAATGACTCTTAGAGTACGCTAAGATATAGAGAAGCTATTGGAGTATACAAAGATATAGAAAACGATCTTTACTCAAATGACTTTCTGAATAATAATTTAATAAATTTTAGAAAGACTCTCGAAGTCTTGCTAAAACTCTCTAAGTCATTATTAGGAAAGTCATTTAAATAAAAATTGATCTCCATATCCTTCCACTCTAACAACTTCTCTATATCTTGTGCATACTCTAAAGACACAACCGCGCTCTTCATCTTTGACTAGAGAGAAACCCGAATAGAGAAAGACAATATTGGAGAGTCAATTAGAAAAGTTGTTGGATGGTATTTTTCATCAAAGTCTTTATTATTCCTATCAATAAGAAATGATATAAAGACTTGAAGTTGCTCTAATAATCCTTATTTCTAAAGAGGAAGAAGTCATCAATAGCTTATATGGATATGATGAAACCATCTCCCTCTTATTAGTGTAAATAGGTCAGTAAAGATATGTTGAGGTTCCTAACTGTTATAACTTTGAAAGAAAAACAACATCGTTCGATGACTCAAAGAGATGATGAGGCCATCTTCGTAATATCCCCATAGCTCCACACAACACAGTGGGCTCATCCAGATATGCTAAGTCTTAATATCTTGGAGCTAAATTGGTTACATTTCACTATAGATATCTAAGATCAGATAGTATTTATTATTTCCAAAGGAGAAAACAAATTCGACAACAAAATGGTGTATATATATTACTCTAAAGAGCATGCTATATAGTGTGAGGAAATGACTAGGCCGATTTCATGAACAATCTCATTTGAGTATCCACAAATCGGATTGTCTTTAGAGTATTTTGGATAGGTTTTCTAAAATTCCATTTGGTCGGGCTCTAAATTCTCTAAAAAAATGTTTCAAATGTTATATCGGGAAATGTTTCCTGGTGAACTGGAATCGTTTTAAGGAACCGTTTAGCTATCTACCTGAATTCAGATTAAAAGAAGTAGAATTAGAAAACAAATATCTAAAATCGTTATCTCTTCCCTCGTGTAGGTCAAAAGGCTAAAATGTTTCTCTCTGGTTGTAATAGAAACATTTCCAGCTACAATGCGTTAGGCATGGAATACAGACACTGCACTGAACTAATTCTCTCGTCCAAATATGTCATAGGAAGATCACTAGTTAGTAGCTCTCGTTAAAGAGCGACGTACTTTACGCATACCATGTACTGTAAGATGTAGCAAGCAAACCTCTGTTTTTTTATCTCACATGGTTGCTGAATTATTACTCACCTATGAGCTCAAGTCAAAATATCTCTACCGATCAATTGCAAAACGGTAACTTATTTGTTTAGATTTCCGACAAGCACTCCTCTGATTTTTACGTGTTATATTAACTTTGTCCTAAGTCAAACATTTATATCTTCAATAATCAAATTTTTTTAAAAAAATATATATAGTTCTATGGCATAAGATTTATGTTTTTAGGTTCTCTAAGAGAAATTTTTTATAATATATAATTTATATGTTATGAAAGAATAAGGGTTTTTGAAATAGATGGCCACAGATATTTATGTCTGACTTAGCTCAAAACTAATGTGACATGTAAAAGAAATAGAGGTACGTCTTTTATTAAAAAACTGGACATCTAACTTTTCAAGAAACCAATCAATTTCAGATTTAACTAAGCTTATAAAAATAATATTAACATTGATGTTTTCAAATAGTTGTACTATGAAAATTATATTGCATGATTATTCTAACTATACTTATTCTATCATAGATGTTAATGTTTTTTATAGATTTGATTAAACATAAAATTGATTGACTTTTTTAAAAAAAAATAAGACGTGTATTCTTTTTTGGATGTAGGGAGAGTACGCTACTACAGTACGTTAGTGTTCCTTTGGCCGCATCGCGCACCCCCCCTGCAACGAGCACGCGGTGGTGCAGATTTATTCCCACAAGTCACAGCTGAATAACCGAAGCATACATACTGCGGAAATGGTGGAAGAACTGCTCGACGGCTCGACAGGAAGCCACAAACCTGAAAGCTCCTTGATTTTGGATTTTCTACATTTTTGGATGACTTTTGCTTCTACGCCATGTCGACATCCTGGACACAGAGCGAGGTTGCAGATGCCGAGGACCAGAAGGCTTGCCCATTTATATGGCCCGTCGTCAGAGCCCTGGGGGCTGGGGCAGTCCGCCGCTAATCACTCCAGTCCACAGTAGTTCTTGCTCTAGCCGCTCTGCCAATATGGAGATCAACCCCGCGGACGAGATCGACAAGTGCGAGGCCGGCGGCGGCGCGGAGCCGCAGCCTGCAGATCCGGAGCCCGAGGCCGCGTCGCTGGAGCTGGAGCAGCCGCAGCCGTGGCGCGAGCAGCTGACGGCGCGGGGCTTGGTGGCGGCGGCGCTCATCGGGTCCATGTACACCGTCGTCGTGATGAAGCTGAACCTCACGACGGGGTTCGTGCCCACGATGAACGTGTCCGCCGCGCTGCTCGCGTTCCTGGCGCTCCGCGGCTGGACGGGCGCGCTGGCCCGCCTCGGCGCCGCCGGCGCCGGCAGGCCCTTCACGCGCCAGGAGAACACCGTCGTCACCACCTGCGCCGTCGCGTGCTACTCGCTGGCGCTCTGCGGTACGTGCCAAGACACCCCTGACAGCTCAGCTCAGCTCGCTTGGCTTGGCTGGCACGCGCTTGGATGCGCGTCATCGTACTTGGGCCACGTGTCGTGACGCGTGAGATTGCTGTGTGCGGCGGCGCTGGCGCCGCCGCCTGTGCAGGGTTCGGGTCCTTCATTCTGGGCCTCAACAAGAGGACGTACGAGGCGGCCGGAGTGGACACGCCGGGAAATGTGCCGGGGAGCGTCAAGGAGCCAGGATTCGGCTGGATAACCGGCTTCCTCGTCGCCAGTAGCTTTGGCGGCCTCCTCACCTTGATTCCCCTCAGAAAGGTGCTTCATTTCATTTCACATGCGGAAATCTTCTTGTTTTGGGGGCGAAAAAAATCCACTTCAGAAGGTGGGCAGTAATAAATTATTTACTTTTATCAGGCTTTGGTCATCGACTACAAGCTGACATACCCAAGCGGGACGGCAACAGCTGTTCTTATAAACGGCTTCCACACACCTCAAGGAGACAAGAATGCAGAGTGCGTATGGAGATCTTCTCTCCTGTTCATTAATGGTTATATAACAGCTAGAATGAAGCCGATTATTAGACAGTAGTATGTGTCTATAGCCCCATTTGGTACAGCTTCACCACCAGCTTGATGAGCTTTTGTGAGCTATTTTTTTTTACCAAACATCCTTTTAAAAAGAAATGGAGAGGGGCGAATCAGAAATAAGTAGCTTTTTATAGCTCTCTTCTTCATTTTTCTCTATCAGCCATGTATAAAATTGTTGGTGAAGTTGTTTTGCCAAACAGTTTGTGTAAACTAGCTCAAATGCTCAATTGCATCGAAAAAGCTGTTTGGGAAACAGTTTTCAAAAAGAAAAGTTTACTACTGAAGCTAAGCTGTACCAAACGGGGTCTGATCCGAGAATGTGAATGATCTATTCTTGCTCATACTCAACTGCAGGAAGCAAGTGCGTGCATTTCTGAAATATTTCGGGATTAGCTTCTTCTGGAGCTTCTTCCAGTGGTTCTACACCGGCGGCAACGCCTGCGGATTCGCTCAGTTCCCTACGTTTGGCCTCAAGGCCTGGAAACAATCGTAATATACTGTCTTCATGAATTCTTGCTTGTGCTACTCATCCTACTATTTCATACATACATAAATGGCGGCGACCCCTCTGAAGTCTGAACCCTGTTTTTTGCCTGCTATGCTTGCGATCAGGTTCTTCTTCGATTTCAGCATGACGTACGTCGGCGCCGGGATGATCTGCCCGCACCATGTCAACCTCTCCACCCTCCTCGGCGCGGTCCTCTCCTGGGGAATTCTGTGGCCACTCATCCACAATCGCAAGGGCGATTGGTACTCTGCAGACATACCGGAGAGCAGCATGACCAGCTTGTATGGTTACAAGGTCTGCTGACTCACACACACTTTATCTGA
>Ga0182004_10005315_pt1 | contig 10489 bp, 6 predicted proteins | sample Sormic07211540_1_FD_120479 | JGI IMG/M metagenome (GOLD analysis project Ga0182004, IMG submission 120479) | Endophyte microbial communities from Sorghum bicolor roots, Mead, Nebraska, USA - 072115-40_1 MetaG | ecosystem: Host-associated > Plants > Roots > Unclassified | place: USA: Nebraska...
CTATTAGTAGTTATCCTCGTGAATCAACCATAACATTTGGGAGAATGCTTTAATTGGACCCACATGGACTAGCTATCGACTTCTTGTTTTGCCCGGCCAATAGTGCTTAGCTTGCTGTCACTGAGCTTGGGGGATGCATATATCGAGGGGGATGCATTGCCTAAAATTTAGGATAGTTAACTCTAGATTTTTCATTTGCTGTGGGTGCATGTGCATCCGCTACCATATAGGTAGCTTCGCCCCTGGCGACCCGCACGCGGCACGGTCCTCGTCAAAACGCACGTTTCATGCCCTGCCTGCCGCCAGCGGCGGGGGGCCAACACCTCGGGAAACAGCGCGCGGCCCATGCAGCCGGATCCGGCATGGCCGGTCGTGCCGTGCCCATCCCCACGCCCGCCGCATGGCTCCTGCCTCCATAGCTCATCACCCGCACGGCTGCCCTGCCTCCATCTGCCCTGCCTTCGATCGGGAATTGCATTGAGGCGTACGAAATGCTTAATCAACACCGTGATGCGCGGGCACTCAAACGTACTGACGCAGCATCCATACGCGTACTGACCACGCCGTCAGTCGAGCAAGCAAAAATCAAACCAGCAACGGTGCCAATAGTTTCACTTCCGCCTTGGCACCTTCCAGTCCAGGTCTTCTCATGCATCCTTGTCCTTCCTGGCCGCGCTACAGGAACGTGACGGCGGCGGCGAGGAACCGGAGGCTGTCCCCGCTCAGGCCACGGCTGCCGCTGCCGCTGCCGCCGCCGCGCCTCCTCGCCGTGGCCATCGCCTTCGCCTTCGCTCTCCTCTTCTTGGTCCTCGTGCTTCTCTCCACCACCTCCCCTCCTCCCTCGCCACCATCCCACCAGCACGCCGTCGTCGCAAGAACCTCCTCGTCCTCGGCACCGCCGTCGCCTCGCTGCAGCAGCGCGGCGGCGAGCCTCGGGGAGCTCGGCGACGCGATGGTGTCCATGCTGCCCAGGGACCTCCCGTTCACCGTCTTCGTGCCTTCGGCGGACTCTTTCACCCGCGTCCTCAGGCTGCAGGGGTCGTCGTCGTCCAACGCCAGCGCTGCCGCCGCTGGAGGGGAAGAAGCGGCGGCCAGCGACACCGACGGCAACACCTACGCCATCCTCTCCCGCGTGCTCGGCTTCTCCGCGGTTCCTCGGCGCCTGCTCGCCGCGGACGTGCCGCCGCCGCCGCGCGGGGCCGGGCCGGTGCGTCTCCTGGACTCCGTGTCCGGGCTGAGGCTCTACGCGTCCAGGGACGCTCGCGGGGCGCTTGTCGTGAACGGCGTGCGGTCGGAGTGCGTCGATATTGTTAGGGGCGAGACCGTGGTGCATGTCATGGCGGGTGTCCTCATGGACGCCGAATTTGAGCGTTCTTTCTCTGCGGAATTTGATGGTTGATCAAGTTATCAACCCTTTGAGTTTGTTAGTTCGCTTCTTTATTGAGAGGAATTGCACGACAATGCACGTTGGCACTTGGCAGTACTTCAACCTCCGATGAAATCAGACGGATTTTGAACTCCATTTGAAGAAAAAAGTTAACACTTTGCTCTGATCGATTGAGTTTATCAGCTAAATCTACCGGCCATTCAGCAGTATTTTTTTTTCTTTCGCAACAAATTAGCGAACGGTACTTTCTGCTATAGCTATCTAAGCTTTCAATTGGATAAAAAAATTCTATTCATTTCACGTCCCCAATCCAAATTCCAAGCATCTATCTACCTATTATTGGCTCCATCTGGCACCCCACCTTCCGTGAAAGCAGGTTTTAACAAGCTCTACTTGACAAACCATTCTATTTTAACCCGTTCGACAAAAACCAACTTTAAACAGCTCTTAAAGCTGTCGGAGAGTGTGCCAAACATGACTAATATCTGACTTTAAGAGGGTTAAGAAAATGCTTACTCCCTCTGTTTCTAAATATTTATCATTTACGTTTTCTAATAAATAACTTTGACTAAATATATATTCAAAATATTAATATTTATGGTAAATAATTAGTATTAAAGATATTTAAATCTAGTTCTTAATAAATTTATTTAGAGATATAAATGTTGTACGTATTTATTTTTTTACAAAATCGAATTAGACTTATGGCATCTACACCAACAACAATAGTTATTTAGGGACGGAAGAAGTATATCTAATTCTGGTTTTAACTTGATCTATATACATTGCTAAAGGAAGAGGGGCTAAAAGTAAATAAAAAATTTTAGGCTGGCAACTTAACTTCTTCGTATCTGATATTTTGGAAGCCATGATTTTTTGTTAAAAAAATTGCAAAAATATCCATGCAGCTTTTCTACGTCGTGCCAAAGTCAATCAACAAATGTTGTAAAACAAAAGTCAATCAACAAATCAAAACAGACTGATGGACGAGTGGGCCTCCTTCTTCCACTTGGGCCGCTTCTGGATCTGTACGCGGACGGACTGCTCCGCCTTCGTCTCCGCTTCTCGTGCGCTCTCGACTCGCTGGTTGGCCTGGCCCGGGGCCCCTGCTGCTGCTCGCCTTCCTGTCTCGCGCGTCACAATGGAAATCGAGGACGACGACGATGCGGCGGCGGCGAGGTGGCCGAGTTCATTCAAGCGCCGCCACCTCCTCCAGTTCCTTCTCCACGCCTCCAAGGTGAGCACTATTCCGTGCCTTTCGTTCCTAAGCCCAACTACAAAACCCTGATAGACCTCTGCTGCTACATCCCATGATTTCCTCGCAGCGGCTCGACCTCCGGCCCATCGTCAAGTACGCCGCGCTTGCCTTCTTCGCCGACCGCTTCCTCCCGGCGCTCCCGAGGTGATCCATCGTTCACCCCTTCTTGTCTGGGGGACGATGGTCCTCAATTTCTCATCCCTTGCCCCGGTTGCTGTAGGAAGATGGGGTACTGCGGCGCGCGAAGCGGCCGAGTAGTCAGGTCCTGGCTCCTCGAGCCCCTGAGGGACAGCAACCTCGAGCTATTCGCGCTCGTCGCGGTGTGGATTGCCAGCAAGGTGAGAGACACCGTAAGCCCTTTCCTTTGAGCTAATGCTGTGTGCTTTCATGTCGCGGGCGGTAGTACCACCTTTGCCTTCTCTGTGCAATTCTTCCTTCAGATCCATGATCGGAGGCCGTTGTCAGTGAAGAGCCTCAAAGCCCTGGGTGATCGCATCATCGCCGACCAGCATTTCATGTGCCGCGATTTCGCCGCTGCTGTGAGTTCATGATACACTGTTTATTCCTTTTCTGAATGCTTACTTGTCGTGACTGAATCACTGAAGATGCTTTCTCTAACCTGTAATGCTGCAGGAATTGGTGTTTTTGGAGGTAACTCCTGGCTAAGATTATTACTGGACAGTATTGATAGGGTCAACTATGTTATATTCTTTTTATCTTTTTGTTGGATTTTAGGTAGTGGATCACAACATTGGATCTTCAAGCATTGCTTTCATATACCTGGAGGATCTTCTCATCCATTTCAGGTTATTTGGATTGCTTACAACCTTTTTCTGATCCGTAAGCAGTAGTTAACCCTGTTCAAGGCAAACTATGAAACCTGAAAGTGTGAATTATGGGAGCTTATACAAAATTTTGTTTTTTTGTTGTTGTGGTGAATCACCATTATTATAGTGACGAAATCTCTCTCATCTAGTCATTTTTATTTTATCAACAAACATGTGTACTCCGCCCGTCTTAAAATAAGTGCACATCTCGCACTTTGAGGAGTCAACTAATTTTAATTTAACAAAATATATATATAAGTGCTAATGCTTATGATATCAAATAAACATCATTAGATTAATCACTCTATATATTTTCATAGTGAACCTATTTAGAGGTCCAAGTGCTAATACTATTTCCTTTGGCTCGATGTGCAATTATTTTGGGGCAGAGGGAGTAGCAAGTAGTAACCTTTTTTGAAAGGCGTAGCAAGTAGTAACTGATCGCAACTAAAATGTTAAATGTGTCCCATTCTGTTTTCTCACTCTTAGGAAGCACACTGTGACACTGTGTAGCTCTTTATAGCAGCTTTTAGCACCAAATATCTTTTCTGAGAAATGCTAAAATGGGGGCACATTAGCGAAAATAATCTCATAGCATGTGTCCTATCTACAATATATCTTCTCTTGTTTTCACAAGTGAATCTGAGAATACAAAAAATTAAGAAAAGAAATTTGATATCGGACGGACAATCCGAAAATTCCCCTAGATATCCTTCTTAATAGAAAGATATATAGCTCTCCTGTGTGTTCGATAAAAAGAAAATCTCCTAAACCCTATTTACTCCCATGTTTTACAGTTTCACCAATCCTACAAAGTACAAACTAATGACCACTGTCAGCAAGTCCTAAGCAAATGAATAATTATTAGTATTGCTATTACTATTGCTAGTATTTTACCATAGTTGGACAGCTGTGTCAATTGCTACTAGTTTCTACTTCTTGACATCTTGATATAAATAAACATAACTTTATATTTTTCAATGAATTCACTGCTTATTTTCTTCTTCACTGCCAGGGAAATATCAAAATTAGGTGAACTTTTGGACCTGGAAGTGTGCATGGAAATTTTGGACATTCTGTATGAAACAGAAGATACCTCATTACTTTTCAATTCTCCCTGCTCACTTGCTGCTTCCACTCTTGTATGTATGCTGCATTCTAACTGCACATATTTTGGAAAATGCTTTGCACCAAAGCAATGCCTGACACAAGTTGTTTCAATCCTTTTCAGGTTGCTGCATATGCTATATCAGTTCCTAAGCAAACATGGGAGTTTCCAATCCTCCCTTGGGGTAAGCAATTAGAACAGTTCGGCTTATTTACATATAATTTAATACTTTCTATCCATTTGAAATAACACAAACAACCCTTATTGTAGCTTAGGTTTAGATTATCTTGGTATCTACTACAACAAAGAGTATCGAGTTAACACATGCGGTGACACATTAAAACAATTACATTTTGCAGTCAGGTTCGTTACATCGTACGATGAAGAGGAAATCATAAAGATTGTTCTAACAATTCTCCTGCATGTGCTCAAACCGGATGAGATCAAAGAGAAGGACAAGGGAGGTTTTAATGCCAGAAGATGTTTGTCGTGAGTATGTGATATGTAGAGCACGAGATTGTGCCCCAATTTTGCCTTTGAGTTCTGAAGTATTAACCATCTAACTGACTCTGAGTACAGCAGATACATGCTTTTAGAAGACACTGTAGCTAGTTTTTGACAGGCGGTTTTGAGATTGAGGTGACCAGAATAGTCCTGTGAACTAAAACCATATGATGATTAGGGGAATGTGCATAAGTGCCTTGCAATGGAATTCTGTATTGGATGTATGTTGAAGAAAGATGCCTGCTAAGTACTAATGGCAATTAAGCTCCTTGAGTTCTCCAATGGAAGGATGTTGCCTTGCCACATGCCTATAGGTGCACTCAAGTTCTTGGGATTTCCCCCCTTTATTTTTATTTATTTAATGTGCAAGACCACTCAACACGTGTGAAGTGGCATGGTATAATGATGATTCGTCAAAGTAATGGAATATGTGATGTACTGTATTCAATTTTCTAAAGTGGATAGCATATCAAGATACAGATGGCCTATCAACTCTCGATGAGATCTTCTGCGATATTCAAAACTTCTGTTTGTTTCCTACTAGTCGAAACTCGAAAGGAAAGAGTGGTGCACCAAGAGTAAAGGCCTACTGAATTATCCAATGAAAGACCTTGCATGGGGTCAAGGAGTGGTTGCTTAGTGAGGTTCAGAGTATTCCCCCCACAGTGTACAACAGAGCACTGAATGAAGAGCCAGACAATCTCAAACAAATGAATTCCAGAAGCTAACATGTCTTCGAGTTTATTGACCAGTGCAATCGAAGCCTCAAGTCCCTAACTAACCTATAGCTCACTAAGGCCATCCATGAAACATCTGGTGTCAAGTCCCTGTCCAAGCATGCAACTTGCAATTGTTTAGCTGATCTGATACCATGCGTGGAGCTTTTGCTCGAGAATTCCAAGTACAATCTGAAACCCCAAAAAAGCATTAAAAATGGGATCGATCAACTGCATCGATTAGTTCATAGCTATATGTCTCTCTCTACCCTCCCTGATTCTCTTGTTGTTAGCTTTAGAAATATTGCATCAAACCGAAATGATTTTAAAATTTGCAACCAACCAGGACCCATGGCCATGGGTATGGGTTCTCTTCAGAGTTTCCCCATCACTCATTCACTCGTCAGCGTCGCCTCGAGCTGTCCGATCGCTGCGCAGGAGCTCCCGCGATGGCGTCCGGTTCACCATCCTTAAATCGTCCGGTCCACCATCCTTAAACCGGAGCCACCAACCAGAGCACTTGGTTCGCAGGAGGAGAAAGAGAAAGCACAAAGCAGCTTCCGAAGCGACGAATTCTCGTTGCGAGATGGGGACGGAGCACCTGAAGCTGGAGCCGGCAGCAAGGGCCACACCTGTACGCCTTTGCAGCTCCGGAGTCCCTCTCTTGGCTTTGCGCTTTTCTTTTCTTTTTTTAAAAAAAACTCTTTTATTTCCTTTTACAGGGCAAAAACGCCTGAGCTGAGCGGCTTCAAACATGCAGTTTTCATGCTACACGAGCTTCGGTTTTAGTCAAATAAACATCGTCATGACGTAGTGGCCTAACCTTAGGTTTTCAGTCAAATAGAATGCTTTTGTCATGTGTAATCTTTTCCTGGCCCGGTTTATTGCTTAGATTCTCTAATCTCTAGCGTATGCTTTGTGTTTACAGGAGGAATAAACCATCATGACCTAGTGGACTAACGCCCCACCCTAACCTTAGGATTTGGTCTTTTGTAGGATACCTTAATGATATCCGGAATCGGTTCTTGTTAGCTTGGAAGGTACTTACTACCAGTGAAGTAAAGTAAAGCCAACTAGCCAAGGATAATCCATGCATCTTTGTGTTGATGAATTGTATAACCTCTGAATTATGCATTGACTACTATGTTCTTTTTTCTTATCTTGAAAAAAAATACTATTACACTTGCATAGTGTTAAGCGCTCAAGGATTAAGCCCACGACTTTGATTGATTCTGTTAGTAGTGTCTGTACGGTTTGTCTCTGAGCAGAGACACATGATTGTCCTACTAGCCAGGATCTCCTTTTCGTGTCTACAATCATATTCTTCCCATTCTCTGAATATTGATACAGCCAATTTGTTTGCTACTGTAGATTGTCACTGGAATTCGAGCGTTGATTTCTGATTGCCCGTAGTTAAGTACGAGATCTAATAAATGGCACATAGAAGAAAATTTAGAGTATTATCATGAGCTTTCTTTTGTTAAAGCAAATGCAACTTTAATCGTTTCAGGCAAAGTGCTTATACAACTGAAAGATTGGAAGTATTCTGGAAGTAAGGTGTTGTGGTGCTTCACTTCCTGCATGTATTACACTGCAAGAAACTCAGCTGACAGGTGTAGCCTGTAACTAACTTCCCATTCCATTCCATGCTTGTGTACGATAAAAGAAAAGAAAAGCTCCACTGGTTGGTCTGAACTGAACTGCCTCTGCATGTGTTAGCTTGCTGCAGCTTCATTCTTTAAACCTCCTGAAAAAACAAAACTAATTGCTCACCTCCTCCTATCCACGAACGAATGATCGTCTAATGATTGACCGCTGCAGAAGAAATGTAGCTACAATATCCAACGAATTGATCCCAAGCTCTGAACTGTCTGAATTATGTACTAATCATTGCAAATGGGAGCAGACAGATACATTCGCATACTTTTTTTTTTCTCAGACTTCAGAGCTTTCTCGTTGTGATGCGGATAATTCCATGAACCACCAATAGCTGGCAAAAAGGGTTTATCTGAAGCAGTTAGGCAGTCACATTTCTTTCCTTTTCTCCTTTAATTTAATCTGTATTTTCTATTTTCTCTTCCCCAAGTGTAGTAGTAGCAGCGTGGCAAGTAGCTGACAATGACCTTAGGTCTGCTTCTGCTAGTGATGTACCAGTAACCAAATTGACAGCTACAGTCTCAAGATAACGGATTTGAAAGCTGCAAGAAAGTTTTGCCCAATCGAGAGGAAAATTGCTCTTTGAGCAAATTAGGTTTGAATTAGGACGAGACTCAGGGCCCTTGAAAAGATAATGAAAAGATCATTTGTTAAGCAACCAAATCAAATGATTGGGGCTGGGATTGTAGCCTCTGAATTGCAGCTGATTGCTTCGGATTGGAGGGGTCCCAATTACACCAATAATGACGGCTTTCCTTGAGCTTATCATGGATGGAACAGGAAGAAAATTTGGGCAGAATACGAAGGCGAGTTGTTGAGCACAAATTTGTAGCCAGATCAACCTCCCAATGATGGGAATTTGGTGCAGGATATCCTTTCGAGGTCGACGTTGCCTTGCCCTACACTTCATCTGCAGCGCTGCATGTAGCCATACTTCGATATAGGAAACATACACGCCATTTGTTTCTTCTTCCTTTTGCAGCAACCAATTTAGGTGGTGGCAACCTTGCCCCAGCATGGAAGAAAAGGTAGAGAAAGCAAGATTGTATTTATATTTATGTACTGGGGCAGTCATTTCTGTTAGAAAGGAAAAGATACTCGGTCATAATCACTCTCGACGTTCTGGACAATACCTAGTCAAAATTTTAAAACTTTAACTGCCATTAAATTTTATAATATACTAAGTTTGAAAACATAAAACTCATCTGTAGAATGTGCAGATTTGCCTTTGAACTATTTTAACCATATCAATATTTTTTTTACATTTCATGAAATAAATATAGTATAATAGAAAAATCCTGGTCAAAAGTCCCTCCTCGAAAATTGTAAAAAGTCAAGTAGTATTATTTACTAGAGGGAGTAATTCTCACGGATAAATACAAATACAAATTGGCAAATGCGCACAAATTACTGAAAATTAATTTGCTAACGTTGCATTTTTGAGATAGCCAAATTTGAGATGTGAAAAAGTTTATTTGAGTTACGACATCATTTGAAAGTTCTATACATGCACGGACATAGTAGTACTAGAAAAATCACTTATCACTTATTTTTTGTGGACCATTCCTAACAAGTACTCCTTTTGTTTTAAATTGTAAGGCATTTTGTTTTTTTTAGGTATATAGCTTTTGCTAAACATATAGATATATTATGTGTCTATACATGTAATAAAACTATATCTGAAAAGCCAAAAAAAAACTTATAAATTGAAACAGAACGATTATAAGAGAACGAAAGATGTAGGAACACAATATAATTGAAAAGGAACATCGAGAACATAACAATGCTAAAATATAAAAATAAATATATGTAGGAAGATAGTGACCAACAAGATTTTTCCAGATCCGTTAAAAAAAAGATTTGTCCAAACACGCCCTATATTAATTAATTCATCTTTGGAGTGCAATTAGATCTTTGGAAGCGTGCATATCAGCACATACGTATTTGTCCTTTCATTTCTTGTCCCCCAGTGCAACTACCATGAAGATTACACAAATCATAACAAAGCTCCAGTGCGTCAGAAGAATGGGGATTTCGTGGACTCATTCACCACAAATATAATTTCAGTGTTTTTTTTTTTTTGCAGTGCTGACTTTGAATCTGTCGTGGCTAGTTGCGGGTAAAGACCAATATTAAAAAAAAACACTTAGCTCCAAAAGAAAGAAAGGAAATATAAGAATAGCATGCATGAAATAAACATGTGCTCCTACTTCAGTGTTCAGTGCCTGCATACATGTGTCTGAATTTGACGATCCAGTTGTGTTTGTTTGACCAACAAGGAGGCAATGGCGCAGTACTGTAGCACTGCCCCGGAGATGTCGCTGTAGCCTGTTCGCTGCCAAGTCATGACTGAAAATACTGTTCGCTGATTTATCGTGAGAGAAAAATACTATGGCAGCAAAGATACGACTTATAAGACAAGCGAACGGGAAAAAGTACGGCTTATATCACTGTTCGCTGATTAATAGCAATATTGGCACCAACTCATGAGATAGTCCTTTGAGCAAAAAGACAGACCCCAACTCTCTGTTGTCGCTACACATGACCATCAGTGCTTGTTTATACGTTTCCTGATGAAGAAAAAGGGCATAAAAAATAGACGAGAAATTTGCAAGGAAAAAAAAGAATTGAAGATGCTTCAACTAATTAATTGTACAAATGTTAGAGTGTTGGACGGCAATAGATCATCATGTGTGCAGTGCAGAAACTGCGTAAATTGGGGAACATTGAAAGTAAGCCTGAAAAGAGGAAGGAATGGAAGGACAAGTGCTCAGGAATCTGGATCCAGTACTGCATTATTTAAGCCATCTTTAAACTTTTCGAGCTCAGTGGCTTTTCCTAATCTATTGAGGTTGACCTCAGCATCACATGGGTAATAAGGGCATGGCTGCTTAATCTTCATACTGTGCATGTGGATCTCTTAGGTTCAGAATCATTCCCAGTAGTCACAGCCTCACATGGAGTAGTAACTCTCAAGAACACAAACAGTTTTCCAGTCAACTTTTTATCTGCATATATATATATATATATATA